>Ga0078972_1003833_pt1 | contig 43631 bp, 30 predicted proteins | sample YelNatPaOPGAMG01_FD_67568 | JGI IMG/M metagenome (GOLD analysis project Ga0078972, IMG submission 67568) | Hot spring thermophilic microbial communities from Obsidian Pool, Yellowstone National Park, USA - OP-RAMG-01 (SPADES assembly) (version 2) | ecosystem: Environmental > Aquatic > Thermal...
GGATCGCTGGCGATTCTATTTCCGTGGCCACGTGGTCGCGGCCTCATTGAAGCCCGGTCTGCCGCCACGCGGCGTACGCCTCGGGATCATTTCCGTGGCCACGTGGTCGCGGCCTCATTGAAGCAAGTGATCCATGTACTCCTGATACTGAGCCATCGCCATTTCCGTGGCCACGTGGTCGCGGCCTCATTGAAGCCCTCCGCTAAACGCGACGTACCACGAGGTCTCACGCATTTCCGTGGCCACGTGGTCGCGGCCTCATTGAAGCCAACTCTATCCACCGGCCGGAGCGGATGCGGGCAAGAATTTCCGTGGCCACGTGGTCGCGGCCTCATTGAAGCCCGCGAGCGCCCCCTGCCCGGCCTGCAGCCACGGCGCCATTTCCGTGGCCACGTGGTCGCGGCCTCATTGAAGCCACCCGATTTTCGAGCTGCTCGATCTTCGCGGCGATCATTTCCGTGGCCACGTGGTCGCGGCCTCATTGAAGCCCGCTTACTCCGGACGGGCGCATCGATTTTGAGACCATTTCCGTGGCCACGTGGTCGCGGCCTCATTGAAGCGCGCGCTTTGCACTTCCTCGGCCGACATCAGAAGATCATTTCCGTGGCCACGTGGTCGCGGCCTCATTGAAGCAATGCCGTCTGTGGTCGCAGAAAGGAGCGTGCCGCCGTATTTCCGTGGCCACGTGGTCGCGGCCTCATTGAAGCGGTTTCATGCCGGGCCCCACGTGCGCGTCGGCCACATTTCCGTGGCCACGTGGTCGCGGCCTCATTGAAGCGATCCCGCTGTAGACGCTCGCCCCGACTCCCGCCGCCATTTCCGTGGCCACGTGGTCGCGGCCTCATTGAAGCCAGGTGACCTGTTCCAGGTCCGCGATGAGTTCACGATTTCCGTGGCCACGTGGTCGCGGCCTCATTGAAGCGCCATCTGATCCTCCCTCAGCCCGAAAATCGCCGCCTCATTTCCGTGGCCACGTGGTCGCGGCCTCATTGAAGCGCTATCCGGATGGCCCGGCCTTCGTCGCCGGTCTTCCCCAATTTCCGTGGCCACGTGGTCGCGGCCTCATTGAAGCGATGAGTATGCTGCCTTTCTCGAAACAGGCGCGGTAGATTTCCGTGGCCACGTGGTCGCGGCCTCATTGAAGCGGTGAACCCGACCGAATGACGGTAGTTCGGGTAGATGATTTCCGTGGCCACGTGGTCGCGGCCTCATTGAAGCTCGAAAGAGGCCGTGGATGCCGCATATGAGGAGCTCGATTTCCGTGGCCACGTGGTCGCGGCCTCATTGAAGCGAATGGTCGCGTCCGCGTTCCCCCACACCAGCACCAGATTTCCGTGGCCACGTGGTCGCGGCCTCATTGAAGCCGTACGACGCGACGCAGCCCGTGCATACCTTCTGGGATTTCCGTGGCCACGTGGTCGCGGCCTCATTGAAGCGCGGCATCCTCAGTAACCGCCGTCGCCCAGCGGCTAATTTCCGTGGCCACGTGGTCGCGGCCTCATTGAAGCCCGCCCGGCGCCGAGATTCCGGCGCTTTGGCTGCGAATTTCCGTGGCCACGTGGTCGCGGCCTCATTGAAGCCGTCTGCCATCCACCCTCCACTCGATCAATCGCCAGATTTCCGTGGCCACGTGGTCGCGGCCTCATTGAAGCTGCCCAGGCAGATTCGGATCGCCAGCATTACGCAGACATTTCCGTGGCCACGTGGTCGCGGCCTCATTGAAGCAGGCGGACTCAGTGGGATCGTACACCGCGCCCGAAGGCATTTCCGTGGCCACGTGGTCGCGGCCTCATTGAAGCCGATCTTGAGCGTGAACGCCAATTTGCCCGGCCGGGCATTTCCGTGGCCACGTGGTCGCGGCCTCATTGAAGCCAGCCGGTCCGCGACGCTGATCCGCACCCGACCCCGCATTTCCGTGGCCACGTGGTCGCGGCCTCATTGAAGCGAAGGCCATCCAGATCGTGTCGTGCAATTCCTCGTGATTTCCGTGGCCACGTGGTCGCGGCCTCATTGAAGCGCAGCCGCTTGATCTCAGCGTCGATTCCGGCCATCTATTTCCGTGGCCACGTGGTCGCGGCCTCATTGAAGCTGATAACCGCGCTGAACCGTGATCTGCGTCCCGGAATATTTCCGTGGCCACGTGGTCGCGGCCTCATTGAAGCTTGTACCGATAAGGCCGCTCGCCGTATAACTCCACCGCATTTCCGTGGCCACGTGGTCGCGGCCTCATTGAAGCGAACCTGTGATGCTCACGCGACCCGTTCCAGCCCGGCTATTTCCGTGGCCACGTGGTCGCGGCCTCATTGAAGCTAGGGGTCCTATATCACCTCAAAGAACCGTATCGCGATTTCCGTGGCCACGTGGTCGCGGCCTCATTGAAGCTGGTATAGGGGTGGCCTTCTCGGAACGTGCCCAGCAATTTCCGTGGCCACGTGGTCGCGGCCTCATTGAAGCGCGATCGAGGACTCACGCAACGAGCTGGTGCGCCGCGCATTTCCGTGGCCACGTGGTCGCGGCCTCATTGAAGCCAACACCTGGCGCGCCGTCCACAGCCCGCCGCTCTTGCTATTTCCGTGGCCACGTGGTCGCGGCCTCATTGAAGCTCGTTCAGCGCGGTGGTGCCCTGGGCGAGAATAAGGATTTCCGTGGCCACGTGGTCGCGGCCTCATTGAAGCCTTCTTCTCGATCTGGCGCATGACGTGGCGGTAGGAATTTCCGTGGCCACGTGGTCGCGGCCTCATTGAAGCCTTCTTCTCGATCTGGCGCATGACGTGGCGGTAGGAATTTCCGTGGCCACGTGGTCGCGGCCTCATTGAAGCTGACCCTTTCGCTTCCACTCCTCCCAGGCCTGACGATTTCCGTGGCCACGTGGTCGCGGCCTCATTGAAGCGTAAACTACTCGGACGCAATGGCGCAGAACATCGCATTTCCGTGGCCACGTGGTCGCGGCCTCATTGAAGCGAGCCGCACCGGTACAAGGTGGCTTACGGCGGCCGCGGCATTTCCGTGGCCACGTGGTCGCGGCCTCATTGAAGCGTGGTGGCGATCGTGTGGATCGTTAAACCGGACTTGGATTTCCGTGGCCACGTGGTCGCGGCCTCATTGAAGCAACGATGCCACGGCCGGATACCTCGAAAAACTGAAGGAATTTCCGTGGCCACGTGGTCGCGGCCTCATTGAAGCGTCATACGTAATGGCGGTTGCACTCGCGCTCGTCAGATTTCCGTGGCCACGTGGTCGCGGCCTCATTGAAGCTTGGTCTGTGAAAACAAATGCGGAAGAGCCACAATGAATTTCCGTGGCCACGTGGTCGCGGCCTCATTGAAGCCGCGGGCAGTTTCACGAGCACCGTTTCGGCCGCACGATTTCCGTGGCCACGTGGTCGCGGCCTCATTGAAGCTCGCCCAACAAGACCCCCTCCCCGCCGCCCGCCGGCATTTCCGTGGCCACGTGGTCGCGGCCTCATTGAAGCCTCCTCCCGCTTCGCTGCCTGGCATTTCTTGCTCTATTTCCGTGGCCACGTGGTCGCGGCCTCATTGAAGCTCCGGTAGTCGAACCGGGGCGGCGCCAGCGGCTGCACCATTTCCGCGGCCACGTGGTCGCGGCCTCATTGAAGCTGAGGGCGGGAGGGGAGATCTACATCGTGGCTCCCAATTTCCGCGGCCACGTGGTCGCGGCCTCATTGAAGCAAGCAGCGATCGCGCACGCGGAAACACTCCGCGGCGAGATTTCCGCGGCCACGTGGTCGCGGCCTCATTGAAGCGCGCGGGCTGAAGCTCGCGGCCAAGGAGTTCGGCGTGATTTCCGCGGCCACGTGGTCGCGGCCTCATTGAAGCCTTGGCAACCCTCCAAGCCCAGTACGCCGAACGACCGATTTCCGCGGCCACGTGGTCGCGGCCTCATTGAAGCCGGAGTAAACCGAGAGCTCTTTCCTTCGCAAGCGCAATTTCCGCGGCCACGTGGTCGCGGCCTCATTGAAGCACTTCGCGCATACGCGCGAATGCGGGGCGTGACCCTATTTCCGCGGCCACGTGGTCGCGGCCTCATTGAAGCCTGTCGGTATGTGCCCACTGTGGGATGTTCCGGCGGGATTTCCGCGGCCACGTGGTCGCGGCCTCATTGAAGCGTCAGGCTGACGTTCTGGACGATGCCGGAGATGCGGATTTCCGCGGCCACGTGGTCGCGGCCTCATTGAAGCGCCCTCCGCCACCACCGCATATCCATTCATCTGCAATTTCCGCGGCCACGTGGTCGCGGCCTCATTGAAGCCGCGCCTACGCGGCCGTACGCATCCGCGGCGCCATTATTTCCGCGGCCACGTGGTCGCGGCCTCATTGAAGCAGGCGGAGGAAGGGCGCCGAGGTACGCGGACGGCGGATTTCCGCGGCCACGTGGTCGCGGCCTCATTGAAGCCGTCAAGCGCGTATCCTTCCTGGCCTCGGATCCCTTATTTCCGCGGCCACGTGGTCGCGGCCTCATTGAAGCGAGACCGTACAGCTTTTCGAGTTCTTTGATGTCGCCATTTCCGCGGCCACGTGGTCGCGGCCTCATTGAAGCCTGGCCAGCGCTTTTCCACCAGAAGTGGCGGTCGAGAGATTTCCGCGGCCACGTGGTCGCGGCCTCATTGAAGCTCCGAGCACCGCCCGCCTACGCCAGGGACCATCGGCCATTTCCGCGGCCACGTGGTCGCGGCCTCATTGAAGCGTGATGTTTCCGTCGGCGATGTTCGCCGCCCAGACCGCATTTCCGCGGCCACGTGGTCGCGGCCTCATTGAAGCAGAAAGCGCGTCGTGATGCCCCACTTCGCCGCCCCCATTTCCGCGGCCACGTGGTCGCGGCCTCATTGAAGCCCATTTCATGCTCTCCCCTCTGCGCGGGGGGATTTCCGCGGCCACGTGGTCGCGGCCTCATTGAAGCGCGATGATCTGCTGGATCAACGCCTTGGTATAGACCCATTTCCGCGGCCACGTGGTCGCGGCCTCATTGAAGCTGACAGCGAGATCGAATGGTGGCGGTCGCATGCGCATTTCCGCGGCCACGTGGTCGCGGCCTCATTGAAGCTGTTTAAGCGCCTTGGGGCGCGCAGCCGCTTCGAATTATTTCCGCAGCCACGTGGTCGCGGCCTCATTGAAGCAGGACCTCGGCTACGATCCCGATGCTGTAACCCCCATTTCCGCGGCCACGTGGTCGCGGCCTCATTGAAGCATATACTTAGCGACCTTGATCACGTCGCCTTTGTTGATTTCCGCGGCCACGTGGTCGCGGCCTCATTGAAGCGCACAGATGCTCGTGCCGCATAACATACCAATCCCATTTCTGCGGCCACGTGGTCGCGGCCTCATTGAAGCAGAGCAGCCATGCGTTCAGCGGTTTGCTTTTCATACATTTCCCGCGGCCACGTAATCGCGGCCTCATTGAAGCTGGCTGCGCCAGTCCCGGCGTACACTGTGGGAGGAGGCCGCGAAACGGATGGCAGGCGAGCAGCAGAGAAAAACCAACATTCCGGTGGGGCTCGTGCTGGCGTTGCCCGGGCTGGTGGAGTATGGCGAGGGGGCGGTGGTCAGCCGCACGCTGATTGCCAGCGAAGCGGGGACGGTGACCGTGTTCGCGTTCGATGCGGGCCAGGGCCTGAGCGAGCATACGGCGCCGTTCGATGCGCTGGTCGAGGTGATCGAGGGCGAGGGCGATTTTGTGATCGGCGGCACGCCGGCGCGCGTCGGCCGGGGCCAGATCATCCTCATGCCCGCGAACGTGCCGCACGCGGTCCATGCGGAGAACCGCTTCAAGATGCTGCTGACGATGCTGCGGAAATAGCTTCCGCGCGGAGGCGCGCGCAGACGGCGAGCCACTCCGCCATGCCCGCGCCCGTCTTCGCCGACACGCGCAGCACCGGCAGGCCCGGATGCACCGCTTCCACGCTCCGCGCCGCGGCCTGCCAGTCGAACCCGACCGCTTCGGCGAGGTCGCACTTCGTAATCACCGCGAGGTCCGCGCCGTGAAAGATCGGCGGATATTTGAGCGGCTTGTCCTCGCCCTCGGTCACCGACAGCAGCACGAGGCGCAAGCTCTCCCCGAGATCGTACGAAGCCGGACACACCAGGTTGCCCACGTTCTCGACGAAGAGAAAATCGAGCGCGGGCGGCATCCAGCCCTCGAGCGCGCTGCGCACCATCTCCGCTTCCAGGTGGCAGACGGCGCCGGTGACGATCTGCCTGACCAGAGCGCCGGAGCGCGCCAGGCGCGCCGCGTCGTTCTCCGTCGCCAGATCGCCGACCAGCGCCGCGACTTTGAACCTCGCGCCCAGCGACGCCAGCGTCCGTTCGAGAAATGCGGTCTTCCCCGAGCCCGGGCTCGAAACCAGGCTCACCACGAACACGCCGGCGCCGCGGAAGCGCTCGCGCAGTTCACGCGCGGCCAGGTCGTTTTTCCGCAGAATGTTGCGCCTGACTTCGACGATGCGCGGCTCGCGCGTCACGGATTCACCTCCAGCGCCGTCACCAGCAGCTCCGCGCCGCCCACCACCTCGCTCGCCGGCGCGCCGCAGACCGGACAGCGAAAATCGGAGGCTGATGGAAGCGGCCGCCGCTCGCCGCACCGAGCGCACAGGATCACCACCGGCGACTCCTCGATGACGAGCCGCGCGCCGGCGAGCGCCGTGCCCTCGATTGCCATGTCGAACGCGGAGGCCAGCGCCTCGGGGACCACGCCCGACAGCGGCCCGATCCTTACTCGCACCGCCGCCACGCGAGCCTCCATCCACTCCGCCCGCTCTTCGGCCATCTCGACGATGCTCAGCGCGATCGAAAGCTCATGCACGGTCAATCGCCTCCCTGAGCACGTGATAGATCGAGGCCTGCACTTCCTGGATGCGCGGAATGTAATCGCAGTGGACGGTGAACGCGAACGAGGCGAGGCCTCGCGCGGCGATCTCGCCGCCGTCGTACCCCACGAGCGCCACCGCGAGCAGGCCGCGCTTCCGCGCCTCCTCGAGCCCGGCGACAATGTTGCGCGAGCCGCCGCTGGTCGTGATCGCCACCGCCACATCGCCGGGACAGGCGTGGGCCGCAAGCTGGCGCACGAAGACGGCCTCGGCGCCGAGATCGTTGGCCAGCGCCGACAGGACCGCGGGCTCGGAGGAGAGCGAAATCGCGGGCACGGGCCGCATGCCGCGCGGCGGAGCCACGCACTCGATCGCCCAGTCGTTCGCATCCGTCGCCGACCCGCCGTTGCCGAAGAGAACGAGCTTCCCGCCGCTCTCGATGCGCCTCGCGATTGCCGCCGCCGCTTCCGCGATCCGGCCCGACTGCGCCGCGGCGACTTCCGAGCGCAGCCGCGCGTCGTCGGCCACCTTCATCCGGATGGATGCCTCGGCCTCGGCGGTCGCGTCCGCGCGCTCTTCGCACTGCACGCCGAGGAACGGGTAAAGAAATCCGGCCGCGCCGGCCTCGGACGGAAGCTCGCGGCGCTCGAAGAACACATGCACGGTCTCCCAGAGCGTGTGGTAGAGCACCTCGATCATTTCCTGGTGAATGAAGGGATCCGAGGAGAAGCACTCGACGCCGTAATCGCCCGCGCCCGGAAGCGCGAAGGTCATCGCGCCGCGCGAGCGGGCCCGCGCCAGCGCGGCGTGTACGGCCGGATCGCCCTCCGGCGGGCCGAAGCCCATCGCGATGTCGGCCGGCCCGGCGAGCGCATCGAGCCACGGATCGAACAGCAGCGACAAATCGAGCGCGGGCAGCGCGCGCTTGCCGACGACGATCGGGTGCACGAACTCGACCGAGACGTGCTGCGCGTCGGTCGCGTACGCGCCGCGGCCGAAGGCCAGCAGCCGCCCGCCCCGCAGAAACCGCTCCGACATTTCGCGGCACGCGCGCGCCAGCCGCGGCGCTTCCTTGTCGAAGAAACACGCCGCGGCGCGGTTTCGCTCCAGCAGCCGGCGTTCGATGTCCACCGGGTTCATCATCAGCAGATCCTCGGGAGGGGATCGCCGACCAGCATGTCGGCGATGCGCGTGCCGCCGAACTGCGTCTTCAAGAGGACGAGGCCGGGCGGATCGCCTCGCACCTCGCCGATGATCGCCGCGCCCGCTCCGAGCGGATGCCCGCGCATCGCGCCGAGCGCCGCCTCCGCCGCTTTCCCCGGAACCACGGCGACCAGCCGTCCTTCGCAGGCCGCGTAGAGCGGATCGATGCCCAGGATTTCGCAGGCGCCGCGAACCTCGGCCCGCACCGGCACCGCCGCCTCGTCCACCGCAATCGCAACGCCCGCCGCCGCGGCCATCTCGTTCAGGACCGTGGCGACGCCGCCGCGCGTCGGATCGCGCATCGCGCGCACCGGCGCGGCATCGAGCAGGCAATCCACCAGGCCGCAGAGCGGCGCGGTGTCCGACACGAGCGCGGAGTCCAGATCGAGCTCGCCCCGCGCCAGCATGATCGTGACTCCGTGATCTCCGATCGGCCCCGAAACCAGCACCGCGTCGCCCGGCCGTATCGACGCCGCGCCCAGGCAGACGTCGCGCTCGATGACGCCGACCGCGGCCGTGTTGATGAAGCAGCCGTCCGCCTTGCCGCGCTCGACCACCTTCGTATCGCCCGCCGCGATGGAAACTCCCGCCGCGCCCGCCGCCGCCGACATCGCTTGCACGATGCGCCGCAGGTCCGCCGTGGGGAAACCTTCCTCGAGAATGAAGCCGGCGGTGAGATACAGCGGGCGCGCGCCCGCCACCGAGAGATCGTTCACCGAGCCGTTCACCGCGAGGTCGCCGATGCTGCCGCCGGGAAAGAACAGCGGCGAGACGACGAACGAGTCCGTGGTGATGGCGAGCCGGCTGCCGTTGACCGCGAACACGGCCTGGTCTTCCATGCGCTCCAGCAGAGGATTGCGGAACGCTTCGAGAAACAGCGCGGAGACCAGCGTGTGCGTGGCTTTGCCCCCGGCGCCGTGCGCCATGGTGACGCGCTCGTCCGCCAGCGCCGGCTTCCGCCGCCGCGCCCGCTCGATCCGCTCGAGAACCGTGCGCTCGAGATCGCTCATCTCACCGCCTCCCGCACCCGCTCTCGCGTAAACCGCCCGAAGTTGTAGTACGCCGCGCAGGCGCCCTCGGAGGACACCATGCACGTGCCGATCGGCGTCTCCGGCGTGCACGCGGTTCCGAAGACTTTGCACTCCCACGGCTTCAGGACGCCCTTGAGCACTTCGCCGCACTGGCAGGCCTTCGGGTCGGCGACGCGCACGCCGGGCAGGCGGAAAATGCGCTCCGCATCGAAGGCCGCGTACGCTTCCGCCAGCTCGAGGGCCGATTCCGAGATGAAGCCCAACCCGCGCCATTCGAAGAACGGCCGCAGCTTCATCGTTTCGCGGATCGCCTCGATCGCCCGCGGATTGCCGTCCCAGGGCACGACGCGGGTGTACTGATTCTCGACCTCGCAGCGGCCCTCGGAAAGCTGTTTGAGCAGCATGTAGATCGACTGCAAGATGTCGAGCGGCTCGAACCCCGAGACAACCACCGGCCTGTGAAACGCATCCACGATGAACCGGTACGGCCGGCAGCCGATCACCGTCGATACATGCCCCGGACCGAGAAAGCCGTCCAGGCGCAGGCCGGGCGAATCGAGAATCGCCTTGATGGCCGGGACGATCGTCACGTGGTTGCAGAAAACCGAGAAGTTCCTGATGCCCGCGCGCGCCGCGGCGCGCAGCGTCAGCGCGGTGGAAGGCGCGGTGGTCTCGAAGCCGATGGCCATGAACACCACGCGCCTGGCAGGCTCGCGGCGCGCAATGGCGAGCGCGTCGGCCGGCGAGTAGACCATGCGGATGTCGGCGCCCGCGGCCTTGGCATCGAGGAACGAGCCTCTGCCGCCCGGCACGCGCATCATGTCGCCGAAGCACGTCAGAATCACGCCGGGCTCGGAGGCGATATGGATGGCGTCATCGACGCGCCCCATCGGGATCACGCAAACGGGACAGCCGGGGCCGTGCACGAGCGTGATGTTCGGCGGGAGAAAATCCTCGATGCCGTGCTTGTAGATGGTGTGCGTGTGCCCGCCGCAAACCTCCATAAAGCGGTAATGCCGGCGCGGATCGGCCAGACGCGCGATTTCGGCCGCGAGCTCGCGGCCCAGTCCCGAGTCGCGGAATTCATCCACGAAGCGCATCGGTCATTCCTCCTCGCGGAGCGCGTTCAAGTCGTCGGTGAAAGCGGGGCCCAGCGTTTCGAGAAGCTCGAGCGTGGCGCGCGCTTCCTGCTCGTCGATCTTCGAGAGCGCGAAGCCGACGTGAATCAGGATCCAGTCGCCCGGCGCGAGCCGCTCGTCGTCGAGCAGGCCGACATTGACCTTGCGCTTGACGCCGCTCACGTCGGCGTCGGCGAGATCGGTGCCGGGCACGAGGCCGACGATCTGCCCGGGAATGGCGAGGCACATGTCAGGCTCCATTCCGCGCGATGAGGCTGCGAACAAGGTGGAGGGCCTCGTCGACCGCGCGCGCGACGGGGCCGCTGAGGCCGATGTTCTCGTCCAGGCTTGCTGGCTCGCAGCCGACGATGAAGACGCGGCCCGGATTCGCTCCCAGCGCGTTCAGGGCCGCAAAGACCGCCTCCGGCGTCATGGTGTGGGCGTCGGCGGGCGCGCCCGCGGCGGCGTCGAGATCCGGCTCGATCAGGTAAACCGTGCCGGGCGCGCCGCCACGCGCCGTGGCATCCACGAGCACGGTGGCGTCATAGCCGCCGTCGAGGATGTCGAAGGCGAGGTGGAGGCCGCGGATTCCGAAATCGGCCACGCGCACCCACTCGGGCAGCGCTTCCCGGGCCAGACGGCGCGTCACTTCCACGCCGAACCCGTCGTCGCCCAGGAAGATGTTGCCGACTCCGGCGATCAGCATGCGTCCGGGCATTTCACATCCGGCTGAGCTTGACGTAACGGAACAGGTCCGGGACGGATTTGATGAACACGTAGGTCGCGTAGGAACCCACGACGATTGCGACCGTCCAGCCGAAAATTCGCATCTCAGTTGTCCTCCTTTGGCTCTTCCACCGGCTCGAGTTCCTCCGGATCGAAATAGAAATAGCGGTTGTAAAGCCCGGTTCCGGGGTCGTCTTCGAGGGAGACGGCGATGTAGGTGCGGTCTTCGAAATCGCGCTCGATGGCGGCGACGCGCGCGATGCGGCCGGCGAGGAACATGTCCATCGAATCGGCGCGCCGGCGCGGGCGGAGGCGCACGCGCCCGCCGGTCACGAACGGCCCGAAGCAGCGCGCGACGCCGTGCAGGCGCTCGAACTCTTCCCGCGGCAGCGAGTCGCTGCGGTCGACGATGGCGGAGGCGCGCGGATCGGTGGCGCGCGCCTCGCGCTTCTCGTCTTCCGTGAGGGTCATCACGCGGAGGGTGAGGAGTTCGTCGATCTCGGTGGCGTCGAACAGATCGCCGGGGCTCTCGGGCGCCACGGCGGGATAGTCGGAGAGGATGATGGGCGACGAAAGCAGGACGTCGCGTTCGCCGGGGCGGCCCGCGAGCACGGGCCACGTGTGCAGGTTCCTGCACCCGGCCGCGGCCTCGATCGCGGCGGGCGGGGGATCGGTGAGCGAGAGGAACGCTCCGTCCGTGATGCCGAGCAGCGTGTGCGCTCCGTTGAGCGAGCGGCGAATCGCGGCCTGCCGGTCCGCTCCCGCGAACGGCGTGAGGTTCTCGACGCGCACGCGCAGTTTGACGATCCCGCCGCGGCGCTCGGCCGCGAGCGCGACGCGGCCGGAAAGCGCCCAGCGCTCTCGCACGACGACTCCGGCGCCGCCCAGCGATTCCTCTTCCCGCCACTGGGGCCAGCAGAACGGCTGGGTGAGCTCGTCCTCGAACAGGCGCGCGATCGGGATCCCGCGCAACTCGACCTGCCGTTCCACGCCCTCTTCCCAGGAGGTGAACCTGCGGCCATCGATCTCGATCGACTCCACGGGATTTCCGCGCGGCGCTTCCACCGTGCGGGCCTGAACCTGCAGGAACCGCACGACGATGTCGACGGCGGGCGCGCCGTGCGTCTCGACGAGGCACTGGGTCTCCATCATCCACGGCTCGCCGGCGCTTTCGCCGTATGCGCGCGGCGCGAGGACGCCGAACTGCCAGCGGAAGCGGTTCTTGGCCGAGGAGGCGCGGTAGGGATAGAGCACGTAGCCCTCGTACAGCACGGCGTCGGCGATCTTGCGCGCGATATCGAAGTTCATTGGCGCGGCCTCAGAAGCTCGGCGATCGCCTGGTCCCAGCCGGGCAGCGCATGCGAGGCTTTGTAGCGCTCGAGCGCGTCCAGCGTGTCGCGCTGCAGGCGAATCCACGCGCAGCCGGGGAAGTGCGTGTCCATGGCTTCCCTCCACAGGCGCACGGGCATGCGCCAGGCGGCTTCGCGGTCCCACGGAATCTGCTCTACGAGGAAACCGTTGCCGCCGCGCACATAGGCGGTGCCGCTGAAGAGGAACCGCAGCGGGATCTCGCCGTCGTCGAGCGCCGCAAAATACTTCGCGCCCGCAACCTCGAAATCGTAGGTGCAGGGCACGGCGAGCTCGGCCTCTATGCTGTTCTCGAAGGCCGGAACCAGCAGAACCGTCTGCATCCAGAACAGCGATTTCAGCGTCTCGCCCCAGCGCGCCGGCTCGCCGAACATATCGAGCAGGCGGTTTTTTTCGGCGCCGGAGTGCTCGCGGCGGCGCGGCTCGATGCGAATCTGCGCACGGAGCAGCAGCGCGTGAACCGAATTGCCTCCGCTCTCGGCGACCCGGATCCGGAAGCGCAGCGTGGGCGCGGCGGCGTACTTTTCCGCTGCGGCGCCCGCGATCGAGAACTCCAGATGCGTCACCGGCGGCCTCCGGAGAGCGCGCGCTTGCGCACGTTGAAAAAGAATTCCTCGATCTCAAGCCAGGCTTCTTCGCCTCCGTCAAAGCCTCGCCACCGCGTTCGTATACGGCCGGCGAGCTCGTAGCAGACGTCGATCGGCACGATGTAGCAATCGAAGCCCGCGGGCACGCGGCGGATCAACAGCGCTTCGAGTTCGGGGCAGAGCGTCTCGAGAATCGGGTTGTTGGCGACAAGTTCGCGCCAGGTTTCGAGTGGCAGCGAGGATTCCGTCACGCCGGCCGGGCTGGGATAAAACGCGAGCGGCCGGCCGAGCCCGGAGTTCTGAAAGATGAATGCGATTCCTACCGGGATATCCAGAGCCTGCCAGTCCGCGAGATGGAACGCGTCGCGGTCGAGCCGCGCGTAGCGTTCGGGCACCGCGCGATACCTGCCGCCCGCGGCGGCGGGATTTGTGAACAGCAGATAACAGGGCCGGCAGGCGCACAGCAGCGCGCGCCGCTCGATATCGACGATATGGGAGTGACCGGCGCCGACCGGCACGCTGCAGAACTCGCAGCGCTCTTCGGCGGCTTCCGCGGAGGTGGCCCGCGCTTCCAGGAACCGGCGCATTTTGGCGAGGGTGTGTGTGCTCATGGAATCGTGATCTGGACGAGCGGCCCGGCCAGCGCCGCGCCTTCGACTTCGACGGTCTCGACTGCGTCGGGAGCGGCGTCGAGAACGGCCCGCTCGACGGCTCCGGCAAGCGATGCGGAAAGCGGGCGCCGGGCCTGGCCGGCGGGTTCGACGCGCACGCGCGCGACGCCGCCGGACACTTGCGACAGAACGAGCCGGTGCGAATCCAGCCGGCGCGCGAGGCGGTCCAGGGCGCGGCGGACGCGCGTTTCGGCGTCCACGGGATGAAGCCCGTGCACCAGCAGCAGGCTGGCGACGAGCTTGTCTTCCGCAAAGCGGTCGAGCAGCGCAGGCGCGTCATTCGACGCGCGTACGATCCCGATCATACGATCGAGACCGTCGCCATACAGCTCCATCAGGACGCCGACCAGCTCCGAGGCTTTCTCCCGAAGGCGCGAATTCGCGGCGCCGCCAAGCTCGGCGAGGAGGGACTCGAGCCTGGCGACGGCCGCATCCACAGCGGTCTGAGTCGCTTGCGCCATGGGAACCTACTTCGTTTCCTCCGGCATGTTGAGCATGGCCGGCGAATGCCGTTTTTCGAGCACCTTGCCGTTGCCGAGGAACATGTGCACGCCGCACGGCAGGCAGGGGTCGAAGCTGCGCACGGTGCGCATGATGTCGATGCCCTTGAACTTCGCGGGCCCGTTCTCTTCGAAAATCGGCTGGTCCTGGACGGCGTCTTCGTAGGGGCCGGGGGTGCCGTAGATGTCGCGCGGGCTGGCGTTCCACGGCGTCGGCGGGTAGGGGTGATAGTTGGCGATCTTGCCGCCGCGGATCACCATGTGGTGCGAGAGCACGCCGCGAACCGCCTCGGTGAAGCCGCAGCCGATCGCTTCGTCCGGCACCGTGAACGGCTCCCAGGTCTTCGCGCGGCCCATGCGGATTTCGGCCAGCGCCTTGTTGCAGAAGTGAAGCGCCATCGCGGCCGAGTAGGCCTGGAAATAAGTGCGCGCGCGGTCGCGCTCGATGGTGTTGGACCACTGCGGGATCTTCCATTCGAAGCCGGCTTCGGGCTTCGTGGCGGTCTTCGGCAAGTTGATCAGGACGCTCGATCCGGTAGCTTTCACGTAGCCGACATCCACGAGACCGTTGAGCGCGGTGGACCAGAGGCGCGCCAGCGGGCCGCCGCCGGTATCGAGCGCCAGGTAATCCTTGCCGTCGAACCAGCGCGGCGACATGACCCAACTGTACTTGCCCTTGAAATCGCGCCGCTGCGGTTGGGGAATCGTGGTCTGGTTCCAGGGATGGCGTGGATCGACGGGATTGCCGAGCGGGTCGTGCGTGACGAACGTCCCGGCGCCGGCCCAGTCGTTGTAGTACGAGCTGCCGAGGAGGATGCGCATGCCGAGATTGATCTTCACCAGGTCGTTGGTGACGAGCCTGCCGTCCACGACGATGCCGGGGGTGACGAACATCTTGCGGCCCCACTCGGACATGTGGTCGTAGCGGAAGTCGCAGTGGTCGGGATCCTGGAGGCTGCCCCAGCAGCCCAGCAGGATCCGGCGCCGTCCCACTTCCTCGTAGCCGGGCATCGCGTCGTAGAAGAAGTCGAACAGGTCGTCGTGCATCGGCACGGCGCGCTTGAGGAACTCGATATACTTCATGAGGCGCGTCAGGTAATCGGTGAACAACTGAACCGTCGCGTGCGTGCCGACGCCGCCCGGGTAGAGCGTCGAAGGGTGGACGTGGCGGCCCTCCATGAGGCAGAACATCGCGCGCGTGAGGCGGCTCATCTGCAGCGCTTCGCGATAGAACTCGCCCTCGAACGGGTTGAGCGACTTCATGATCTCGCCGATGGTGCGATAGCCGTGCGCGCCCGCGTGCGGCGCTTCGGTCTTTTCGGCCTTCTCCCACACTCCGGGGTTCGTTTCGCGCACCATCTTTTCGCAGAAGTCCACGCCGACGAGGTTTTCCTGGAAGATGGTGTGGTCGAACATGTATTCGGCGGCCTCGCCGAGATTGATGATCCACTCGCCCGTCGCCGGCGGCTTGACGCCATAAGCCATGTTCTGGGTGTAGACCGAGCAGGTGGCGTGATTGTCGCCGCAGATGCCGCAGATGCGCGTGGTGATGAAGTGCGCGTCGCGCGGATCCTTGCCCTTCATGAAAATCGAATAGCCGCGGAAGATGGATGAGGTGCTATAGCAATCGACGACGCGGCGCTTGCCGAAATCGATTTTCGTGTAGATGCCGAGACTACCCACGATGCGCGTGATGGGGTCCCAGGCCATCTCGACCACCTGGCCCCGCTCTCGTTCGAGTTCGCGAACTTCTTCGATGTTCGTGCTCACGGTTTTCCTCCCCGCTCTCGCGGCTTGCGCGTCTTTCTCATGCCCACGGCCTGTTGTAGCCGGTCGTCAAATCCCGCCCGCGATGACGCCATTTCGGCTCCTTGTCCACGTGGTCGAGAGTGATTCCGCGAAGCCCGCGGATCAGCGGGCCATAGAAATGTCCGGTGATTTCGGTGGACAGTTTGCTGCCGGGGGGCTCGTCCATGAAAGGCATGAACTTGTCGGGAAAGCCCGGCATGGTGCACGCGATGCAGATGCCGCCGACGTTGGGGCAGCCGCCGATGCCGTCCATCCAGCCGCGGCGTGTGACGTTGCAATGCACGACCGGCCCCCAGCAGCCGATCTTGACGAGGCACTTGCGGTTCGTGCCGTAGATCTGCGTGAAGTCGCCCTGCTCGTAGTAACCCGCGCGGTCGCAGCCTTCGTGCACGGTTTCCCCGAAGAGCCAGGTGGGGCGAAGCTTGTCGTCGAGCGGGATCATGGGCGCCTGGCCGGTCAACTGCTGAAGCAGGTAGAGCAGGGTTTCCGACATATTGTCGGGCTGGACGGGACAGCCGGGCACGCACACGATCGGAATGCCGCGGCTGGATTTCCAGTTCCAGCCGAGATAGTCGGGCAGTCCCATGGAGCCGGTGGGATTGCCTTCCATGGCATGAATGCCGCCGTAAGTGGCGCAGGTGCCGGCGGCGACGACGGCCAGCGCCTTGGGCGCGAGGCGGTCGATCCACTCGGTGAGCGTGATGGGCTGGCCGGTCTCGGGATTACTGCCGAAGCCGGTCCAGTATCCTTCGCTCTTGATCTCCTCGTTGGCGATGGAGCCCTCGACTATCAGGACAAACTGTTCGAGTTCGCCGCGGCCGGCCTTGAAGAACCATTCCATGAACTCGTCGCCGACGCGGTAATCGACGAGCGGCCAGTGGAAATCTACCTTCGGCAAGCCGGGGATGGCGCGCATGGCGATGTCCTCGACGCTGGGCAGGGTGGCGTTGGTGAGCGATACGGAATCGCCGTCGCAGCTCATTCCCGCGTTGATCCAAAGGACGTGGATGACGGGCTCCTCGGAAGGCGTCATGAATCCTGCTCCTTTCGCGCGGCGCGGCGCGCCGGTTCAGCGCTCGAGCTTCGCAATCGCGACAGCGGCATGAACGAGGACGAGATCGCCGGGAGCGGCATCGACCAGCTCGACACTTACTTCTTCGATGCCGCGGCCCATGTCTACCCTGGCCATGCCCGAGTCGAAGATCTCGAGAACCCGCCCGGGCGCCGCTTCATCGGAACAGGTAATGCAGGTTTGGTGGTGGCACGTCATCCCAGGTGCCCGGGTATTGTATTTCGGCTCAGTGATGACCGAAGCCGATTTACTTTCAAGTTAGCTCGATAAATCTGGAAAGTAAAGAAACGGAGTAAGTGAGGTATAACTGCCCGGGGCGCCTGCGGAACATGGACAACCCGAGGCGCGCGCCGGGCGAAGTGGAATCGGCACGGGGGGATGTGAGCTATGATTTCCTGATATGTGCAAGCGTTTGCAATTGCCGTTGACGGGCGCCGCGCTGCTGACGGTATCGGCCTGGGCGGAGAGCGGAGGCGCCGCGGCCGAGGTGCACCGGGCGGAGCATTTCGACGTCTCGGCGCCGCTGGGCGTGATGTTGAGCGGGCCGGTTGCCGAGCCGCCGGCAACGCCCCCGCGCGCCCCGGCCGGCGTGCGGCGAACGCCGCCTCCCACGGCAAACCGCGAACAGGCCCCCGCCCCGGCCGAGAGCGCGCCGGCGCGCGGCGCCGAGGTGGAGCAGACAACGCAGGGCGCGCGCCCGGCCGCCGTGCTGCTCAAGAGCTTCGACGGCCTCGGTGCGGGATTCGAAGGGCCGCAGGGCACGGCGGTCATGCGCAATCCTTCGGACAACACGCTCGCGGTCGGGCCGGATCACATTGTCCAGATCGTCAACTCGCGCATGGCGGTGTTCACGAAGGAGGGCAAGCCGCTCTACGGACCGGTGCCGACGAACGCCGTCTTCAAGGGCTTCGGCGGGCAGTGCGAGCCGCGGCCGAACGGCGATGCCGTGGTCCGCTACGACCAGCTTGCGAAGCGCTGGCTTATCGTCATGCCGATCTTTCGCCGCTCGGAGGGCGAGAGCGGAACCTATGCGATGTGCTACGCGGTGAGCGCCGGGCCGGATCTGCTGGGACCGTACTACCGTTACGAGTTCAAGCGGGACTTGTTCCCCGATTACCCGCGTCCGGCCGTCTGGCCCGACGGTTACTACATCCCGACGAGCACCGGCGACACCGTCATCCAGAAACACGCGTGCGTCGCCGATCGGGCGAAGATGCTTCAGGGGCTGCCCGCGACCGAGCAGTGCGTGATCATCGACGGCGTGAATTTCCTGAACAATGCGGACGTGGACGGAACCACGCCTCCTCCGGCCGGCGCGCCGAATATCATGATGGCGGCCGGGGGCGCGCAGCTCAAGAAGATTTTCGAGGACGACGGCATTTGCGTCTGGAAATTCCACGTGGATTGGGAGCACCCGGAGAACACGAAGGCCGCCGGGCCGGAGAAGATCGCGGTGGCTCCGTATCATTACTTATGCAACGGCCAGTTGACTAACTGCGTGCCGCAGCCCGGCACGGACCGGCGCCTCGATGCGCAGGGCGATAAGATCATGCAGCGGCTGGTATACCGCAATCTCGGCGGGCACGAGGCGGTCATCGCGGTGCACTCCGTCAACACCGCGGCGGGCGGGGGAGGCGTGCGCTGGTACGAGTTCCGGTTGGATGAGAATCGCGATGTGCACCTCTACCAGCAGGGCACGTACGCGCCGGACAAGGCGTATCGATGGATGGCGAGCGGAGGCATGGACCGGCAGGGCAACATCGCGATGGGCTATTCCTACGGCGGCCCGGAGCAGTTTGCCGGACAGCGCTTCGCCGGACGGCTGGCCGGCGATCCGCTGGGGAAGCTGACTTTGCGCGAGACCGTGCTGGCCGAGGGCGAAGCGCCGCAGACGAACACGCTGCGATGGGAGGATTACACGACCGCCGCCATGGATCCGAGCGACGACTGCACATTCTGGTATGTCGGCGATTATATGAAGAAAGGCGCGGCGAATTACTCGACGCGCATCGGCGCGTTCCGGCTTCCGGGTTGCCTGCGGGCGGTCGTCAGCGGCTCGGTTTACCGCGATCTCAACGGCAACGGGCAGCGCGATCCGGGAGAGCCCGGTTTGGCAAAGAGTCAGGTGGAGTACACCGGCCCGCAGTCGGGTAAGATTACGACCGACGCGAGCGGTAACTTCACGCTCCTGCTTCCCGCGGACCCGGCGTACGGCGACCCGACTTACAAGTTCACTGCGGCGGGAGTTACTTACACAGTGCAGTTGCAAGATCGCGAACAGGTTACCGGCGTCGATTTCGGAGTGGGCAAGAGCAGGAAGCGCAAGTAAGTTCGGGAGAATGAGGCCCGCCGGGTCGCCGGAACTGCGGGCGCCGGGTTCGCAAGCGCGAGGCGCTTAGCGGGCGGATGGGGGAAGCTGAGGGGCGGCGCGGGCCGCCCCTCGTGGCAGGCTGCAGCTACTTGTCGGTCCAGTCGGGGAGCTGGCCGGGAATCCAGGGGATGCCGGCCGCGGCCGCGGCTTTCTCGAGTTTCGGCAGGTCGGTGTCGGTGATCGCGCGCAGTTTGCCGAGCTCGACTTTGAACTCCTGCGCCGCGATGTTGTACTGCTCCTGCGCGGTCTGGGTCGGACGCGCGCTGGCGTTGCGAAGCTCGCCGGCGACGCCTTGCAGCCGCTGTTGGATCGAAGGCGGCGGAGTCAGGCTGAGCGAACGGCCGCCGCGGAACGCCGCGAGGATCTCGTCCATGCGCTTATCGAGCGCGTTGAAGTCGCCGATGAGCTTGGGCGTGCCCTCGGGAGCGTCGGCAAGCGCCGTGCGGATCTGGCCGATGCGGCCCTTTGTGGTGTTGGCCACATCGAGCGCCGCCGAGATCGCGCGCTGAAGGTTCTGCACCTTCTGCTGGAATTCGACGAGCGCCTTGCGGTCGGCCGGAGTCATGTTGAGCATGCTGTCGGCTACGACGTTGAACGCGACGGGACCGGCGAGCGGCGTCACCGCGCCGTTGAACTGCATCGCGAGCGACACCGAGTACTTGCCGGGCATCGCGAGCATGCCGCCACCGCCGCGGCGGAAGCCGGCCGGCGGCTCAGCGGGAGCAGCGCCGCCGAAGCCACCGCCGCCGAAACCGCCGCGCCCGCCGGTCGCGGTTGCGGCAGGAGGCGGCATGGTAGCCGCGGGATAGCGGAAGTCCCAGGTGACGCGGCGCAGGCCGGCCGCCGCGGGCGCGGTGATGCGGCGGACCACCTTGCCCGCCGAATCCGTCACGGTGAGGACCACCTGCGGCGGCTGCTCTTCCTGCTCGGCCCGCAGTTCCTCGGGCGTCGGGTACTTGATCTGCTCGCCGGCGCGCGCGGCGGCGCGCTCGGCTTCCTGCCGCAACTGGCGCTTTGTGCGCGGCGCTTCCTTCAGGTAATAAGTGAAGGTGGCGCCGTAGGGCGGATTTTCGGCCGTGAAATACGACTCGCCGAAATGGCCCTTGCCGCCGCCGATCGGCGAATACTGCGGGAACATGAGAGCATCTTTGACGGGGAAGATCACGCCGGGCTTGTCGAGCGTGTCCTGCTTGAGCGAGCGCAGCGGCGAGTAGTCGTCCAGGATATAGAAGCCGCGGCCGAAAGTGGCCAGCACGAGGTCGTTCTCGCGCTTCTGGATCACGATGTCGCGCACGGCGATCGTCGGCAGGCCGCCGCGGAGTTGGGTCCACTTATCTCCGCCGTCATTGCTGAAGAACACGCCGAACTCGGTGCCTACGAACAGCAGCTTGGGATCGATGAAATCTTCCGCGATGGCGAGCACGGGGCCGTTCGCCGGCAGGTTGGATTTGATCGACGTCCAGGTCTTGCCGAGATCCGTGCTCTTCAGGATGTAAGGCGCGAAGTCGGAGTTCTGGTGGTTATCGAAGGCGACGTAAACGGTGTTCGCGTCGAACTGCGAAGCGAGAATGCGGCTGACGTAGGTGCGCTCGGGGACGCCGGGGAAGGTGTCGATCTTGCGCCACGCGCCGCCGCCGTTTTCAGTGACCTGGAGGAGGCCGTCATCGGTGCCCACCCAGATCAGCCCTTCCTTCTTCGGCGATTCGGCGAGCGCGGAGGCGTTGCCGTAGAGCGCGGTGGATGCGTTCTTCTCGACGGCTTCAGGCGGCCAGATCCTGCCCATCACGGGCAGCAGGTCGCGGTTGAGCTGGCGGGTGAGATCGCCGCTGATTTCCTTCCAGTCGTCGCCGCGGTTGTCGCTGCGGAAAACGCGGTTGCCGGCGTAGTAGAGCCGGGTGTGCGAGTGCGGGCTGACGATGAACGGGGTGTCCCAGTTCTGGCGCGTGGTCTCCTCGCCCTTGCCTACCTCGGGCGCGATGTTGACGGCTGTGCCGGTGCGGCGGTCGTAGCGGACGAGCCCGCCCTCCTGGCTCTCGGCGTAAACGGTGTTGGGATCCTGCGGATCGGTGTGCGAGCGGAAGCCGTCGCCGCCGGTGGTGATGAACCAGTCGGAGTTCACGATGCCGCTGGTGTTGCGCGTGCGCGAGGGGCCGCCGACGCTGGAGTTGTCCTGCGTGCCGCCGTACACGTTGTAGAATGGCAGCGCATTATCGACATCGACGTCATAGAACTGCGCCAGCGGCAGGTTGGCCTTGAAGTTCCAGGTCTCGCCGCGGTCGAAGCTCTCATACAGACCGCCATCGCAGCCCACCAGGTAATGATCATTCTGGTCGGGATCGATCCAGATGTAGTGATTATCGACGTGCTTGGAGCGCGAGGGCATCTGCGTGAGCGTTGTGCCGCCGTCGTCCGACACCATGATGTTCACGTTCATTACGTAAATGCGGTTCGGATATTTCGGGTCGGCGAAGATCTTGCCGTAGTACATGGCGGTGTTGTCCCACGAGTTGCGGCGCTCCCAGCTTGCGCCGGCATCGGTGGAGCGGAAGATGCCGCCCTGGCGGTTGGCGGCGGCGACGATGGCGTAGATGATCGTGGGATCGGCGGGCGAGATCGCGAGGCCGATGCGGCCGAGGTCGCCGCCGGGCAGGCCGCCGCGGAGCCGCGTCCAGTTGGCGCCGGCGTCGGTCGACTTGTACAAGGCGCTCTCGGGGCCGCCGTCGATCAGCGTCCAGTTGTGGCGGCGGCGCTGCCAGGAGGAGGCATAGAGCACGTCGGGATTGCGCGGATCGATCACGACGTCGTTGACGCCGGTGTTCTCGCTGACCGTGAGCACAGCCTTCCACGAGCGTCCGCCGTCGGTGGTCTTATAGAGACCGCGATCGCCGCCGGGTCCCCAGAGCGGGCCCTGCGCCGCGACGTAGACGACATCCGAGTTGCGCGGATCGATCGCGATGCGCCCGATGTGCTCGGACTTGTTGAGGCCCATGTTGCGCCAGGTGCGGCCGTAGTCGGTGGACTTGTAGACGCCGTCGCCGTACGAGACGCTGCGCTGGCTGTTGTTCTCGCCCGTGCCGACCCACACCACCGCGGGATTCTTCGGGTCGATGGTCATCGCGCCGATCGAATAGGAGCCCTCGCGGTCGAAGACCGGCGTGAACGTGGTGCCGTTGTTCGTGGTGCGCCACACGCCGCCGGAGGCCACGCCGACGAAATAGTGGGCGTGATTGGTGGGATCGACCGCGATCGAGTTGATGCGGCCGGAAATCATCGCGGGCCCGATGGAGCGGAAGCGCAGCCCCGAAGCCGCCGCGGCAACCGGATCCCGGCCGCCCCGGCCTTCTTCACCGGGCGCCTGCTGGCCGGCAGCGGCCGGTTTGGCGCCTTGCGCGCCGCCGCGCCTGCCCTGGCCCTGCTGCGCCGGCATCTGCATCAGACCGGCCGCAGCCAATACCAATGTGAGAGATAAAGACCTCATAGTTCGCCTCATTTTGCCGGCTGCCCGACGATCGTGGCGGCAGGCTTTGCGTCCTCAAACAGTTTGTAAATCGGGCACGGTTTGCCCTTGTCCAGGAAAGCGTCCAGAAGATTCCATGTCACGAGACCGTCGTCCGACTCGGGCTCGAGCAGGTATTCCGCCACGGTGGCGAGCGGTTGCGCGGTGCGCACCAGGATCGAGCCAACGGGGAATTCGACGGTTTCCTTTTGCGTGCGGCCCTTCAGCGTGACTTCCGCGTGACCCTGGAACGGGCGCGGCGCGCGGGTGATCTCGGTGATGACGAAACTGTCGACGCCGGCCTTGAGGGGCTCGGCCAGCCTCTCCACCGTCACGCCGTGCAGCAGGAGCAGGTTCACCACGGGTTGCAGCCGGTCGTCCGCCTTCAGCAGGTACGCGCGCGGAACCGGCACGAAGCGCGTGCCCACGAACAGGCCGTAGTCCTGCATCCGCACGGGCGTGTTCTTCTCCACCATCACGGTCATGTCGCGGCCGGAGCGCGGATTCTTTTGCTTGTCCACCGTGCCCATCAGGATATCGACCGGCTTCGGCAGCGGGCGATTCTCGAAATCGACGGCGAATTTGCCGGGATCGGCGCTGAGCCCGCGTTTTACCGTGTCCTGATCAATCTGACGAAGCAGTTTCGACACCTCCGCCGCGTGAGCGGCCACGTAGTTCATTGACTCCTCGACAAACGCGGATGTTACCCCGATGCGGCCCTTGAAGTCGAGGTAGCTGTACGCCTCGGAGAGGAACGTGAGGCGGTTTCGGATGCCGACATAATTCTGGCCTACGCGCGGGTGGTGATCGAAAGCGCGCCAGACCCGGGTGTCCTTCTCGCCGGGTTGCGGCGCGCGGCCGGAGAAGTTGCCGTACCAATACATGCGGTAATGGTGCCGCGAGAGGACGGCCTTTGAGATCGCGGGCAGCATCTTATCGCGCTGGTAGGCGAGCAGGCGCGGGTCGGCGTTCGGCGTCAGCGTGGATGAGTAGGTCAGATGATAGCCGTGGTAGGAGCCGTCGGTGGTGTGCAGGTCCATGGTGATCGCCGGGTCCCACGTGTTGAAGACGCCGAGCAGCGCGCGCGTTTCCGATCCTTCGGCCTTGATATAGTCGCGGTTGAGATCGAGGCCCTTGGAGTTGGTGCGCACGCCGACGCCGCCGATCGGGCCGTTCTGCGCGGTGCGGTTCTTCAGGTCGATCTTCTCGTTGCCGTCCGCGTTATAGATCGGCGCGATGAGAATCACGAGGTTGTCGAGCAGGCGATGGAGGTCGCCGGTCGTGATGCGGCGCGCAAGCGCGAGCATGGCTTCCTTGCCTTCGACCTCGCCGGCATGTATGTTCGCCATCACGAAAAAGACCGGCTTGCCGGTGGCGTGGGCCTCGGCCGGGGTGGACAGCGGCGGATCGGCCAGGATCATCAGCGGCAGGTCGCGGCCTTCCTCGGTCTTGCCGAACCATTCCACGCGGAGGTACGGGGTCCGCTGCTGTAACTGCTCAATAAACGCGATGACGTCGGTGTAGCGGCTCGTCTCTTCATAGTTGGTGGCTTCGGCGCGGGTCCGGAGGTCCTGGGCAAATCCGGGGCGGGAAGCGGCGGCTGCAGCGAGGAGAAGAGCGAAAACGGCGGTAAATTTCATCCGCAAAAACTCCTTCGAGTGAGCGCACACGAATGGCGTGTGAATAGGCGTGAGTAAAACACATTGGGGAGGCCTGGGTCAAGAAGGGTGGGCAGTGGTGGGGCAGGCGCATCCAAACTTCAGAACGTGCGCCACGGAACGGGCGAGCGCTCAATCGCCCTCGGCTTCCAGGAGACGCTCGACTTCGATGGCGGCCTTGCAGCCGGCGCCGGCCGCGGTGATGGCCTGCCGGTAGACGCGGTCCTGCACGTCGCCCGCATGGAACACGCCGTGCACGCTGGTGCGCGCGCCGCCCTTGGAAATGATGAACCCATCGGCGTCGAGCTCGATCTGGCCTTTGAACGGTGCGGTGTTCGGAACGTGGCCGATGGCGAGGAAGAAGCCGTCCACGGGCTGCTCCCAGGTGCGTCCGGTTTTCACGTCGCGCAGGCGGACGCCGGTGACGTAACCCTTGTTGACGTCGTAGATCTCGTCCACCACGGCGTTGGTGATCCACTTGATCTTGGGGTTCTGGTTCGCGCGGTCGAGCATGATGCGCGAGGCGCGGAACTGGTCGCGCCGGTGGACGATGGTGACCTCCTCGCCGAAGCGCGAGAGGAAATTTGCTTCCTCCATGGCCGAATCGCCGCCGCCGACCACCATGATCTTCTTGTTTCGGAAAAAGAAGCCGTCGCAGGTGGCGCACGAACTGACGCCGTGACCGATCAGCTTTTTCTCCGAGGGCAGGCCGAGCCAGCGCGCGGAAGCGCCCGAGGCGATGATGACCGTGCGCGTCTGGATCCACTCGCCGTCGATGTTCAGGCGAAAAGGACGGTGCGAAAAATCGACCTCGAGCACGGAGCCGGACATATACTCCGCGCCGAACTTTTCGGCCTGCGCCTTCATGGCCGCGACGAGGACGGGGCCGTCGATTCCCTCGGGAAAGCCGGGATAATTCTCGACCAGCGTGGTGATGGAAAGCTGGCCGCCCGGTTCGTGGCCGCCGATGACCAGCGGCTTCAGATTTGCGCGGCCGGTATAAATGGCTGCCGTGTTGCCGGCGCACCCGGATCCGATAATGACGACATTACGCATAAGAGGGCCTGAAGTGGATTAACGAAACCATGCTAACACGCGCCGTTGCCTACCGATGGGTGGCGTATTCCAGGCCCAGGACGGCCGTGCGGCCGGGCATCGGAATGCCGGCGATCTCTTCGTAGCGCGTCCCGGTGATGTTCCCCAGTTGCAGGAACGGGTGCAGCTTCCAGCGCATGAAGGCCACGGCGGCGTCCCAGAGCGCGTAGGGATCGCGCGCATAGCGCCGGGTGACGCCGGTCCGCGTGCGCGCGACGAAGCCGCCCGGAAGCGTGCCCTGCCACGAGACGGAGGCGGCCTGCGACGGGTAATTGAAGACATAGCGCGACTGAAGCCCGCCGAGCGCGGCCTGCGCTCCGGCCAGCGCGGTGTAGGACGCCTCGACGATCTGGCCGCGGCGCAGTGTGGCGCGCGCGGAGGCCTCGACGCCCGTCATCCGCAGCCGCTGTATGTTCGCGGCGCGCCAGATGTCCGCGGGTGAGTTGCGGATGTAATCGATGACGTCGCGCTCGCGGCGCTCGAAGACCGCGACGGAGCCGGCAAGGCGCGCGCCGGCGTTCCAGTCGAGGCCGCTTTCGTAGCTCCAGGCCTGCTCGGGCCGCAGGCCGGGCGAGCCCAGCGTTGCGGGATCGTGATAATAAAGGTCTGTGAAACTGGGCAGGCGGAAGGCGCGGCTGGCCGAGGCGCGCAGCTTCAGGTGCGGGCTGAGCCAAATGCCGCCGCTCGCGGTCGGGCTGAATTGGGGCGCGCCGCTGCTGTAGGCCTCTTCGCGCGCGCCGAGCGAGAGGGAGAAGCGGCCGAGCGCGCGGGCGTCGAGCGCGGCGTAACCGGAGCCGCGCGAGCGGCTATGGTCGCCCAAATTCGTGCTCGCGATCGATTCGTGAATGCCTTCGACGCCCCAGTGGAGGCGCAGGTTGCGGGCCAGCGGCTCGGTGCGGCGCAGGGCTGCTTCGAAGCTCTCGTCGGCGTGGCGGTTCGTGTATAGCTCGGGACGGTCGCGGTAGAGCACGAACAGGTCGGTGTGCCGGCGGTAGGCGAACGAGGCTTCCGTATTTGCGCCGAAGCGCTGCGCGAGCGATGCGAACCAGGTGCGGGTGCGCTCCCAGGAGTTGAAGTTGCCGTAGAACTGGTCGGCGCCGAAGGCGCGGTCGGCGTGCCCGAGCACGAGGTCCGTCGAGCGCCAGTGCGAGATCGAAGCGGCGTAGAGATTGCGGTAGTCGCGGTCGGGCAGGAAGCCCGAGGAGAAATCGCGCGAGAGGATGAGCTCGTGATCGAAGCCGCCTGCAATTTCCGACCATGTGATGTGCTGCTGGTTGACGCCGTCGTTGCCGGCTGCGGCGCGCAGGCGGATTTCGCTCGACTCGGGCGGGGCGGTGATCAGGTTGACCACGCCGCCGGTCGCGTCCGAGCCGTAGAGAGTGGAGCCGGCGCCGTGCAGCACTTCGATGCGCGAAAGCGCCTCGAGCGGGATGGGGACATCGAGGTTGTGGTGGCCGCTCTGGGCGTCGTTCAGACGCATGCCGTTCAGCAGCACCAGCGTCTGGCCGAACGCGGCGCCGCGGATCGAGAGGTCGCTCTGCGCTCCGCCGGGCGCGCGCTGGAGCAGGTCGAGCGAGGGATCGAGCGCGAGGAAGTCCAGCCAGCTCGAGGCGAGCAGCGTCCGGCCGGCCACCGGCAGCGAGCGAATCGAGCGGTCGGATTCTCCGAGCGGCACCGGCTCATACTGGCCGGTGACAACGACCTGCTGCGCGGCGGCAGTGAGGCAGGCGAGGAGCGAAAGAGCAAAACGGGGAGCGCCCATCTGAGAAAACATTTTCGCATGGGCGTGTTTCAAGGCGCCGCGCCGCCCTTACATCTTCGGCCGGCCCACCTTGATCAGCAGCGCCCCGTGGCTCGGCACTCTTGCCGAAAACGAGCCCGTGAACTCGCCCACATCCTTGTGCAGCCAGAGGTCGCGCACCATCTGCCGGCCCGTGAGGCCGAGCTCGGACCATTTCACCGTCATCTTCGCGTCGCGCAGGCCGCGGTTGAAAAGGCCCACCGCCATCGTGCCGTCCCACAGCGGACGCGCCCACACCTCCAGGCGCTCGCGCTGCCAGATGCGCGAAGCGGCCTTGCCGAGCGGGTCCTGATCCACGTCGAGCACTTCGTCGTTGGTCAGCAGGGCGGTCGTGAACTCATTCAGTTGGGAGAGGTCGCAGCCGATCAGCAGCGGCGCCGCCTGCAGGCTCCACAGCGTGATGTGCGTGATCTGCTCGTTCGGCGTGAGCCGCGTGTCGTGGATGTTCGGCCCCCATCCCACCTTGCCCACCACGAGCATGTCGGGATCGGTCCAGTGTCCCGGCTTTGAAAACTTCTCGCGCCCGGCCTGGCGGAAGCCCACCGAGGACATGTTCGACCACACGTCGGTCAGATCGCCGCTCGTTCGCCAGTAGTTGCCGCCGACATCGGCGCCCCACTCCCACACATTGCCCATGCCGTACTGGCAGAGGCTGTAGACAATGTCGCGGCCGGTCTTCGCCAGCCCGTCGCGCATGACAAGGTACGGCTTCTGCAACTCCGCCAGGCTGTCGTTCTTCGCGATGCCGTCGTAGGAGCACCAGTCGTACTTCAGCAGATCGATGCCCCAGCGCGCGAACGTGGCCGCGTCCTGCGCTTCATGCCGATAGCTGCCTTCGAGCCCCTCGCACGTGCGCGGCCCCGGCGACGAGTAGATTCCGAGCTTCAGCCCCTTCGAATGCACGTAATCGGCGAGCGCTTTCATGTCCGGAAATTTCGCGTTGGGCCGGATCTCGCCGCCGGCGTCGCGCTGGCCCTCCCAGCCGTCGTCGATGTTGATGTATTGGAAGCCGTGCGCGGCGAGGCCGCTCTTGACCATCCAGTCGGCCGCGGCGCGCACCTTCGCGTCGTCCACCGCGCGGCCCCAGACGTTCCAGGAATTCCAGCCGAGCGGCGGCGTGAGCGCGAGCGCATCATGGCTGGCGGCGATCGTGAGCGGGCGCGTGGCCGAGCCCTTCGGGCCCGTTACCGTGAGCTGCACTTCGGTTCTGCCCGCGCGTTCGAGCGCGCCGCTGATAATGCCGGTTTTGGGATCGAGCGCGAGCCCCGCGGGCAGATTCTTCGCCGAAAACGTTAGCGGCCCTTCGCCGGTTGCGGGGATCAGGAAGAGGAACGGCCGGCCCGGAGTGCCGCCCGTGACGCGAGGCCCGTGAATCGCGGGCTTCTCGGAAACCGCGGCGTGGATCGGCGGAGCCTGCTCGGCGGGCCGCACGTAAGGCTCGGGCTTGGCCGTTGCGCCCGGCTTCAGCCGGATCAGCGCGCCCGCCCAGTCCGTGTTGTCGTCGTTCGAGGTGTCGCCGCCGTCGTCGAGGAACAGTTCAAGATAGCGCGCGCCGGTAAGGTCCACCGAGACGTATTTCGGCGCGTCGCCTGCGCGGATCAGTCCGGTGTCCGCCGCCTTCCTGTCATCCACCCAAACCTGGAACTTGATGGAGCCCCGGCCATTTTTGATTTCGTCGTCGATGCCCACCAAGGTCTCGAAGCGCACGGCCTGGCCCTTGAGGTCGATCACAAACTCGCTGATCGAAAGTGTGCCGATGCCGTGCGGATACACGATGCCGGCCAGCGTGATCGGGTGATTTTGCAGCGAGCGCCCCGCCCGCGGCACGTCCCGGCGCTGCACCATCTTGCTCAGATCCAGGCTGTCGAGCCAGACCGAGTCCGGCGGCGCCTCCTGCGAGCGCAGAGCGGCGGTGTCCTGCCCGTGGGCGAGGGGCAAAATCAGAAATGCGCCGGCGGCGGCCAGCTTCCATGCGACTTGCATAAAGCTCCAAGGTAGCAGCTAAGATCACCGGCTCGCTTCCCATCAGCGCTTCTGTCAATCCAGCTCCGGATTTTTTGAAATTAAAACTCGAATATCGGCGAAATTGCCGGCGCCGGCCGGCTTTGATATAGTTGGCCCCCATCGTAGGGGGATTTTCTCGCCGCGCCTTGCGAATTCTGAGGCGTTCGGACAAGGAGGTTAGGATGCAAAGTGTCGTTGACGATCTATTTAGGCTGCGAAGGCATTCAGGGGTCGCGCGCCGTGCTTGCTCCTGGCTGGCTATCTTTAGCCTACTGATAGCTTCCGTGCCATACCTTTTCAGCCAAACCATGACCACCGGTGACATAGTCGGGACCGTTACCGACAGCAGTGGGGCCGTTGTGCCCAATGCCGCCGTCACGGTGAAGCTCACCGCTACGAACGAAACGCGTACGGTGAACACAAACTCCACCGGCCAATATCGCTTCTCTCTGATGAAACCGGGCGAGTATACCGTGTCGGCTACGGCCACCGGATTAAAATCCAATATCGAAAAATTCACGCTGCTGGCCGGACAGGCGAGCTCCGTGAATCTCGTTCTGAGCGTGCAAGGCACCACCGAGATGGTGGAGGTCCATGCGCAGGCCAATATTCTCGAGACCGAAAACGCGAACCTGGCGACAGGCTTCGACTCCTCGCAGCTTTCGAATTTGCCGACCATGGGCGGCGACCTCACCACCATGGCCTTCACCGTTCCCGGCATTCTGGTGCTGCCGGGCGGCGGCGCATCCGGCAACTTCAACGTCAACGGCATTCCGGGGGCGACCGCTCTGTTCACCCTCAACGGCGCCGACGACATGGACCCGTACCTGAACATCAACAATTCGGGAGCCAGCAATAACCTGCTGGGCGCCAATGAGGTCGCCGAGGCTACCGTAATTCTCAACGCCTACAGCGCAGACTTCGGCCGCATGACGGGCGCGCAGGTGAACTTCATCGGCAAGACCGGCACCAATGCGTTCCACGGCAACCTCTTCCACAACTTCAACGACAAGATCTTCAACGCCAACGATTTCTTCAACAACCAGGAAGGATTGCAGCAGCCGCGGTCCGATTCCCACCAGTTCGGCGGGTCCTTCGGCGGCCCCATCAAGAAGGACAAGCTGTTCTTTTTTGTGAATTATGAAAGCCTGCAGTACGCCCTGCCGACTTCAGGCACGGTCAAAATGCCCTCTCCGCAATTCCAGGCCTACACTCTGGCGCATATTCCCGCGGCGGTCACGCCGCTGTACCAGGATATGTTCAACCTGTATAATGGCGCATCCGGCGCGAAGAATGCCGTTCCCGTAACCAACGGCAACGGGCCTTTCCAGGACGGCTCCGGCCATCTTGGCTGCGGCACAAACGGGACGTTCTGGAATGCCGGCATTCAAGCGCCCGGCGGCGGCATTTTCGGGGTTAACGTGCCGTGCACCTATTCGTTCGCGGAGAACGCCAGCGAGACGAACAAGGAGAGCCTGTTCACGATTCGCGGCGACTACAACATCTCGGATAAGCAAAAGCTTACCGCCCGCTACAACTACGATTGGGGCGTGCAGGCCACCGGGCCGAGCCTCATCAGCCCGGTGTTCAACGAGATGAGCAACCAGCCTTCCGATGCCGGCCAGTTGACTTACACCTATATCTTTTCACCTACGCTGGTGAACAACTTCATCGGCTCCGGATCCTGGTACACGGCGATTTTCGGCTATGCCGATGTCCAGAAGGCGGTCTCGCAGATGCCGGAAACGATCTACGTGGGCGATTTCTGCTGCTCGACACTCGGCATCGCCACCAACATGCCTCAGGGCCGCAACGTGGGCCAGGCCGAGTTGGTGGATGACCTTACCTGGACGCACGGGAAGCACACCATCAAGGGCGGCGTCAATTACCGCTACAACAAGATCACCGATTTCACGAACAACGAAATGGCGTACGCAGGAGAATACGTCTTTAACGATCTGATGGACTTTGCGACCGGCCAGATCAACTCCACAGGCCTGGGTTCTTACTTTGTCCAGAGTTACCCGAACCTGATGCGGGTCCACCTGCGCATGAGTTCGCTGGGCGCGTATGTGCAGGACGAGTGGAGGGTGCAGCCCAACCTGATGCTGACGCTGGGCTTCCGCGTCGAGCATACCGGCAACCCGGCCTGCGTCGATAACTGCTTCGCCCGCATGAACACGCAGTTCGGCATGCCGGGCTACACGGGAGGCGCCGGCGTGCCCTACAACCAGACCATCACGACGGGCCTGCACAACCTGTACCAGGGCCTGGAGTCCATGGTTCCGGAACCGCGCTTCGGCTTTGCGTGGAACATCGACTCGAAGACGGTGTTCCGCGGCGGCATCGGCTTGTTCGCGAACCTGTTCTCGGGCAGCGTCTCGTCCAGCGTCTTCCGCAACGCCCCCAGCGTGTTCTCGCCGCACGTTTCCTTCGGCGAAGCCGGCCCGGCGAACGACCCCGCCAGCTCGGCCTACGCCGCCGCTGCGGCTGCCCGGATTTTCGAATCCGGCTTCGCGTCGGGCGACACGCTGGCACAGTTGCAGGCCGCGCTCGGGAGAATTCCCTTCAGCCCGCCCAACTATTACTCGCCGCCGAACCACTTCGCCGCGCCCAAGACCACGGAGTGGAGCGCGGAGCTCGAACGCACGCTGGACCCGCACGACGTGCTCGCCATCACCTATACGGGCAATCACGGTTACGACCAGGCGATCTCGAACACCTCGTCCAATTTCTATTTGAAGCTGGGCAGCAACGGCCAGAACCCCTATTACGGCACGAACTTCGGAGGCCTGCCGACAGCCGCGCCGGATCCCCGGTTCCTGACCGTCACGCAGGTGCTCACGGCGGGATACTCGAACTACGACGCGATGACGGTGCAACTCCGCCACTCCATGAACTACGGCTTGCAGGGACAGATAGGCTGGACGTGGTCCCACGCGCTGGGCCTCGGCGCGGTGTACAACCCGTACAACCTGGCTTTTGGCTACGGCAACGAGAGCATGGACGTGCGTCACGCTATCGTCAGCGACCTGGTCTGGACCGAGCCGCATCGCTTTTCTCATGGCATCCTCCAGCAGGCGCTGGGCGGCTGGACTATGGGCATGAAATTGTATGCCTACACGGGACGGCCCTTCTCTTCGTCCGACAGCCGGATCTCCGCGCAGATCAACCCCAGCGGCGGGACCAGCCAGACTTTTCTGGCCACGGTCATCGATCCCAACATCCGGACGAACTGCACTGCTGTCCACGGCACCAGCGATCCGCCGTGCTTTACCGTCAACCAGTTCATGACCTACTCCTCGTCGAGCGCGGCCGGTAAGGCCGGCGTGCCCGTGCAGACGAATTTCGGCGCGACGGGCCCGGGCGTTTTCCGCGGCCCCGGCTACTTCGACGTCGACACGCAGCTCTCCAAGAAGTTCCCGATCAAGGAGAAGGCCGCTTTTGAATTCGGCGCCCAATTCTTCAATGTGTTGAACCATCCGAACTTCAGCAACCCGACCGCTTCCATCACCTCGTCCACCCTTGGCTACACGACGGGCACTCTCGCCCCGCCCACCAGCCCCTACGGCTCGGGCCAGGGCGCGATCGTCACCGGACGCGTGATCGTGGTTACCGGGAAGTTCAGCTTCTGACCTGTTCGTAAAGACGTGCAATCGGGCGCGGCGCCTCGATGGCATCGCGCCTGATTGGCACGCTTCGGGCTGTCGCATCGTCCGCAAGAACTGAAAACTGAATTGTGATAATATCCCCTGTTCGTACATCGCTTCACGATTCCGGAGGCTCGTCACGATGCGGATGAAGGCGTTTCCCGTACTGTCGCTGTTACTGGCACTCGCCGGATCGGCTGTGGCCCAGACCGCGGTCACGCCGCCCGACAAATTCTTCGGCTTCCCGCTCGGCGCGGACAAGAAGATAGCGCGCTGGGACAAGATGGTCGAGTATTACAACCTGCTTGAAAAGGAGAGCGGCGGCCGGCTCAAGGTCGTCAACATGGGGCCGACCACCGAGGGCAACCCGTTCCTGCTCGTCATCATCACCTCGCAGGCGAACATGGCGAAACTCGACCGGCTCCGCCAGATCAACAACACGATCAGCGATCCGCGCGGCGTGCCCGAAGCGGAAATTAAGAAGCTCGTGGCCGAGGGCAAGGCCGTCATCTGCCAGTCGATGAGCCTGCACGCCACCGAGATCGGCGGCACGCAGATGGCGCCGGAGCTCGCCTTCGACCTGCTCACGCGCCGCGACGAAGAGACGCAGCGCATCCTCGACAATGTCATCTTCCTCATGGTGCCGTGCTTCAACCCCGACGGCGAGATCATGGTGACCGACTGGTATAACAAGTATCTCGGCACCGAGTACGAGGGCTCGAACCCGCCCTGGCTCTACCACAAGTACGCCGGCCACGACGACAACCGCGACGCCTTCCAGACCAATCTCGTCGAATCGCAGTACATGGCGAAGATCATGTTCCAGGACTGGGGCGTGCCGCAGGCCTACGTGGATCACCACCACATGGGCGGCAACAGCGCGCGCATCTACCTGCCTCCGTACGCCGAGCCGATCCGGCCTTATGCCGATCCGCTGGTGTGGCGCGAGATGAGCTGGTACGGCGCGCACATGGCCTATAAAGAGGAAGAGGCCGGGCTGTCCGGCGTCCTCAACATGGCGCAGTATTCCGGCTGGGGCCACTTCGGCTTCCACTGGATGACGCCGTTCCACAACATCGCCGGCATGCTCACCGAATCCGCCAGCGCCCGGCTGGCCACGCCGAGCTACGTGCATCCCGACCAGCTTCGCGGCGGCGCGCGCAATTTCCCGGTGTATGAGGCGGAAACCGTGTTCCCGGACCCGTGGCCGGGCGGGTGGTGGCATCTGCGCGACATCATGGACCGGCAGAAAGTTTCCGCCTGGGCCACGCTTGACATCGCCGCGCGCAACAAGGACATGGTGCTTTGGGACGCTTACCTCAAGGCGAAGCGGCAGACCGAGCGCGGCGCCGAGGGCACCCCGAAGGAGTACGTCATTCCGGCGAATCAGCACGATCCGCTCACCGCGGTGAAGCTGGTGAACAAGCTGCTCGTGCAGGGCGTGGAGATCAAGCAGGCGCCCAAGGGCTTCACCACCGACGAGGGCGCGGTTTATCCCGCCGGCTCCTTCGTGGTCTCGCTCGCGCAGCCGAAGATGGGGCTCATCCGCTACCTGCTCGGCCGCACCTTCTATCCCGACAACGAATGGACGCGCAATCGCGACGGCTCGCCGACGCGGCCCTACGACATGGCCACGGACACGATGTTCGAGTTCATGGGCGTGCGCGTTGACCCGGTCAACGAGGCGACGAAGGCCGATCTGCTCACGAAGCTGACCGCGCAAATTCAGCCGGTGGGCAAGGTGGGGCAGGGCGGCGCCGCGTACGTGTTCAGCGGCCGGCTGAACGACAGCTTCCGCGCCCTGAATCTGCTGTTCGATAAGGGCGTCGCCGTGCGCCGCGCGGACAAGGCGGCCGAGGGGGTACGCCAAGGCGATTTCATCGTCGCCGGCGGCCCCGACGTGCTCGCGCCGATCGCGAAGCAGACCGGCGTCGATTTCACTTCGCTCAAAGCGGAGCCGCAGGGCACGCGCGAAGTCAAGCGCGCGCGCATCGCCGTCTACCAGCGCTATAACGGCGGCAACGCCGACGAGGGCTGGACGCGCCTGATGCTCGAGCAGTACAACTTCCCGTACGCGACGTTGATGGATGCCGAGATCAAGAAGGGCAACCTGAACGAAAAGTACGATGTCATCGTGATTCCCGAGGACTCGACCGCGACGTTGACCGGCGAGCGCGGCGCGGCTGCGGCAGGACGGGGCGGCGCGGCTGCGGCAGCCGGACGCGAAGGCTTCGGCGGCGGTCAACCACGGACGCCTCCCGAATATCGCAGCGGCTTCGGAACCGAGGGCGTCAACGCGCTGCGAGCATTCGTCCAGAAGGGCGGCACGCTGGTCACGCTCGGTGGCGCCAGCAACTTTGCGATCGAGCGGCTCGGCGTCGGCGTGCGCAACATTATGACCAACCGGAGCACGAAGGAGTTCTGGTGCCCGGGCTCCACGCTCCGCATGAACTTCGATAACACGAACCCGCTCGCGTACGGCATGCCGGCCGAAGGTCTCGGCGTGTACCTGCAGGGCAACCCGGCGTTCGAGGTTACCGCGCAGGACTCGCAGAATTACGACGTGGTGGCGCGCTACATCGACCACAACCTGCTCGAGAGCGGCTGGCTTATCGGCGAGGAAGCGCTCGCGAAAAAGGCCGCCATGGTTTCGGCCCGCATCGGCGAGGGCCGCGTGGTGCTGTTCGGTTTCCGCCCGCAGCATCGCGATCAGACGCTCGGCACATTTAAGCTGCTGTTCAACTCGCTCGTGAAGTAACAAGGTGGGGCAGGCGGTTTCGCCTGCCCTTTTCCGATTCCGAACTCCTCATTTAGCGCTAAAGTGATTCTTATGCAAACGGCGATTCGAGCTCCGCGCGGCGCCCAATTGCGCGCCAAGGGATGGCGGCAGGAAGCGGCCATCCGCATGCTGATGAACAACCTCGACCCCGAGGTGGGCGAGCGCCCGCAGGACCTGGTGGTCTACGGCGGCGCAGGCAAAGCCGCTCGGGACTGGCCCTCTTTCCATGCCATCGTGCGCGAACTGGAGAACCTGGCTGACGACGAGACGCTTCTCGTTCAATCCGGCAAGCCCGTCGGCGTATTCCGCACGCACGACGACGCGCCCCGCGTGCTCATCGCGAACGCGAATATCGTCGGGCACTGGGCGAATTGGGACAACTTCCGCAAACTCGAGCAGCTCGGCCTCATCATGTACGGCCAGATGACCGCCGGCAGTTGGGTCTATATCGGCACGCAGGGCATTTTGCAGGGCACCTACGAAACGTTCGCCGCCGCCGGCCGCAAGCATTTCGCCGGAACGCTCGCCGGCCGGTTCCTGCTCACCGGCGGCATGGGCGGAATGGGCGGAGCGCAGCCGCTTGCGGCCAGTATGGCCGGCGCGGCCAGCCTGTGCGTCGAAGTAGACCCGGAGCGCATCAAGAAGCGCCTGAAGACCGGCTACTGCGACATCATGGTCAACGACCTCGATGAGGCCGTGCGCATCATCCGCAACGCGGTCCACGAGAAGAAGGCCGTGTCGGTCGGATTGGTGGGCAACTGCGCCGAGGTGCTGCCGCTCATGGTGAAGCGCGGGATCGTGCCGGACCTGCTCACGGACCAGACCAGCGCGCACGATCCGCTCAACGGCTACATTCCCGCCGGCCTCTCGCTGTCGGAGGCCGCCGAACTCAGGCAGAAGGACCCGCAGGAATACGTGCGCCGCGCCATGGATTCCATCGCCGTCCACGTGCGCGCCATGCTCGACCTGAAGCGCATGGGCGCCATCGCCTTCGACTACGGCAACAACATCCGGCGCATGGCCGCCGACCGCGGCGTGGAAGACGCGTTCGACATCCCCGGCTTCGTACCCGAGTACATCCGGCCGATGTTCTGCGAAGGCAAGGGGCCGTTCCGGTGGGTGGCGCTTTCGGGCGAGCCGTCCGACATTCATGCCACCGACGCCGCCATCTGCCGAATGTTCCCGGGCAACGAGAGCCTGATGCGCTGGATTTCGATGGCGCACGAGCGGGTGCATTTCCAGGGCCTGCCGGCGCGCATCTGCTGGCTCGGCTACGGCGAGCGCGCGCGGTTCGCGCTCGAGATGAACCGCATGGTCAAGAGCGGCGAGCTGAAGGCGCCCATCGTGATCGGGCGCGACCATCTGGACTGCGGCTCCGTCGCCTCGCCCTACCGCGAAACGGAAGCGATGCGCGACGGCAGCGACGCCGTGGCGGACTGGCCGATCCTCAACGCGCTGCTCAACACGGCCTCCGGCGCAAGCTGGGTCTCCGTGCACAACGGCGGCGGCGTCGGCATCGGCTACGCGCTGCACGCGGGTCAGGTGACGGTGGCCGAGGGCACGGACGCCGCGGCGCGGCGTCTGGAGCGCGTCATGACCTGCGACCCCGGCATCGGCGTGCTGCGCCACGTGGACGCCGGCTATCCCGAAGCCATCGACTTTGCCGGACGCGCCGGCCTGCGCGCGCCGATGGCGAGCAAATGATTCGGGCAGGCGAGATCGCCTGCCCCGCCAGTACATGCCCGGATCTTCCAGCGACTATCTCTTAATTCGCGGCGCGCGCCAGTTGCTGACGCTGCGCGGTCCCAGCGGCCCGCGCCGCGGCGCCGCGCTCCGCGACCTCGGCATCATTCAGGATGGCGCGGTGCTCATCCGCAGCGGCGTCATTTACTGCCTCGGGCCCAGCAGCCGCATCGAGAACCTCTCCGAGGCGCGCAAGGCGCGCGAGATCGATGCCGCGGGCTGCGTGGTCATGCCTGGTTTCGTGGATAGCCACACGCACCTGGTCTGCGGTCCCGCGCGGCTCGTGGATTACGACATGCGCCTCTCCGGCGCGAGTTACGAGGAAATCGCGGCGGCCGGCGGCGGCATCCTGCAAAGCATGCGCGCCGTGCGCGAACTGCCGATCCGGCGCCTGGTGCTTCAGGCCCGCCGCGCTGTCGACGCATTCATCCGCCACGGCACAACGACGCTCGAAGCGAAATCCGGCTACGGCCTGAACGAGCCCAGCGAGCGCAAGGCGCTGCGCGCGATTGCCGCGCTGAACGGAAAGCCGCTCGACCTCGTCGCCACCTTCCTCGGCGCGCACGCGGTGCCGCCGGAGTTCGCCGGCAAGGCGGATGCGTATATCGAATGGCTGTGCACCTATCTCATGCCGAAAATCAGGCGCCGGCGGATGGCGGAGTTCGCCGATGTGTATTGCGAGCGCAGCGCGTTCTCGGTCGAGCAGGCGCGCCGCTATCTCGCGGCCGCGCGCGAGTTGGGCTTCGTACCGAAGGTCCATGCCGAGCAGTTCTCGCATATCGGCGGCATACGGCTGGCGGTCGAAATGGAGGCCGCCAGCGCCGACCACTGCGATTATGCGGATGACGGCGACGTCGAGCTGCTCGCGCGTTCGGGCACCATCGCTACGCTGCTTCCCGGCGCTGTGTTTCACCTGGGCCTCACGCATTATCCGCCCGCCCGCAAACTGATCGACGGCGGCGCGGCGGTCGCGCTCGCAACTGATTTCAACCCCGGCACCAGCCCCACCTGCAGCATGCCCATGATGCTCTCGCTGGCGTGCTCGCAGATGCGCATGACGCCGGCGGAAGCCATCGCCGCGGCCACCATCAACGGCGCGCACGCGCTGCGCCTAGCTTCGCGCGTGGGATCCATCGAGGCCGGCAAACAAGCCGACCTTGTCCTCTTCAAGGTGCCGGATTATCGCGAAATTCCGTATCGCTTCGGAGCCAACCAGGTCGCCATGACCATCAAGCGAGGCATAATTCTTTACGAACAGGCGGAAATCCAATGGGAAAGAGATTGATTGAGTGCGTCCCGAACTTTTCCGAGGGGCGCGATTCGGGCAGGGTAAACGCGCTGGTGGAGACGGTGCGTTCGGTTTCGGGAGTGGTGATGCTCGACCAGGAAATGGATGCCGACCACAACCGCTCGGTCCTCACGTTCGCGGGCGCGCCGGAGGCGGTCCTCGAGGCCGCGTTGCGTGCCGTCGGCAAAGCCGTCGAGTTGATCGACCTGAACCACCACTCCGGCGTCCATCCGCGTATCGGCGCCGCTGACGTGGTGCCGTTTGTGCCCATCGAGGGCGTCACCATCGAGGAGTGCGTGAAACTGGCCCAGCGCGCCGGCGAGGAGATCTGGAAGCGATTCCAGGTGCCGGTCTATTTCTACGAAGCCGCCGCGCGCCGGCCCGACCGCGTCAATCTTGAGAACATCCGCCGCGGCCAGTTCGAGGGACTGCGCGAAGAGATCGGCACGAATCCCGACCGCGCGCCGGATATCGGCGAAGCGCGCGTGCATCCCACGGCCGGCGCGGTCGTCGTCGGCGCCCGGAAATTTCTCATCGCATACAACATCAATCTCGGCACGTCCGATGTCGAAATCGCAAAGCGGATTGCAAAGGCGATTCGCTTTTCATCGGGCGGCTACCGCTATGTGAAATCGATGGGCGTGCCGCTCAGCACCCGCAACCTGGCGCAGGTTTCGATGAATCTGACCGATTTCGAGCAAACGCCATTGCACCGCGTGTTCGAAACCGTGCGCACCGAGGCCGAGCATTACGGCGTGCCCGTTGTGGGCAGCGAGATCGTCGGCCTGATTCCCAAAAAAGCCATCGAAATGGCCGCGGATTATTATCTGCGGTTCGAGAATTTCAAGCCGGAGGTGGTGCTCGAAAACAAGGTCGCCGAGGCTACCGAAAAAGCCGGCGGCATCAACGAATTTATCGATGCGCTCGCCGCGCCTACGGCGACTCCGGGCGGCGGCAGCGCGGCTGCCGCCGCGGGAGCGATGGCGGCGGCTCTTGGCGCGATGGTCTCGGGCCTTTCGAAGTTCGACGCTTCTTATTACGAAGCCGAGCGGAAATTCCTGGCCGCGGCAGTCGATCGCGACGCCGCCGCTTATAACGGCGTGATGGCGGCATACAAAATTCCGAAAGCCGAGCGCGCGCCGTTCGTCGAGGAAGCGATGCACCAGGCCGCGCTCGTGCCGATGGAAGTCGCCGAGCACGTCTTCGCGCTCGCCGCGAAGTTGGATGCGCTCTCGCGCGAGGCGCCGTCGAAGTTTTCCTCGGACGTCGCCACCGCGCGCGCCCTCGCCGCCGCCGCGATCATGGGCGCGCTCGCCAACGTCCACATCAATTTCGAATATATAAAGGACGAGGCCTTCCGCCAGCAATTGCAGGAACGGCTGCGCGGAGTGGGCGACGCGGGTTGATCGTTCCGCCTTCTAATTCGGGGACAGGCTACGCTTTCACCTAACTCACGTCTCGGGGCATGCCAAGGTGAATTTGGGGATTGCGTAGCCTGTCCCCGAAATCCCGGCCACCGGCAAATCTGATAGATTTCTCCGAAGGGTGATCCACATGAAAACCTTTCGGATGCTGATCTTCATTCTCGGCGTGGTTCTCGTTCAGACCGCGCGGGCGCAGGTGATTCTCGTCAAGGCGGGCCGGTTACTGGATGTCCGCGGCGGGCAGGTGCAGTCCGGCCAGTCGATCCTCATCGAGAACGGGCGCATCCGGCAGGTGGGCGCGAACATCTCGGCCCCGGCCGGAGCGCGGGTCATCGATCTCTCGAACGCCATGGTGCTGCCCGGCCTCATCGACACGCACACGCACATCCTCCTGCAGGGCGACATCACGGCGCAGGATTACGACGACCAGTTGCTCAAGGAATCGATTCCGTACCGCACCATTCGGGCCACGGTGTCCGCGCGCACCGCGTTGATGAACGGCTTTACGACGATCCGCGATGTCGAGACCGAGGGCGCCATGTACGCCGATGTGGACGTGAAGACCGCCATCGAGCGCGGCGTCATCCCCGGCCCGCGCATGTTCGTCTCGACGCGCGCCTTCGCGCCGACCGGCATGTACCCGCTGCTCGGCTACTCCTGGGAGTTGAAGATGCCGGAGGGCGTCCAGATCATCGACGGCGCGGACAACATCCGCCGCGCGGTGCGCGAGCAGGTGAAGTACGGCGCCGACTGGATCAAGTATTACTCCGACCGCAAATACTACATGAAGGACGGCGCGCTGCACTCGTGGGTGAACTTCACCGACGAGGAAGCCAAAGCGATGGTGGACGAGGCCCACCGCCTCGGTCACAAGGTGGCCGCGCACTGCATGGGCAAGGAAGGCATCGAGGCCGCGTTGCGCGCCGGAGTCGATAGCGTCGAGCACGGCCCCGGCCTGGACGAGGAAACCATGGACACGATGGCGCGCCGCGGTGTCTATTGGTGCCCCACCATCTATGTGGTCGCCTACGTCGCCAAAGGCAGGGCCGAAGCCGGTGCGCCGATCTGGCTCGACATACAGCGCGTCGAAGCGAACGCGTTCCCCAAGGCGCTCAAGAAGGGCGTGAAGATCGTCTTCGGCACCGACGCGGGCGGCTTCTCCTGGACGGAGAACGAGGCGAAGGAATTCGGGTGGATGGTTAAGTACGGCATGCAGCCGATCGACGCGATCCGCGCGGCTACGATCACCGCGGCGGAGTTGCTCGACCAGCAGCAGAACCTGGGCGCCATCGAGCCCGGCAAGTACGCCGATCTGGTTGCCGTGAGCGGCGATCTGCTCAAGGACATCACCGAGCTCGAGCGCGTGAAGTTCGTGATGAAGGGCGGCCAGGTGATGCGCGACGATTATTTGCGCGAGCGCTGAAACATCGTGATGCCGGCGATGCCGGCCGCGCCGGCTTCGAGGCACGCCGCCGCGTTCCCGGCGTTGATGCCCCCCAGGGCGATGACGGGCATCCGCACCGCGCCGCACGCAATGCGCAGGCGCTCGAGGCCTTGCGGTTCACCGTACTCCGCCTTCGAGGGCGTGAAGAAAACCGGGCCGAACACGGCGAAATCGGCGCCCTCGCGCCCGGCCGCGCGCACTTCTTCGACCGAGTGGCACGACACGCCGATCGTGAATGGACAGGCGAAAGCGCCCGTCCCACCGGCGGCATCGGACGGTTTGGCGGGACGGGCTTCAGCCTGTCGCAATCTGAGCAGTTCGCGCAACTCCGCCGGCGCAATGGAGCATGACGGCAGATGCACGCCCGCCGCGCCGCATGCGAGCGCGATGTCGGCGCGCCCGTTCACCAGGATTCTCGTGCCGTGCGGGTTCGGCAGCGCAACCGCCGCGCGCACCAGTTCCGCCAGTTCACGCGCGCTCAGGTCCTTCTCGCGAATCTGTATGAGATCGACTCCCTCCGCCAGGTTCCGCGCGATGCACTCCAGCAATTGCGCGCAGCCGCCGAGCGGCTTGCGGTCGGTGATGTAATAGCGAATCACGACTCGACCGGCTCGTAGTAGCGGTCGCCGGCGCACGCGCGGCAAAGCGTCTCGGCGCCGCACGCCACCTCGCGCTGGAAATCGATCCGCTCGCCGCAGCGGGAGCAGTTGACGAGCGGGCCCTTGTACCCCGGCAGATCCTCGGGCGGCACCCGGACGCGCACCCACTGGTCAAGAAACATTTCCGCGTCGGCGAGCTCGCGGTAGGCGCGCATCTGCCGCTCGTTCGGATCGCCGATCTCCGGGAACATCTCCCGCGCGCGCACCCGCGACGACTCCTTTGCGTACACGCGCACCGCGCGCCCCGAATCGAGATCGCAGAACGTCGCGGCCATCTTCCCGAAATCGCGGAACTTGAGCGCGCGCTTGCCGATCCGGCACCCGGTGACGACCGCGATCGCGTCCGTCGCGCAGCGGTCGATCTCGACGAACGTCACCAGCCGTTTGCGGTCTTTGCCTTCGGGATCGTTGAGACCCAGCAGCGCGAGGCCATGGAGCGCCATGCGCAGCCCGAGGATCTGGCCCGCGCAGATGTGGCCATGCATATGAGCGGCCGCCTGAACGTACTCGTCGAATGTCTTCATGTCACAGGACCCGCAAGGCCTGTTGAGGAAAACACACCAGCCACTCCTTATTATGCTTCTGCTTTTCGAACTCGTCGCGGGAAATCTCGACGTGAATGCCGCCCGCGAATTCCAGGCGCACGCACTGCGGCATCTCGAGCGCGCGCAACAGTTGCGCGGGCACCTGGTTCGCTGCGGGCGCCCCGTCCCGCGGCGCGACGCTAAGCTGCTCCGGCCGCACCGAGAGCCACACGCGGTCGCCGCGCAGCCGTCCCGGGAAATAGCAGCCCGCCAGCTCGATGCCGTCGTAGCGCAGCCGGCTGAGGTTGCGCTGCGGATCCAGCTCGACGATCTCCGCCGGCAGCAGGTTAAAGATGCCGAGCAGGCGCGCCACCTCGGCGCTCGCCGGGCGGTCCGCGATCGCCCCCGGCGTGCCGCTCTGCACGATGCGGCCGTCATGTACGATCAGCATGTCCTCGGCCAGCTCGAAGCACTCCGCCAGATCGTGCGTCACCACCAGGATCGGCGTTCCGAACTCCGCCCGAACCTGCCGCAGCAGCCTGTAAAGCTCCGCGCGCAGCGGCGCATCGAGGCCCCGCGCGGGTTCGTCGAGCAGCAGCAGCTTCGGCGCGCCGATCAGCGCCCGCGCGATCGAGCACCGCTGCTTCTGCCCGCCCGAAAGCTCGTGCGGTTTCCGGCCGGCCGCATCCGCCAGGTGAAATCGCTCGAGCATCTCATTCACTTTTCGGTGCCGCTCCAGGCGCGGCCGCCGCTCGGCCGCGAAGGCCAGGTTCTGCCGCAGCGTCATGTG
>Ga0078972_1003834_pt1 | contig 43630 bp, 47 predicted proteins | sample YelNatPaOPGAMG01_FD_67568 | JGI IMG/M metagenome (GOLD analysis project Ga0078972, IMG submission 67568) | Hot spring thermophilic microbial communities from Obsidian Pool, Yellowstone National Park, USA - OP-RAMG-01 (SPADES assembly) (version 2) | ecosystem: Environmental > Aquatic > Thermal...
TTGTTGTTGTCTTTATCTTGGGAGTATCATTCTTTTTCCTAAAAGAGAAAAATGATAGCAATGAAAAAAAGACAAATACAAATGTTTCACAAAATGGAAATACAACTCCTGATAAAAATACCCAAGAGAATAATACAGCCAATAACACTAACAATCCCTCTTTAAAAAACATCTCTTTGGAAGAATTAGCAAAACACAATAAAAGAGAGGATTGCTGGCTGCTTATAGACGGCAAGGTTTACGATGTTTCACCGTTTATAAAACTGGGCGAACATCCGCCGGAAATTCTTTTAGGTTGCGGCAAGGATGCAACCACATTGTTTAACACCAGGACAACAGAAACCGGGCAAAAAATTGGCTCTGGCAAACCGCATTCTGATAAAGCTCAGCAAATACTCAACCAATACTATATTGGCGATATTATTAAATAAAAATGCTTTTAAACAGAAAAACAAAAAAGGTTTTGTTTTTAAGGCATCTGCTTGTGGGACTTTTTGCCCTATCTTTGATATTTATCTTTTATCTTTCAAGACCTAATGCCTTTTTCTCTTATAGAATAGGCAGGGCATTAGGGGATACAGCCTTTTTTCTTTTATTTTTAACTCTCATTATAGGACCTCTTTCAAAATTATCTTACTGGTTTTTGAAACTGATTGACTTAAGAAGAGAGCTGGGGATCTGGTTTGCCGCAATTTCTTTTTTACATTTTCTCCAGGAAAAAAGTGTTTTCGGAATAACAATAGAAAACATAGAGCAACCTCATCTTCTAGGACTCATTGCTCTTTTTTGGGCAATTATATTGGCCTTAACTTCTTCTGATCGGGCTGTTAACTTTTTAGCACCATCTTCTTGGAAATGGCTCCATAGCATGGCATATGTAATTTTTTATCTTATAATAGGTCATGCCTCGTTTTATCTCTTTTGGTACAATCCCAATACAAACTGGTTTAGGCATCCCTTTTTGATAATGAGTTTTTTGGTGCCGATTTTGCAAATAGGCGCATTTATAAAAGAGGTTATAAGAAACAAAAAAGGACAATTGAATTTAGAAGAACAAAATCTAAAACTACCCATATTAGAGCAAAAGTTAATTGCTGAAAATACCTGTGAAGTTTCTCTTGATTTAAGCGGGCAAAACTTCCAATTTATCCCCGGACAATATATAAGATTAACCCTACCAAAACTTTTATATCCTGACGCCAAGGGCGCCTCAAGAGTTTTTTCTGTTGCCTCATCGCCAGATGACAAAAAAATATCTATTGCCTTTCGCCAGACCCAAAGCGGTTTTAAAAAAACAATAATGGAATTAAAACCGGGCTCTTTGGTATATGTTGAGGGACCTTTTGGTTACTTTACTCTGCCTAAAAAGACATCTCGACCCTTAGTCTTTATAGCCGGCGGCATTGGTATCACGCCCTTTATGAGTATGCTTTTTTATAACTCCAAAAGAAATCTTGATTATAAAATAACCTTACTTTATGGAAATAAAAATAAAGAGAGCGCAGCCTATTTAAATGAAATTGAAGAGATTGCAAAAACCAACTCCAAGATTTCTGTTAAAAATAAATTTGGCCCCATTGACGAAGAATTTATAAAAGAAAATGTAAAAGATATTAAAGAGTCTCTTTGGTATATAGCCGGGCCGCCAAACCTTGTGGCCAGTATCAAAAACCTGCTTTTAAATTTAGCCGTTGAAGAAAAAAATATTTTTCACGACGATTTTGAGGGATACTAAAACTATTTATTTTCCAAAAATCTTTTTTCTACCTCGTCCCAATTTATGACGTTAAAGCAAGCCCCCAGATAATCCATTCTCCTGTTTTGATACTTAAGATAATAGGCGTGCTCCCAAACATCTATGCCCAAAAGGGGATAGAGATTTTGAGAAATCGGACTATCTTGATTGGGAGTGGAAATTATTTTAAGCTCATCTTTATCTTTAACAAGCCAAACCCAACCGCTGCCAAACTGATTTAGACCGGTATTTTTAAACTTTTCTTTAAACGATTCAAAATTGCCGAAGAAAGAATTTATGGCTTCGTTAATTTTGCCCGAGGGCAGATTTTTTAATGGGTCAAATGGCCTTAAGAAATTCCAGAATAATAAATGATTATAATGGCCTCCGCCGTGATTTCTAACGGCTGTGCGGACATCTTCCGGCACAGAATTTAAATCTTTAAGGATATCTTCAATTGATTTTTCAAAAAATTCCGGGTATTTTTCAAGAGCCGCGTTGAGCTTGTCAATATAAGCCTGATGATGCTTTTGATGATGAATCTCCATTGTTTTGGAATCAATATATGGCTCTAAGGCGTCATAAGGATATTGTAAATTGAGTAATGTAAATTTGTTCATAAGATTTAAGATAATTTTTGTTTTCTTATAAAGACGACCTGTGATTAATTATTTTAGCATTATTTAAATTAAAAACAAATGAAAAGGGCGCCGTCGTGGCGCCCAAATGAAGAATATTTATTTAGCTACTGGCCGGTAAGGCCAAAAGCCTTGAAAGCCAGTTAAGATAATTTTTGTAATCTCTGGTAATTTCTTGAGGAGGCTTGCCGTTTTTAATATCGGCAATAAATCTTTCTTCCTCTTTGTAAATTTCGTCTATAATATGTTTTCTTAAAAGAGGATCAGAAATTTTTTTAATCGCCTCAATAATCAAAGGCGATTTTTTGTAATGATCTTCTACCACCAATCGCCCTTCGTTAGACGGAAGCAAATAATTGTCGCGGAATCTGCGGAGCATTGTCAGCCCTGGACAATTATCCGGTAAACCCTTTGCCACAGACACAGCACTGAGACAGCATTTTATTATATCTAAGAAGAAGAAAGTGTCTCCTCCCTCCTCTTCCTCTATCCTTGTGGCCTCCCCATCGTCCTCTTCTATAATTCTTACAGGGACGATGTAATCATTATCCTCAAAGGGGTCCAAGGGGAGCCAAGGGGTCCTCTTAACAGCCTGAACTCTATATTTCTCGCCGTATTCTACAGGCAAAACACAAGCCACTTCATGGTAATCAACAACTTCAACATAAAGATGAGGGTCATAATTCACAAATTTTACTTTCCAAACAGGAGTTTCAGAATACTCAGCCGCATTCAAAAGTTTACCTAGGACCTTTGGATCTATCTCACCGGGTCGTAAACTCATATTTATTGCCTCCTTTTTAAAGAACCATGGAATCCAAATTTAGGATTCTCTATTAAAAAACCTAATCTAAAAATAATAATTTGTCAACTATTAATAACAAAACCGCAAAAAAACAAAAATTACCCCAAAAACTAATTTTCTGGTATAATTTATTAATGATTTCTTTTATAAATAATACCCTGTCTTTTTTGACAATCATTGTAGATATTTTTATTGTATTTGGAATCGGATATTTTTTAATATACCGCAAGGACAAAGACAATAAGATAATTGGTTTTTTGGCTCGAAACGGACTTTTGATCGCCCTTTTGGTTACCCTTTTTTCTTCTTTGGGCAGTCTCTTTTATTCTGAAATATTAAAGCTAGAACCATGCATACTCTGCTGGTGGCAAAGAATTTTTATGTATCCGCAAATTTTTATACTCGGTTTAGCCTTATTTAAAAAGGATGTCAAAATCATTAATTATTCTCTTTTGCTTACGATCATAGGACTTTTAATTGCCGGTTATCATAATTACATCTATTACACATCAGAGATTTCAGCCGTTTGCAGCCCTCAAGCAATAGATAAAGTGTCATGTTTAGAGCGTTATAATATATTTAAATTAAATTATATGAGCATACCCCTTATGTCCCTTACAGCCTTTTTATCTATTTTTATCATTTTAATTATTATGAAAAATAAATATGAATAATGATTTTTTAATTTTAACAAAATTCAATATCACCTCTTTAAATATCATCTTAAAGAGTATTCAGATAAGAGATATATTTGATATTCTTTTGACCTCTTTTTTAATCTATTTTCTATTTTGGTTTTTAAATAAGACCAAATCTTTGAGGGCAATTTTTATTGCCTTTGGTGTCTTTCTTTTATATATATTAACTTATTTTTTAAACTTTTCTTTGACATACAAAATTTTACAGACTTTAGTGGGTTCATTTTTTGTCATCTTAATCATCATCTTCCAAGATGAAATCAAAAGAATTTTTTATTTTATCAATATAAAGAAAAGAGACGTCCAAGAATTTTCAAAACATTTTATAGAAGATTTAGTCACCGCGGTCTTTAAGATGGCGGAACAAAAAACCGGAGCGCTAATCGTCATTCCCGGCCACGAGGTTATCTCCCCGCATACAACCGGGGGATTAAGTTTAAACGCAGATTTTTCCATCCCACTTATTCTCTCAATATTTGACGATTCCAGCCCTGGCCATGATGGAGCAATTATTTTAGAGGGGCATAAAATAAAAGAGTTTAGCGTTCATCTCCCTCTGTCAAATGATATTGAACAACTGGCCGGTTTCGGGACCAGACATCGGGCCGGGCTTGGTATTTCAGAAAAGACAGATTGCCTGACCATAATAGTTTCTGAGGAAAGGGGAACCGTTTCTTTAGCCCAAAACGGCAAACTAAAGATAGTAAAAGAAAAAGATGAACTGAAAAGAGAAATTGAAGATTTTATAAAAAACCTGCCAGCCCACAAACCCGTTGTCACAAAAAATTTATTCAAAGCATTTTTTAAAAGCCACTTATGGTTTTTTCTGGCCTCGGTTGCCTTTTCCTCGTTTATCTGGTTGGTGACAAGCTATCCCTCCTTGGGAATAATACAAAAAAATTTTTCTGTTCCTGTCCAACTTATAAATGTTAATCCAAATGTAAACATAACAGATCTTAAGCCCATAGAGGTGGTGGCAACATTTTCCGGCAGAGAACAAGATTTCAATCTCTTAGGAGAATCTTCCTTAAAGGTAATTATTGATTTAAAAAAATTTGATCTCGCAGACAAAGAGTATGTAGTGGTCAGACTTAAAAAAGAAGATATAATCTATCCAAAATCTTTAAATTTGGTAGATTTTACGCCTGAGATCGTAAGTTTTAAAATAAAAAAGTAAATTAAATTTTATATGAATACAGAAAATATTAAAAAAATTCTTATTGTCGGAGGCGGTTTTGGAGGAATAAGCGTTGCCTTAAATTTAAAAAAGAAAAAAATACCAAACTCCAAAATTATTCTTTTAAGCGACAAACCTCATTTTGAATATCATGCCGCCTTATATAGAGTGGTTACTGGTAAATCTCCTTTAGAAGTCTGTATTCCTTTAAGGGAAATATTTAACGATAAAGGGGTTGAAATAATAGAAGATGAAGTTATTGAGATTGATATTAAAAACAAAAGGGTTAAGGGCAAATCAGAATCTTTTTATAATTTTGATTTTTTGATATTGGCGCTTGGCTCAACAACCTCATATTTTGATATTCCGGGGTTAAAAGAATTTTCCTTTGGTTTTAAATCCATCAACGAGGCCTTAAAACTAAAAAGACATATCCACAATCTTTTTGAGGAGACGAAGACAAAAGAGGCAGATGAAAAAATTAAAAGTCTCAATTTTATAATTGTCGGCGGAGGGGCAAGCGGAGTGGAACTGGCAGGAGAATTGGCCGCATATCTTAAAAATCTCTCTTTAAAACATAAAATAGATTATTCAAACATAACCATTGACCTTATAGAGGCTGCGCCAAGAATTTTACCGCAGATGCCGGAAGATTTTTCTTTAAAGGTTGCTAAAAGATTAAGATATTTAGGTGTTAATATATTTATTAATAGAAAAGTCATAAAAGAAGATATTGATGAAATCTATCTTAAAGATATTGAGTTAAAGACAAAAACCGTTATCTGGACAGCCGGAGTGGTAACTCATCCTCTATATTTAAAAGATCAGCTCTTTTTGCTGGATTCTAAAAAGAAAGTAATAACCGATGAACTTTTACAGGCAAAGGGGATGAAAGACATATTTATAATCGGCGATGCGGCCTCAACACCATATTCCGGCATGGCGCAGACAGCAGTTTATGACGGCAAATTTGTCGCTGATGTGATAGAGGCAAAAATCAAAAATAAAAAAATGCCAGATTATAATCCCAAGCCGCCCTCTTACGCAATACCTGTTGGCCCAAATTGGGCGGCGGTTATGATCAAAAAGAAAATAAAAATTTACGGTTTAATAGGCTGGCTTATAAGAAGATTGGCTGATTTAAGATTTTTTCTTTATATATTGCCATTTAAAAAGGCTATTTTAGCATTTCAAAACGGCAAAAAGATTACCGAGTCATGCCCTATCTGTTCTCAAAACGAGTTTTATAAATAAGGTTAAAATTTAATTATTTTCACCTCGTCCATCAAGACCCCAATAACGTCCGGCTCCGATGGCAAAAAAGAAGAGCAAAACCAAAGCATATATAATATGCTCATCAACAATATAAGAATGAGGATTGGGGTGGGGAAAGTCTAAAATGGGAAAATAATACAATATCATTAAAAGAGCTCCCAAAAGAGAACTCCATCTCACAAAAATTCCCAAAATCAAAGAGACGCCAAGGAGTGTAAGCCCCCATTTATTTACAAAATCTACAATCGGCAAAATATTGGGTGATAAAAACATTGAATAAAATTGAGGAAATGTCTTTGCCGCCTTAAGATAAAAGGCTGAAGACCATTGGGAATCTAAAACCTTGGTAATCCCGGCATAGAAAAATAACCATCCCGTACCAAACCTTAATAAAAAGAGCGAAAATTTTTGAAATTGTGTCATATTTTTGATCACTAATTATTAATAATGGTAATTAAATTATAGCAGAACAATTAATTTTTAAAAGATATTTTTTATTTTTATTAAAAAATGATATAATCAAAATAATTATTAATTAGAAATTAGAAACTTAATATGTCTTCTCTTAAAAAGGGTCAAAAGGCAATTGACTTTAAGCTCGAAGATCAAAACGGAAAGTTTCACAAACTTTCTGATTATAAAGGCAAATGGATACTTCTTTATTTTTATCCCAAAGATGATACCGCGGGATGCACAAAGGAAGCCTGCGCCATAAGAGATAATCTTCCGAATTTTAAAAAATTAAAAATCAAAGTTTTTGGGGTAAGTGTTGATTCCGTAGAGAGCCACAAAAAATTTAGCGAAAAATATAATTTACCGTTTACCTTATTATCAGACGAAGAAAAAAGAGTGGTTAAAGATTATGGCGTCTGGGGAAGAAAAAAGTTTATGGGTAAAACTTTTATGGGAACAAAAAGAACATCGTTTCTTATAAATCCCCAAGGAGTGATAGAGAAGGTATATAAAAATGTCGCTCCGGAAAAACATGCCGAGGAGGTTTTAAAAGATTTAAAAAAGATAATAAAAAAATAAATGTATTTAATTTTTGCATTTCTTTCCGCCATATCAGCCTTAATTTTTAAAGAGGCTATCAATTTAAAATCTTTATGGAAACGATGCTCGTCATATTGGGCGCCATTTTTATCGTCTTTAAATAATTATGAAAAAAATAACAATAATATCTATTGCCGTCATATTTACACTTGGAATAATTTTTGGTCTAAAATATATATATAAATTCCCCTTAGATAAATCGTCAAAAAACGAGCCATTAAAAGAGGATAAAAATAAAAAAGAGCAAGGAAAGGATAATCTCATAAAAGTAGAAAACATCTATCCCAATCAGGAAATAGAAAGTCCTCTTTATATCAAAGGGGAGGCGAGGGGATTTTGGTTTTTTGAGGCTAATTTTCCGGTTAAAATATTTGATGATAATGGTTTTCTTTTGGGAGTTAAACCGGCGACAGCGGAGGGCGAATGGATGACAGAAAATTTTGTAAAATTTTCTCTTAATATACCATTTAGCAAACCATCAACAAAAACAGGAAAATTGGTTTTAGAAAAAGACAATCCCACAGGAATGCCGGAATATGACGATAGTTTAGTAATTCCAGTGAGATTTAAGGAAATAAAAGAGGAGCCAAAGGAGTTGATGACGGTCAAAATATTTTTAAGCGACTCCCGATTTGTAAACGAACCCTATTTTGATTGCGGGAAGACCATTGCAGTAGAAAGAAAGGTAGAAAAAAGCTCAGCCGTTGCCCAAAAGAGCATAGAGGCCCTATTAAGAGGGGCAACCCAAGAGGAAATTAATCAAGGTTTTGTCTCCAGCATAAATCCAGGATCAAGGTTAAATAAAATAACAATTGAAAATGACGTGGCAAAAGTAGATTTTGACAAACAATTCCAAATGGGTGTGGGCGGTTCTTGTAGAGTTTTGGCAATCAAAGAGCAAATTAATAAAACCCTTTTGCAATTCCCAAATGTTAAAAAGGTAATCATCTCTGTTGACGGAGAAACAGAGGGGATTTTAGAACCTTGACATCTTAAAATGTTTATGATAAAAACAGGGTGGAGGTGCCAGAAATGGACGAGAAAAGAAACAAAATGGATATTAGCGAGAATGCAGAAAAATTTTTAGAGACATTGAGTGCGATAGGAGATTTTTTTCTATCTCTAATCTTGATGTCAGGCGTGATTATCTTTATTACATCATTTATACATAAAAATATTTTTGAAATTCTATTTCGCCTGATCATCAGCACCTGTATCATTCTTCCTATTGCTCTATATTTATGGACAAAATGGAAGACGAAAGGGAATTAGCTCTTTTTTAATTAAAAACCGCTGCCTTATGGTAGCGGCTTTTCTTTTTAAATATCCCAAATGGATAGGATCACATGAAGCAGGATATTAAATTGATGATTAATAAAATTTTGGTATAATTAAATTCACAAATTTTCTGGGAGAAAATAGTATTAAGGCGGGATTAGTTTAGCGGCAGAATGACTCCCTTCCAAGGAGTAGGCACCGGTTCAATTCCGGTATCCCGCATTAGAATTTGATTTTCCGGTTTTTGACCGACAAGTTGGTGGATGGCGGGCTTCGTTTCGTCTCGGGCATGGCGGAATTCTCCCCCAAACCATCCTTCCGCCGCGCCCCCGCCTGACGACTTTGTTCGCTTTTAAAAACAAAAAACACCTGTCGGTGTTTTTTTTGAAAAATTTATATTGTTCGGATTCTATGGCCAAGGTTTATCGTTAACATAAATTTTCTTAATTGCCGCATTACCATTATTATCAATAACAACCATTGCGGCAACCTCCTTATTCCCAAAACTAAAATTTTTGCCCTTACCCTCTGGAATAAAATATTGTTCAATTCCATAGACAATATGAAGACTAGAATTGCCAAAATACGGATATGAAAATTGATCGGCTTGACTTTCTATACCACCGCTTTCAACTTTTCCTTTGATAAATAATTCGTCTCCTGTAGGTTTAGTTTTTTGAACATTTTGTGCTACCCAATATTTTCCTGACTGCCGCAGAACAACATAAACAACATCGCCATTTCTGATTTGTTCGTCACTAGAATAATAAGCCCCAAGATTAGAAATATCATATTGAAAAGTAACGTAGTCCCCCCGCAACCAATCCCGCGGATCAACGGGCGCAATCCGCAGCATAACCTCGGTGCCGCTAATTAAAACGGATAACTTGAAAATGATAATGGCAAAAATTATTACCACCTGTAAGGCTATTGCCAATATAAACTTTGTTTGTTTTGTCATCATAATTATTGCTGAATTTGTTGTGCTTATGCTTTGATATTTGAAATCATATATCTTCTGCCTTTTTCCATAAACCAACCGATAACAAAAAGCAAAATGCCGGCGCCAATAAAGAAGATACTTTTGTCAAGGAAAGCAAAGAGCCAATCGAAGTATTTTACAATAATGAGTAAGTATAAAAATAATGCTCCGAGATTAATAAGCCATGTTTCGCGGCGCGAATAGCCGGAAAAAATTAAACCGAGTAATTCAAAAAATATTGCAAAATTAAAGACAAGAGCCCACAAAACGCCAGTACTTGAAAGTTTGATGTCGTCGTAATACGAATACGCCGGAACAAACATTGTTTGCTCTGGAAGTAAAGCGATAGTTCCAAACAGACAGGTTAAGGCGAAAACCGCAAGCGTTTCAAAAGGAGATAAGAGCTTTTGCGCCGCAGCATAAAGCGTTGTTCCGACGACAGAAATGAGGAAGATAAACAATGACAATGCCAGTTGCCACGAACCAAAAAATGAATTACCTTTTGTCATTTCTCCAATTACGCCAATTCCGATTTTGGTCGAAAAAAAGAATAATGCTACGGTAACCACAATAATTCCAAGCACTAAATATACAAGCGCGAAGCGCTTGAATTTCATTTGCCTTTCGTGCAGATGGCCGAGGGAATAGAAAATAAGCGCGAGAAGAGATAAACCGGCAAGAAGCGCAGATATCTTAATATCTTTTCCACTTATCCACTCTGCGGCTTGCGCACCCCACCAACCCATCAATTCAACAAGGCTAAATACCAAAATATAAATAGTTTTTAAGTAGTATGCGCCGATAAGCCCAATGGCCAATTTGATAAAAAGAATAGTGCGCCATGATAAAGGCTCTCCAAAATCGTGATTAAAAGCAAGTAAAGTAACACCCAAAAAGAAAAACGAAAGCAAAAGAAGTAACTGGCTTACAGCGTCCTCTTTTGACAAGGCAAATTGCAAATACCATTCTTTGTCTTGAGAGGGATGTAATTTTTTATGCCTTCTCCTTATAAAAAATAAAATCAAGCCAATAATTAAAATTAGCCCAAAAAGTAGAAAAGAAAAAATGCTATAAAAAATATACATAGTCTAATAAAATTCTTTAAGCTCCGGTGGCATTCTTTTTCTAATAATCCGCCCAGCAACAAAAGTTACTATTGTTGCGGTCAAAAGCAAAAAAGAAGAAGTGTGTAAAAAGGCGCGGTAGCCAAAAATTCCTGTAAAAATTTCTATTGGGTGCCCGACCATTGCCACAAACCCTAAAAGAATAGCGAGGTAGAAATGCAAAAATGATTCCAGCGCGAACGCAATCGCAATGGTACCGAACATCCACAAAATAAAACCGTCTGGCCAATTCGCTCGAGTATGGAACATTTGAGCCACTAAAAATATTCCAGCGCCGTAAATAATGGTACCAAGCAAAAATAGAGCCGATCCGGTTTTTCCCAAATTAAGTTTTTCTTTAAGATACCAACCAAGCCCATAGGATCCCAGCATTGAGACAAGAATAACCCCGGTTTTTACTGGTTTTGACATCTCTTGCCAATTTGCCGCTATAAATGAAAAAATGCCAGCCCCCACGAGAACAGCACCAATAGTTACGATTATACGAATTGTTCTTTTTGATGTATCTTCCTTTTCTTTATCGGCATTTATCGCGTTAAAATTTTCTTGGATAATTTCAATAGTCCAACCTTGCCCAAGGAATTCTTTATAAAGCTCCTCCTTTGTCTTGCCTTGTGCCAAGGAAGTTTTTATGTAATCAACAACTTTTTGGTCAATCATATTTTTGGAAGTTATCCACACATTTATTATATCATATTTAGTATAGCACAAAATTGGAAATCGAACAAAGCCGTCAAGCGAGGGCGCGGCGGAGGGGGTTTAAGGAAGAATTCCGCCGCGCCCGAGACGAAACGAAGCCTGCCCCCAGCGCTGTTGAGCACGGAGCCCGAGCAGAAAAATTTTCTTTTCCTTTCGGGAGAAAAAACCGGCGTGCGCAAAATTAAAAAAATGTAAAGAAAATTTTTCTGCGAGGCAGTGCCGTTGCTTCGCGGCGGCTACGCCTCAAGCAAAATTTTCTGCTCGGCTTCGTGCTATCGTGCGGGCGACGGGATTAATTCGCTCGCGGGTAAAAATTTTCCTCCCTTAAACTCCCCAAATTTTTGCCCGTTTGCTGGAGAAAATAGTCTTGGCAATATAAAATGAAGAAGTATGAACGATAATTACTATCGGAAAATAAAAAAACTTAATATCTCACACTATTCGGGTGAAGTGTCATATTATACTCAAGCGCCCCTTCGAAAAGTTGAAGAAAAACTACTCACTTCTATTCCTAAACAGTCAAAAATACTAGATGTTGGCTGTGGTTCTGGTAGATTTTCGATAGGCGCAGCACAAATGGGGCACAATGTAATTGGAATTGATATTACCACAGCGGCCATTACTGCCGCGATAGAAAAAGTCAAAACAATAAACCTGCACAATATTAGTTTTTTGGTTGGAGATATGACAGAAATGCCGTTTGGGGATAACGAGTTTGATTACGTCTTTTGCCCAAGATTTTCCATCAATGCAGTTGCAACTTTTAGAAAAAGGAAAGAGGCTATTGAAGAAATGATTCGTATTGTAAAGCCGGGTGGAAAAGTTTATGTTGAAAGCTTTAATAAATTATATTTGGGCCGAGGACCTATTTTGCCATTAAAAAACTTATTGAGTGATTTTCTAAAACAAATCTCCATATTTTGGTGCCAATTGGTTAGGAAAGAATATAACGGCCTTCTGCCCGGTGATATTGTTTACAAATCAAATAAAGTCGTCGGGGCGCCTGATGGTTACGCCCATTTACCAACCATTTTCGAGCTAAAAAAACTCATTCCTAAAAATGTTAATTATAAGTTTTATTCAATCCCCCAAATTCTAAACGAGAGAAGTGATTTAATGAAGTATTTTAGATACTCAATATGGATTTTCTTAAAAAAGACCCAAAGAGGCCCCGACGAGTTCTCGCAGCGTTGACATGGAATGAAAAAAATGTAAGCTATTAAGTAGTAGTTTGTTCTTTTAAAACAACTAGTAATAGGAGGTAACCGATGTCTATTCAACAGACCATAATTATCGTCAAGCCTGACGGTATGACGAAGGGTCTGGTTGGTCAGATCCTTCGTTCTCTGCAAGAACACAACCTGCGGGTTATAGACCACGCTCGCTTTCAGCTGGAACGAGAGTGGGTTGAAAATCTCTACGATCAAGAAAAAGACGAAATCTACTTCACCGAAGTTGTGGAGTGGGTTAGTTCTGCTCCTGTCTTGCTCTTGAAAATTGAAGGAAATAAGGCGGTTGATCTGGTTAAACGGAGGATTATCGGTCGTTATCCTGAGGGAATTCGCGGTCAATACTCCGAAAACTGGATCAAGAACGTCGCCCATGCTCCCGACTCATCAGAGTCGGCTTTGCGCGAGCTCCAGCTGGCAGAACCCATCTTTGAAAGGAGAAGAATGATTGACGAAAGTCGCTTCAGCGGCAAGATGGTCTTCGCTCTGACCGGCATGAGTGAGTGTGGAAAGAGTACTGTTGGGAAATATCTCGACTCCAGAGGTATCGCCCGTCTCAAAATTGTGAAGATCTTCGAAAAGGTCCGCGACAAGTTGGCTTCTGACGAAGAACTCTACACATTCTTGAGACAACAGGAGGAACGCGACCCTTACGCTCTATGGGATGCATTCATTGATGAACTTGTCGCAGAGATGGACCGCCTTAACGTTAACGCCGTATCAATAGAAAGTTTGTATGGCGGCGGATTAGGTCCCTATCTCAAACAAAAGCTTGGTCGACACTTCTGCATCGTGTTCCTGGACGTACCCTTGGAAATTCGTCTCGTTCGTCAAATGCAGCGCGAAAATCTTCCTGACGTAGAAAGTGCCCGAAAGCATCTTTTGCCACGAGACGAAATCAAGGAGAAATCTGGCATCTCAGCGCTCAAGGAGATCGCGGACGAAGTGGTTGACAACTCTGGGACGCTCGAGGAGTTATACCAGAAAATAGACCAACTCGTTCGGAAACACCTCCAGTAGTCCAAGCGGCTCTCTCGAAAGATGGAGCCGCTTTTTCCAATTTACTTTAAAAACGGATATAATATAATCATGCAATTTGACGAAAATGATCAAATTGAATACTCACCAAATGGTGTAAAGCACGAATCTGCCGGAGGTTTTGTTTTTCTTGAAGACGACAAAACTCATAAATTATTTGTGGCTCTATTGCGCAAAACCGATGGGCATTACGTAATTCCCAAGGGTCATATCAGAAAAGGCGAAAAGACACAGGATGCTGCTGTAAGAGAAGTTAAAGAAGAACTTAATCTAAAGGAAACACCTGAGATTATTTCCTTTTTGAAAGTTGATAGTTACACATTTACTCTTGATGACAGCGCTATAATTCATTACAAAAATGTTCACCTTTATGTCTTTCGACTTAATGAAAAAGTAGAGATCAAACCAAAAATTGACGAAGGATTTGAAGCGGCTGAGTGGCTTTCATTTGAAGAAGCAGTTGAGAAGATTTCATTTGATAAGGAAAACTTGCTTAGGGCGCGACAGTGTTTTTACTATAAGAAACCAGTTAAAATTTATAAGGATCTTGCGGATATACAATCATTAACCATTGCCATTCCTACTTACAATGGTGAAATTACAATATCCAAAACTCTCAAATCTATATTTGAAAATCTGCACGAGATTAAAGATCCAAAAAAAAAGGAAGTAATAATCTGCGCAGACCATTGTACAGATAACACTATTCTGGCGGTAAAAAATTTCATAAAAGAGAACAATTTAAGTGATATAAAAGTCTATTTAGTGGAAAACGATGGTATGAAAGGCAAGTCGAATGCTTTAAATAAAATTTTTTCTGTTTCCTCTGGAGAATTTTTTTGCGTGATTGATGATGATGTTATTCTTGGAAAAAAATGTTTAATGAATCTCATGAAAGCTCTCGTAGAACAAGAGGGTTTGCGGTGCGTTTTTGCGGCATGGAAAAGATTACCACTTCAAAGCAAAAATCATTGGAAGCAGTTTTGGCATTGGATATTAGGAGTCAAATTTGAAATTCAACCCTACAGCAAACCAAGTGAGATTATGAGAGGAGCTACCATGGCGTTAAGAAGAGATAGTTTTGTTTATCTCCCTCCGGTACTTAATGAAGATCAATTTTTGCAATACATATATTGGCCACAAACAAAAGAGATTAAGAACTCTGTAATTTACTTTAACTCTGTTGCTAGCATTTCAGATTATTATAAGAGGTTCGTCCGTATTATGGTCGGTTCCAAGCAATTATCAAAACATTTTGCTAGGGATAGAATCAAAGAATGCTCTCGTGTCCTTTTTCAAAAAGTAGACTATTACAGAATCTTGCGCTTACCATGGAGGTTGAAAGTTCCGTTTCTGTTTTATAGATTTATTCGGTTTTTTATAAATTTTTACGTTAAAATTAAGCTTCAATTCATAGACGACTATGAATGGTTTCGATTCAAACAAAATTAAATCGAATATTGTTAATAAACTGCTCGATGCCCTCCAGGAAAATCTTGCGGCCATTATTCTCGCGGGCAGTTTTCTAGATTCATTCAAGGAAGAGTGGAGCGATATCGATTTATTGATTGTAGTCCGCAAACTTGATCTTGATATAAAATTGAAATTGGCCCGGGTGATTACAGAGTTGGAAAATAACACCGGGCTACACCACGGTATAAATGTGATTATTGAAGAAGAATTTTTGGAGCCAAAATTCCCAGAAATCTTGCTTGAAGGTAAAACACTTCAAGCCTTTATTGATTTTAAAAAACACCCTGAAAGAATTATTTATCTTGATAAAACAATTGATTTGGAGAAAGTGTATTCACCAGACATTAATACCCTAAAACAATACAGCTTAAGTAATATTGGAATGTTTCTTAAAAGGAACCGCCGAACATTAACCACAACTTTATATACTGATAAAAACAAGAAAGAATTGTTGAAAAGAGAAATAAAGGCATCTCTCATAATCACAAAATTAGCAGTCCAATATTTCACCGGGAATCCCCAGGGTAAATATCAAGATGTGTTAAATCAGGCGAAATTAGTTTTTCCAGACTTTACTTTTGAAGTGGTTGAGGATAATATGACACTTCACCCGAATAATGTGAGATATTAAGTTTTTTTATTTTCCGATAGTAATTATCATTCATACTTCTTCATTTTATCTCACCAAGACCATTTTTCCAGCAAGCAGGCAAAAATTTGAGGAGTTTGAGGGGGGAAAATTTTTACCCGCGAGCGAATTAATCCCGCCGCCCGTGCGATAGCGCGAAGCCGAGCAGAAAAATTTTCTTTTCCTTTCGGGAGAAAAAACCGGCGTGCGCAAAATTAAAAAAATGTAAAGAAAATTTTTCTGCGAGGCAGTGCCGTTGCTTCGCGGCGGCTGGCGGCGATCAGTAATTTTTGCTAAAATAGGTTCGAATTTGGTTGCATAATTGCACAAATAAATTACAGCCAAAATAGGGGACAGATTCAAGGCGCCCGATAAACAGCCATAGTCCCTGTAGCTTAACGGATAAAGCGCAGGCCTCCGGAGCCTGAAATCCGCGTTCGATTCGCGGCAGGGGCAAAAGACAAAGCAAAGCAATAAAAGCCTAATGCCGTGGCCCGGTTTAAATAAAAACAAAAATAAAAGCCCGTCTTCTTGCGATCCGGGCTTACTATTTAATGCTTACTATTTAATCTCTTACTATTTTTCCTCCTAAAACGGCGCAGAGAAAACCTCCCCATGCGCCTAAATACAACTTCCAAAAAGGAACCATCTCCCTTGGGGATACATCCTGTGCCATGTCCTGCCAGTCAGACTGGCCGACGCAAGACATGACAATCAATATCCCCAAAAATATAAGCAATGTTCCAAAAAGGTTTTTAAAATTTTTCAAAGGGCCCAAGACAATCTCCTTTCTATTATAGAAAATAACAATTAAAATCCTCTTTGTCAATACTTAGCGTATTAATATCTTTTCTGGAAATAAAACACCTCTAAATTTAGAGGTGTTTTATTTCTATCTTTGCAAAAATAGAAGGTTTATTTTACTGCATCCTTTAATGCCTTTGCCGGCCTAAACTTTGGAACCTTTGTTGCCGGGACATTAACCATCTCTCCGGTTCTTGGATTTCTTGCCTGTCGTGCCTTTCTTGATTTGACAGTAAAAATTCCCAAACCGGCGATGGAAACCTCCTCTCCCTTTTTTAGGGAAGAGACAATCCCGTCAATCATGGCATCAACTGCCTGTTCAGCAGAGACTTTTGTCCCGCCAAGGACTTTATGTACGGCGTCTACTAATCCTGCTTTGTTCATAAAATTAATTTAGTAGCCAACTATCAATATTCAACAGCCAGATCTTAGTCTTTAAAGGCTAACTATTAGCCATAAGACTACTGACTATTATTGGCTGGCCACCAATTACTTAATAATAGTTTTCGACCCTGCCTACCGGCAAGGCAGGCATATTTCTGTTAATAATTATAATTTAAGCCATTTTTAAGGCAAGAAGAATTATCTGGCGTATTCAACAATCCTTGTCTCTCTTATAACGTGAACTTTTATCTCGCCGGGATATTTTAAGCTCTCCTCTATGCGATTGGCTATATTTTTAGCCATTTTTTTAGCCTCAAGGTCAGAAACCTTTTCCGGAGTGACAAAAATTCTCACCTCTCTACCTGCTTGGATGGCATAAGACTTTTCCACACCCTCAAAGGAATTAACAATATTTTCTAGGTCTTCTAGCCGTTTTAAGTAATTTTCTAAGGTGTCGCGACGGGCGCCTGGCCTTGCGCCAGAAATGGCGTCTGCTGTCTGCACAATAATTGATTCCAGTGTCTCATATGGATATTCTTCGTGGTGGGCCTGCATTGCCTTAATTATCTTTTCATCAACTCCTATTTTTTGAAGAATGCGCCTCCCAATCTCTACATGTGTGCCCTGGACCTCATGATCCATTGCCTTGCCAATATCGTGGAGCAATCCCGCTGCCCTTGCCACCTTTTCATCCGCGCCCAACTCTGCGGCCAACATACCAGCAAAATGCGCCACCTCAATAGAATGCTGTAAAACATTTTGGCCATAACTGGTTCTAAAATACAACCTTCCTAAAATACTTATCAATCTTGGGTCTAACCCAATGACCCCTGTTTCATAGGCAGCTGCCTCGCCCTTTTGTTTAATAATTTTATCTATCTCTCCACGCGCCTTTTCCACAAACTCCTCAATCCTGGCAGGCTGGATTCTACCATCCAAAATAAGATTTTCTAAGGCGATTTTGGCAATTTGCCGCCTGACAGGATCAAAACTGGAGATGACAATAGAGCCCGGAGTATCATCTACAACAATTTCTACTCCGGCCGCCCTCTCCAGCGCCCGAATATTTCTGCCCTCTTTGCCAATGATTTTACCTTTTATATCATCAGAGGGGATAGAGACCGTGGCCGTGGTTATCTCAGAGGCAGTGGATGAGGCCAGTCTTTGGATTATCGTTACCAAAATATCTTTGGCGCGGTTTTCAAGCTGGTCGCGGACAGTATTCTCCAGTTTTTGCATCCTCTCAAATAAATCTTTTTCGCTCTCTTTTTCCACCAAATCAAACAACTCCTTTTTTGCCTCATCTGTTGTCAGTGAAGATATTTTTTCTAACTCCTTTTTCTTTTGCGCCTCGAGCATCTCCATCTCCTCTTTTTTCTTTCTTACTTTTTCCAATTTCTCCTCCAGTTCCTCTTTTGTTTTTTCTATCTCTGTCTTTTGCTTCTCTAACAACTCTTCTTTGTGCAAAAGCTTTTCCTCCAACTTGCGGATCTGGAGCATTACTGTTTTCTCTTCTTGTTTGGCGGTATTCAAAAGCTCTTCAGCCTTTTTTGTAGCCTCCTCAATGGCTGCCTGGGCCTTGGCCTTGGCATCCAAAAGCAATTGTTTTGTTTTAATTTCAATCGAGCTCTTCTCTTGAAGAAGAATTAATTTGTGCAAAAAATAGCCAATTAAAATCCCACCCAAGCCGGAAAAGCCCGCGAATAAAACGATCTTGGTTAAACTCATATTTTCTTTTAATTTCCGAAAGCATTACGCTTTTTATGTTTATAATAATTGGTAATTAGATATTAACATAGGTTATAATAAAAAGCAATGAAAAGATATAAACCGGTCATTTTAATAATCATAGATGGGCTGGGCATCCCCCAGGACGAAGAATATTCTCCATTAAAATACATTCATACAAATTTATTTAAAAATTTAGAAAAAAATTTTCCATTCTTTACGCTCCAGGCATCTGGAATTGCCGTGGGTCTGCCGTGGGGAGAGGCTGGCAACAGCGAGGTGGGGCATTTAACCATCGGCGCGGGAAAAATTGTTTATAATTATCTACCCGAAATATCAACCGCCATAAAAGATGGATCTTTCTTTTACAACGAGGCCTTTATCGCCGCAATAAACAGGGTTAAACAAAACGATTCTAATTTACACTTAATGGGCCTCTTTTCCACCGGGACGGTCCATGCCTATTACGAACATCTTTACGCGCTTTTAGACCTAGCACAGAAAAATAATTTAAAAAAGGTTTTTCTCCATCTCTTCACTGACGGAAAAGACGCCTACAAAAAAGAGGGGGCTGATTTTTTCGCCAAATTAGAAAGAGATATAGATAATAAATATCCCTTTGCCCAAATCGCCTCTGTGATAGGAAGAAATTTCGCCATGGAGAGAACTGGCGATATAGAAAAAACCAAAAGGGCGTTTGAACTTTTTACTGGCGGTATGGGCGAGGCATTTACAACTGCCTCAGGATATATTAAAGGACAATATGATAAAGGTGTCTATGATGAGGCAATAAATCCTGGCTATAATCAAAATATTTTAGATGAATCAAGAATAAAAGAAAAAGACGCATTGATATTTTTTAACTTTAGAGAGGATAGCATGCGCCAGATTGTAAAATATTTTTTAGATAATATGCCCAACCTCTTTATCGTCACCATGACTCAATACGATAAAAATTTCCCTTGCGCCTATGCATTTAAGCAGGCGGGAGTAGAAAACCCCCTCTCTAAAATAATATCAGAAAACGGCCTAAAACAACTACACATCGCAGAAACAGAAAAGTATGCCCATATCACTTATTTTTTAAACGGCGGCAGAGAAGAACCCTTTGGGGGAGAAGATAGAATTTTAATACCCTCCCCCAAAACAAAATCTTACGAAGAAAATCCAGAGATGTCGGCATTTAAGATAACAGAGACGGTCATAGAAAAATTAAATGAATACGATTTTATTGCCATAAACTTCGCCAACACTGATATGGTCGGACATACCGGTAATCTCAGTGCAACAATAAAGGCAATAGATGTTGTGGCCGAGTGTTTAGAAAAAATTATCTCCTCTGTCTTTACGCTTAAAACCAAAGGGGCAGTTATCATCACATCAGACCATGGCAATGCAGAGGAAAAAATTTATAAATTTACCGGCCAACCAAAATCAGAACACTCCACCAACCCCGTGCCCTTATATGTGGTGGCAAAAGACCTCCAAAAAGAGACCCCCACAACAGAGGAAGAAATTAAAAAAATCAAAAAAATAACAAGCGGCATTTTGGCCGATATTGCGCCAACTGTTTTGGCTCTTTTGGGAATAGAAAAACCAAAAGAGATGACGGGTGTAAATTTATTAGAAAAAATATAGTCTATTTTTTACCCTTTAAGATGGCGTCAACTATGCCGTAACTTTTTGCCTCCTCAGCAGTCATAAAGAAGTTTCTATCTGTGTCCTGCTCTATCTGTTTTACACTCTTACCGGTATGTTTTGCCAAAATTTCATTAAGCCTTTCTTTAATCCTTAAAATATGTTTTGCCTCTATCTCTATCTCTGTTGCCTGACCTTCGGCTCCTCCCATAACCTGGTGGATCATCACCTCTGAGTTGGGCAAGGCAAACCTTTTTCCCTTTTGTCCGGCGGCCAAAAGCACGGCGCCGCCAGAGGCTGCCATCCCGATACAATATGTCGCCACCTCTGGTTTTATATAATTTATGGCATCATAAATTGCCAAAGTAGAGGTAACAGAACCGCCCGGGGAATTAATATAAAGATGAATATCCTTTTTGGGGTCTTGAGACTCCAAAAAAAGAAGTTGGGCAATGACAGTATTGGCCATGGCATCATTTATTGGCCCACCCACAAAGACAATCCTGTCTTTTAAAAGCCGTGAGTAGATATCATAGACTCTCTCTCCGGCCGGTGTTTTATCAATTACTGTTGGTATTAACATAAGATTAATTTTTACTTAAAAGATCAAATAATTTTTTGTTTCTAATTATGCCATAAGTATATACTCTAACCTGATCCATATCAAGATCTTTCTCCTTACCATATGTCTCCACAATCTTTTTAACTCCTTCCTCCAATTCCAAATCCGAAACTTCAATCTTCTCTCTCTCGGCCATCTCCTCTAAAACAAGACCATATTTTATTCTTTTAATGGCATCATTTTCGTATTCCTTTAATAATTCTTCCTCTGATTTATTAATATTTTTTAAATAATCATTCCACTCCAACCCCAGATGAGAAAGAGAGTTTTTCATCTCCTCTAAAAACTTTATTTTCTCCGCCTCTAATAAAATTTTTGGGATCTCTACCTCTGTCTTTTCTATTATCTTATCCAAAATCTCTATATATCTTTTGTCTTCCTCTTTATGCTCTGCTGTTTTAAAAATTTCTCTGTAATCAGGAAGAACTATTTCTGGCAAAACATAAAGACGCGCCCTAAAGGCTAAAGGATTATTAGGGGCAATTTTGGTAACGGTAATCTCCGGCCTGCCAATGGCTTTTATTTTATGCTCTTTAATAATTTTTGGATATTCTTCTTTTAGGGCGAGAAGCGCCATCCTATAAAGAATTTTTTCCTCTCCAACTTCTTTAATTAAAACATCTTCTGGTGCCTTGCCCTTTCTAAACCCCTCTATCTCTGTTTCATTAGAAATCTCCTTTATGGCATCTTTTCTAAAAGACTCAAAAACACGAGCCGGTATCTCTCCAATAATTTCAACTTCCGAATTTGGTAAAAGTTTAATTTCTATCATTTATTTTTCCGCGGTGTCTAGAGGCTTAATAACAACATGACGATAATCGCCCTCGCCCACACTCTCTGTGGTAATATCAGGATACTCAGACAGAGTTGAGTGAATGATCCGCCTTTCATAAGCGGTCATAGGCTCAAGCTCCACCTCCTTTTTAAAATATCTCACGCGCTGGGCATTCATTCTCGCAAGAGTTCTTAACTCCTCATTCTTTTTTACCCGATAATCATTTATATCTAGAGAAAATTGTATTCTTTGAGTATTTCTTTTTAAAAATTCGTTTTCGGCAATTTTTTTCAAAAGATGATTAAGGGCAAAAAGACATTGACCGTTTTCGCCTATCAAAATTCCTGCCTGCTGCGTTCTTATCACAAACCTGGGGATATTCTCTTCTTCTTCTAAAATATCTATCTCCGCCTCAATGGTCATTTTGTCTAAAATACCCTCAATTATCTTCTTTATAATTTGAATTTGTTCTTGAATTTCCTTCATTTTTTAATAAATTTTCTGCCTTCTTACGAACAACCATCTCGTGTACTATAGCAAAAATATTCATTGTTGTCCAATAAAGAGCCACACCGGAAAAAAATCTTAAGGATATCCAAAAGGCGAAAAGAGGCATCATAAACTTTAATTGGGTATTCATACTTTGCAAAAGATTGTCGCCCAAAGAATTATTTTTAGGATTTATTTTTTTTGTCTTGGGGATAGAGAGGCTAATCTGGAGATATTGGGATACGGCGGCGAGGGCTGCCAAGAGATAACTTTTTTTTGATAATTCTATTAAGCCTAAAAATTTTGTGTTTATAAAATCAGGCTGAGAGACAAAGGGATAGAGATTATCAAAATTAAAACTTGCTCCACTAGCAAAAACCCTGTAAAGAGCGATGATGAGGGGAATTTGAATTATAAAAACAATTAAACTAGAAAACGGGCTGACCCCATGTCTTTTATATAAGTCCATTATCCTTTTGGCCTGTTCCTGATTGTCCTTTTTAAATTTTTCCTTTATGTCTTTAATATGCGGTTCAAGCTCTTTAATTTTAAGCTGTGTTTTTGTAGCCCTATGCGACAAAGGAAGAATTATCAGACGTACCAATATTGTCAAAATGATAACGGCCAGTCCAATATCATGATTTGGCAAAAAACTAATTAAAAAAACCAACCCGTTTAAAATTGGTTTATAAAATATTTCATTAAATAGCATTGAGATCATATGATTTGCGCCTTTTTAAAAATTTCTTTAATTTCTTCATCTATCTCCTTATATTTTAACAATTGATTGCTTTTAACATAAATCAAGATGCCCAATCCGGGTTTAATCTGGCTTATTATTTTTTCCAAAACACTCATTATTCTTCTTTTTAAAATATTTCTCTCAACAGCCTTTTTTATAGTAGAAGAGGGGATGATAACACCAAAAAGGCTATATTTTAGGCCTATTTTAAAAATTTTTAAATAAAAATTTTTTGAAAAAATTTTTTTAGGGTCCTTGATAATTTTAAATGTCTTTTTATTAAATTTATATTTTTTAGCTAACATCAACTGGTATATTAATTTTACAATAAAAATTTTTTTGGTCAATATTCACATTTTATCCACAAGATATTAACATTTATATTAAGGTTGATTATTGTTTTGGGAATTAAAATTATTTTTTAAAAATTTATAATAAATACAATGACAATAAACTACGAAAAATTATGGGGAGATGCCTTGGTTGAAATTGAGCTTAATCTCTCTCCTGCAAATTTTTCTACGTGGTTTAAAAACACCAGTATTATAAATATTGAAAACGATATAGTTTATCTAAGCGTACCGAGTAATTTTGTCAAAGAGTGGATGCTCACAAAATATCATAAATTTATCATCAAGGCATTAAGAGACCTCTATCCAAACATCAGAGGAATAGAATATTGTGTGACAACATCGGCCAATGTCAAACAGGAAGAAAGAAATAAACAACCGGTTATTGATATAAAAGAGCAAATGGGCTTTAGCGAATTTTATATAGACAAAGAGGCCAATCTTAATCCCAAGTACACCTTTGATTCTTTTATTGTTGGTTCTTTTAATAATGTTGCCCACGCGGCTGCCATGGCAGTGACAAAAAATCCCGGCACTATTTATAATCCACTTTTTATCTACGGTGGAACAGGGTTGGGGAAAACTCACCTCATCCAGGCAATTGGGAACAAAATCAAAGAAGAAAATCCTCATTTTAAAGTTTATTATCTAACATCAGAAAAATTTGCAAATGAGTTTATAAACTCACTGCAAAACAAAGACACCTACGCCTTTAAAGAAAAATATAGAAAATATAATTTACTCATTGTTGATGATATTCAATTTTTTGCAAATAAATTAAAAATTCAAGAGGAATTCTTTCATATCTTTAACACTCTTTATGAAAAGAACGGACAAGTCGTTTTCTCATCGGATAAACCACCAAAATATATTCCCGGCCTTGAGGACAGATTACGTTCTCGATTTGAGGGTGGTATGATGGTTGATATTAGCCCTCCAGAATTTGAGGCCAGATTGGCAATCTTAAAAAATAAAGCAGAGTCAAAGGGTCTTTTAGTCTCTGATGAAATTTTAGAGATCATTGCCTCTTCTATTCAAGAAAATATTAGAGAATTAGAGGGGGCATTGATGATGGTTGTAGGTCAATCAAGAATAAAAGGGAGATTGTTAAATGCAAATGAAGTCAAAAATCTTTTAAAGAAAAATATCAAACCAATAAAAACTTTGACGATCAGTCAGGTTATAAAGACAATATGTGATTTTTATAATATTGAAGAAAAAGATTTATTTGAAAAAACAAGAAAAAAAGAGGTGGTAAAACCACGACAAATTGCCATGTTTTTAATGAGAGAAGATCTGTCCTTGTCCTATCCGTATGTCGGACAAAAATTTGGGCAGATGGATCATACCACCATCATTTATGCCTACAGAAAAATAAAAGACAACTTAAAGAAAGATGAAAAATTAAGTCAGGAAATTGATACCATCAGAAATTTACTATACAAAAAAAATGATTAACAGCTTATTAACTTTTTATTAACACTTATCTTTTTAAATTTATATTAATTTATAAAGAAATTATTAAGTTATCACCAAATTCACACTTTAAAAATAAACAAAAAAATATTATTAATTAATTTTTATTTTTTATTTTATGAAAGCAATTTGTTTAAAAAATCATTTAAAAGAAGCGTTTAGCATCTGTGAAAAAATAACAGGAAAAAATTTAAATTTACCAATCTTAAACAATGTTTTAATCTCTTCAAATGATAACAGAACCCTTAAATTTATTGCCACTAATTTGGAATTGGGAATAGAAATAGAAATTCCGGCTAAGATAGAAAAAAAGGGTTCAATGGCAATACCAGCAAACATTGTTAATAATTTTCTTGCCAATTTTCCGGGAGAAGAAAATATTATACTAGAATCACAAAACGAAAATTTATTAATTTCAACTGCAAACAGTTCATCTTTAATTAAAGGACAATCACCAGAAGATTTTCCTGTTTTGCCAAAGATTAAAGAAAATAAAATTTATAAAATAGATATAAAGGACTTTTTAATAGGACTTAAATCTGTCTGGTACGCCTCTTCTGTGTCCAATATAAAACCAGAAATATCTTCTGTCTATGTTTATTCTGGCAAAAATACACCTCTGACGTTTGTGGCAACCGATTCTTTTAGGTTGGCTGAGAAAAAACAAAAAATTACTTTTGAAGATTTTCAACCGGTGCTTTTACCTTTTAAGACTGTGGCAGAGATTTTAAGAATATTTGAAGATAAAGACGGAGAGTTAAAAATTATTACCGATAAAAACCAAATTAATCTAGAGACAAAAAATATTAAATTTATATCTCGCTTGGTTGAGGGAGTTTTCCCAGATTATCAGCAAATACTTCCCAAAAAATTTATAACAGACGTTGTTTTAGAAAAAAATATTTTTATTAACGCTCTTAAAACAGCCAGTATTTTTTCTGGTAAACTCAATGAGATAAATTTTCTGACAGAGAGAGGCGACCAGTTTGTCTTAAAGACCTCAAGCGCAGAGGTAGGAGAGCATCTTAATAGAATTCCAGCAAAAATAACCGGAGAGGAGATAAAGATGACATTTAATTATAAATATATATTTGATTGTCTTTCTAGTATTTCTTCTTCTAAAATAGTTCTTCGTTTCTCTGGAGAGGGTAAACCTTTGTTAATAACAGGGATAGACGATACAAGCTTTCAGTATCTGGTGATGCCGATGAATATTTTATAATATGTGGCGGAGGGCGAATATATTTCTTAATAGGTTTAAAAAAATTAAACCGTCTCAGGATTTTTTAAAGAAAGAATGTCTTAATGTTATAGAAAAATTTTTTGGCAAGGAGATTGATATAAATCAGATTAATATTTACGAAGGAGTTTTATATTTAAAAATTGCAAATCCCTCTTTACGCAATGAAATATTTTTAAAAAAGAAAGAAATTTTAAGGGCCATAAAAGAAAATATTGGGCCTCTCGCCCCCTCTGATATTAAATTTTGATTTTTATGTCATCTAAAAATTTTCTCTCATATTTTTTTTGGATTATAATAGGTTTTCTAGTTGGATTTTCTTTGCCGTGGGGATTTATAAAAATAATTTATTCCCCAGATGTTATTAAGGAAACAAGTTCTATAATTTTTAGTCTCATACCTCTTAAAAAAGATATCTCTTCTGTTGTCTATCAGAGAGAATATCCCCATAAAGAAATTATAGTTAACGAAGAAAAAGAAACCTCTCTTGTTTTTGTTGGAGACATTATGCTCTGCCGCGGCGTAGAAAGATCGGTTAATAAAAATTTTAACGGGAATTTTTTGTCTTTATTTGAGGGACTTGATTTTATAAAGAATGCGGATGTCTCTTTTGGAAATTTAGAAGGGCCGGTTTCTTTAAAAGGTAAAAATCTTGGCAATTTATATTCCTTTAGAATGAATCCTTTGGTTATTGATTCGCTTAAAGAGGCGGGTTTTGATGTTTTGTCTATTGCCAACAATCACATTGGAGATTGGGGAGAAGAGGCCTTTAAAGATACTATTTTAAATTTAAAAAACAAAAATATTGAGCCGTGCGGAGAAAGTACAGAACCGGTGATAATTGAGAAAAATAATCTCAAAGTCGGATTTTTGTGTTTTAGCGATGTGGGTCCAAATTGGTTAAAAATTAATGACAGGAACCCGGGAATTTTGATTGTAGATGATTCTTTTAAGGACGTTATTAAAAGCGCCTCTTTAAAGGTTGATTTTTTAATCGTCTCCTTGCATTTTGGAGAGGAATATAAAAAAGATCATAATAAAAGACAGGAATATCTTAGTCATCTGGCGATTGATAATGGAGCCAAATTGGTTATTGGGCATCATCCTCATGTTGTTGAGGATATTGAGATTTATAACAATGGTTTGATCGCCTATAGCCTGGGGAACTTTATTTTTGACCAGTATTTTTCCAAAGAAACAATGAGAGGAATGGCCTTAGAGATTATACTTTCTAATGATGGCACCATAAAATCTTTTGATAAAAAAAATATTAAATTAAACAAGTTTTATAAACCCGATTTAGAGACATCTTCTTTTTGAGGTTTGGTTAATATCCATTTTGTCTTAGCCAATTCTGAACCGGATATTCCCAGTTATAATATTGAGGATCTTGTTCTGGATGTTCTGGTGGGGGACCGAGGGGATCGTCTTTATCTACCCAGTATAAAATGTCGTGTATTGGAGGATTATTCCAAACCCCTGCCAAAACAGGTTTCGGTTCAGGCATTGGCTCCGGCTTTTCAAAATTCTCTACTGGTAAGGTTTTAAAAACTTCTGCCAAAAAATTATGCCACAAAGGAGAGGCGATGGCGCTGGCCACCTTTCTAACCATAGGCTTATTGTCATTTCTACCAACCCAGACACCCACGGCTATATTGGGCGTATAACCAAATGTCCATGTGTCATGATAGTCATTGGTAGTGCCTGTTTTTGCCGCCACTGGCCGTTCGCTAAAATAAAGAGGCGAATTTGGGCCAAAGGCAGGAGTCCGGGCATCATTATCAGTTAAAATATCAGTGATAGTTAAGGCGATATTTTTATCTAAGACTTGTTGCGGTCTTGGGGTAAATTTCTCTAAAATATTACCCTGGCTGTCTTCTATCTTTAAGATAAAGCTAATGGGATTTCTTACGCCTCCATTTGCCAATACAGCATAGGCTCCAGTCATTTCTAAAAGCGAGACCTCTCCGCCCCCCAAGACAAGCGTGAGCCCATATCTATCAGGATCATTTAGTGTTGTTATGCCAACGTCTTTTGCTGTCTGAAGGGAGTCTTTTAAAGAGGCAAGATACAAAGTTTTAACAGAGACTACGTTTACAGATTGAGCTAAAGCATTTCTTAATGTCATTGGCCCATTATAAACTCCATTATAGTTTTCCGGCATATAACAATGATCGGGATTAACTCCAGGTTTGGGTGTACCATCAGGGTTGCATGAGGGATTAAATTCTGTGCGGAGGTTAAAAATTACAGTATCTGGAGTGTACCCCTTTTTAAAGGCTGTGGCATAAACAAATGGTTTTATTGAAGACCCCGGTTGACGTTTGGCTATGGCAATATTAAAATTTCCTTCATCTTCTATATTAAAATAATCCTTTGAGCCAACCATTGCCAATATCTGTCCGGTTTTTGGATCAATGGCCACGAGCGCGGCATTGGTGGCATTAAAATTTTGTTTCAGCGTCTTTCCATATTCGTAGACTTTTTCTTCAGCTATTTTTTGTAGATTGTAATCAAGACTGGTTATGACCTTAAGACCTTCGGAATCTACAACATCTTTCCCATACTTATTTTCAAGATAAGATCTAACGTAGATAGAAAAATGCGGAGCCTTAATTGATGTCTCGCCTGGCGGTAAAAATTTTACCTGAATTTTTTTAGCATTCTCAGCCTCTTCTTTGGTTATAGATCCCAATTCGGCCATCTTGTCTAAAACTAGATTTTTTCTTGAATCCAATTCTTCTTTATGGTTGCCGTAGGGAGAGTAATATGTTGGGGCCTTGGGTATGGCTGCAAGATAGGCCGCCTCTGCCAAATTGACATCGCTTGCCTTTTTCCCAAAAAAGCTCTCGCTGGCCTTTTCCACTCCATAGATATTTCCCCCATAAGAAATTTCATTAAGATAGAGGTTTAAAATTTCCTCTTTGGAAAGAATTTTTTCTATTTTTATAGTTAAGATGGCCTCTTTTATTTTTCTTGAGATAGTTTTTTCTTTGCTTAAAAATGTATTTTTTACCAGTTGTTGCGTTATTGTTGAACCGCCCTGTTTTTTTTCGCCCGAGATTATATTTACCAAAAGCGCGCGAACAATTGCCTTTATATCTATACCAGAGTGAGTCCAAAAATTAGAATCTTCAATTGCCACGGTGGCATTTTTGATATAGGGAGAAATTTCGTCGTAACCCACAACCGTCCTCTTGATGTTTTGGTTGGTGTCCCATAAAAGGATTTTTCCGGTTCTGTCATAAATTTTTGTTGACTGAATAAGTCGTGTTTCATTGAAAGAATTAACATCAGGAATTTTTAATGTTAAAGACCAATAGGCAATAAATACGGCACCTACACAAAAAGAGATTACAATTATCATTAAAACGATATAAAAAAAATTACGGATTCTTTTTCTCTTCATGTATTTAGATTATAAATTATATCAAATTTAATTTAAATCCCCGCTTTGGCGGGGATTTAAATTAGTATTCATCTGTATCTCCAAAACTTTCCTCTGTCTCTTCCTCCATCTCCTCGTCTGCGTCATCAAAATCATCTTCGTCGTCTATATCTTCATCACCCATTAAACCGTCGTCTAATTCATCATCGTCTGGCATGTCCATTTCGTCGTCTTCGTAAAGAGACAGATCGTTTTCGTAGATATCATCCATATTTAATTTTTAAATTATAAATAAAATATACGACCAATTTTACTTATAATATTTTTATCAGAAAAATTTTTTTTGTAAAGGGGGTAAAAAATACCTGTGGATATCTTTTTATAAGGTCAGCTCTTTGGGGCAGGCAATTGCCGCGGCAATGGCGTCAAACTCGTCATCGTACTTTGGAGATTCTTTAAGGTTAAGAATATTTTTTACCATTTTTTCTACCTGTGTTTTCTCTGCCCGGCCGTAGCCTGTCAAAGAATACTTTATCTGAAGGGGTGTAATTTCTTTTACAGGGATTTTCTTTTGGGCGGCAAGATAGAAGATAACTCCTCGTACCTCGGCAATCTGCATTACGGTCTTTTGGTTGCTGGTAAAAAATATTTTTTCCACAGATATCACATCCGGCTTGTATTTTAAAATAATCTTTTTAAGAGAATTGGCCAGCTCTAATAATCTTTTTTCGTAAGTATTTTTTCTGTTTGTGATAATACAAGAGGAGAAGAGAAGTTTTTCCTTGCCCTTATTCCTTTCTAAAACAGCGCAACCCATTCTTTCAAAACCAGGATCAATTCCTAAAATTATCATAAAATGGTTTTTACCACGAAGCCGGACTTCGTTTAAACATTGACGTAAATATTTTGGACATCTTCGTTTTCGTCTAGCGCCCTAATAAGCTTATCAAGTTTTTCTTTATCTTCTTTTGGAACCTCAATTTTTATTTTGGGTTTCCACAACCCGTCTTTATAATCAAATGCCCAGATGGCTGAGCCAGGTTCGCCTAATTTCCCGCCATATTCATTTAAAAGATGTTTTATCTCTGAGATGGAGCGATTGCGATTATCGGTGATGACGTCTATTATCATGGCAACACCTGCTGGTCCATAGGCCTCGCATCTTATTTGTTCTAAAGTTGATTCTCCTGTAATTTTTCCCGCGCCTCTTTTAATTGCTCTTTCAATATTGTCAAGAGGCATATTTTGGGACCGCGCCTTTTCAATGGCGGAGCGAAGCTCTGGATTCATCTCAGGGTTTTCTCCTTTTCTCGCGGCAATGGAAATTAAACGAGACAATTTGGAAAACTCTTTACTTTTTCTAGCATCGGCCGCGCCCTTTTGATGTTTAATTTGTGCCCATTTAGAATGACCTGACATACACTCAAAGAATAATAAATTATAAGTTTACAATCAAGAGCGGATGTTAAAGGCGGAATTTTATAATAAACTTTTTTGCTCTCTTTCAAGTAAATTTGGTGGAACCTCTTTTTTAAGATGTTTATAGGCCAATGGAGTGGCCATTCTGCCGCGCGGAGTGCGTTTTAAAAAACCCAATTGCATTAGATACGGTTCGTATACATCCTCAATTGTCTCTGTTTCCTCAGAGGAGGCAGCGGAAAGAGTTTGGATGCCGACCGGCCCGCCATCAAATTTTTCAATGATGATTTTTAAAATTTGGCGATCATGATTTGTTAGGCCGATCTCATCTATTTCTAAAAGCTCCAGCGCCTCCTTGGCAATATTTTCGTCAATTATTGATTTATTATAAATTTGGGCGTAATCCCGACATCTCTTTAAGAGATTGTTGGCAATTCTGGGGGTAAATCTACTTCTTTTGGCAATCTCTTGGGCCGCTTCTTCTTTTATGTCCGCCCCTAAAATTTTTGCCGAACGGAGAATTATCTTTTTTATCTCTTCATGGTTATAAAAATCTAGGCGAAAGGTGCCCCCAGAAAAGCGTGAGCGTAAGGGAGAGGAGAGCATTGCCATTCTGGTGGTGGCGGCGATGAGAGTAAAGGGCGGAAGTTCCAACTGGATGCTTCTTGCAGAGGGCCCTTTTCCGATTATAATATCTAAGGAGCGAGACTCCATTGCCGGATACAAAACCTCCTCTATCATCTTATTTAGGCGGTGGGCCTCGTCTATAAATAGGATGTCGTGTGGTGAGAGATTGGTTAAAATTGACGCCAAATCGCCAACTCTTTCAATCGCCGGGCCAGAGGTTATTTTAATTTGAGCGTTCATCTCTTTGGCAATGAGATGCGCAAGAGTTGTCTTTCCCAATCCGGCTGGACCATAAAACAAAATATGTTCAATTGGTTCATTCCGCTCTTTTGCCGCAGTAATAATTATCTTTAAGTTTTTTTTAAGGCTTTCCTGACCAATATATTCATCCCATTTTTGGGGTCTGAGCGTTTGGTCAAGAACTTTGTCTGTTTTTGGTAAATTATTTTTTGGGCTTGACATTTTTTTTGTTATTTGCTATTATTTAATCGTAAAAATTGAGCCTTTAAACCTCCAGACAACAAAGGAAACTTTATCGGGATCTTTTAAAGGAAATTCTGGTTTTCTTAATTTATTAAGATTTACTGGGGTTCTCCCTAAAAAAGATTCTAAACTTTTAACGCCCACGTTAAAAGAGCTGTCTGGAGGTTTAAGTGCCCAATTTTTAAAGTTCTATCACTCTGCCTAATTCGTCCAAAGAGGTGATTCCCTCTAAAACTTTTCTTATACCATCTTCTTGCATATTTGGTATTCCCTGCGTTTTGGCAGCCTCCATAATTTCTGTTTCTCCGGGCTTTTGAAGAATGAGCTTTTCTAGTTTTTCGTCAATTAAGATTGCCTCAAAAACTCCAATTCTGCCCTTGTATCCAAAATTATTGCATTGATCACATCCCTTTGCCCGCCAGAGAAAAACTTTCTCGGGGAGTTTTTCTGGTGGAATAAATTTTTTTAATATGTTTTTTTCATCTTCTGTGGCTTCGTATTTTTCTTTACAATTATTGCAGAGTTTTCTTACCAATCTTTGGGCCATAGATACATTTAGGGCCGGAGCAATTACATTTGGGTTGACACCGAGGTCTATAAGGCGGGGGATGGTTCCCGCCGCATTATTTGTGTGAAGGGTAGATAAAACCAAATGACCAGTGAGCGCCGAGTTTATGGCAATCTTGGCTGTTTCCACGTCTCTTATTTCTCCCACCATTATGATGTCTGGATCTTGACGCAAAATCGAACGTAGTCCATCAAGAAAAGTATAACCCTGGTCTTCTTCTACTTGTGTTTGGATTATTCCTTGAAGATGATATTCAATCGGGTCTTCTATGGTTATTATCTTTACCTCGGGAGAGTAAACCTTTTTTAAAAAGGCGTAGAGTGTGGTTGTTTTACCTGAGCCGGTTGGGCCAGTTGTTAAAATCATACCATTCGGCTTTTTAATCTCTTTTTCTAATACAGCCATCAGCTCTGGGCTTAAACCCAAATCCTCAAATTTTACAGAGATTGATTTGGGATTTAAAATTCTTAAGACAATTGACTCGCCATAATTTTCTGGAATCACTGAGGTACGAATTTCTATTTCGGTATCATTGATGCGGATGCTAAATCTACCATCCTGAGCTTGCTCGTGAATATTTAATTTGAGGCCAGAGACAAGCTTTATACGCGAGAGAAGAAGGTTGTATGTTTTATAATCAAAAAACAAGATGTCGTGTAAAACGCCATCAAGACGAAAGCGTAGACGTACAGATTCCTCTTGGGGCTCAATATGGACATCTGAGGCGTCTATGCTTATACCTCCAGCGAGAATCACCTCTAAAACTTCTGTTATTCTTGCTGTCTTCCCCGAGACAACCAGTTGAGAAAACAATTTTTTTAAATCTTCTATGCTCTTTGCCTGAGACATAAAAAGATTTAATCTCTCTCCTGAGATATCAACCAGTCCTTTTGGCACATCAAGATAGGAGCCCAGTTCCTTATATCTCTTCCAGACTCTTTCTAATCCAGCGCTTGAGACAAGATAGAGTGTGATTTTAAAACCCTTGGATTCTAGATTTTTTAGGACCTCCTTTGTTTTTTCTAAATTGGGACTTTGAACTGCCACCTGTAAGTTTCTCCCCGCCGCCTGAAACACCGCCATCTTGCCCTCTCGGGAATCTGATTCCGAAAGGATCTTTAATGCGTCAAGGTCAATTGCCATCTTAGAGAGGTCTATATAACTTAATCCATATTTCGGAGCTAGAATTTTTGCCAAATCCTCTGCCTCCTTAGCTCGCAATTTATCAAAAATTAATTCTTCTTTGTCATCTTGTGGGTTTGGCATAATGTTTATTTAAATGTTATATCAAAGGAGAGAATCTTTCAAGCTTTTTCTGATAGAGATTTCTCCTTCGGAAAAATTTTTATATGGCCCAAGGATTATTTTCTGCGCTTCGTGGTTGTTTTTGAGCATCACTGCGAAGACAGATTCTTTAATTTGCCATAAAACAATAATGTTTGGCTGGAGGGGTGTTATTTTGGACACCTCAGAGGCGATTTTAAAAATTAATTCGGTTGAGGGGTTTTTAATCTTTGCCCTTTCAAAATCTTCTTTGCTTAAAAATGTCCAGTAACTCTTTAAGCTTTCGTCAATTCTTGTTCGAGCCAGAGCTCGGCCCAAAATCTGAGCAAAAAAAAGTGAGATTTCGTTTTTATTTATTTGCTCAATTAGGTTTTTGTCAGCCCCTAAGTCTAAGAGATTATAGCCTAAATAAAAGATATTTTGGTTTATCTTTTTTCTAAAATTTTCTGTTTCCAAAACAAGAGATGCCATCAAAAGACTTGGTATCTTTGTGTCTTTTATCTCCTCTATATTATTGCTGGTTTTTTCTATGATCTCGTATATTTTTTCCGCAAGGGTTTTTTCTTTGTCAGGAACAATGAAGATGGCCTCTTTTTTTATCGCGATGTTTTGGTATTTGGAGATCTCCTCGTGTTTGGGATTTGAGAAACAAAAGGCAATATCAAATTCTAGCGGTTCCTGTTCTACAAAAATATCGTTTTTATCTATATGCCCGTCTTTTGAGATGAGGTTAATTTTTAAAAAATTTTCATCCTCCTCGTACTCTATCTCCTGAGGAAAAAATTTTTTCTTTGGAATTTTAATGGTATTAACAACGTCTCTAGTGATTGTGAAAAATTTTTCTTCTACAAGAGGGGACCATTTTGTTTTTATCTCCTCTGGGGCAGGGGGAACGATGGAGACAAAGATATCTTTACTATTTAAAAAAAGAGAAAGAGCCTCTCTTAATAGAAATTTTTCTTCTGTTTTTTCTTCGCCAACAATCAAAACAGCGTTTTTTACAGATTCAATTGTTTCACGGAGTTGTTCTGCCTCCATAAAGATATACCTAGCATTTTATATTCTTTCTGGCAAGAATTTTGAAGACCTATTTTACTTGACTTTTAATTTTAAATTTATTATAATATATTTGGAGGCGCAAGATGAAGAACCTTAAAATTTTTTTGTGTTTGGTCATTTGTTTGGTTATTGCTTTTCTTGCCAGTGGCTGAGCCAGCCGTCAGGTAAGGGTGGCGAGCACTCCTCCTGCGCCGCGGGGGGAGTATGAGCAGGAAAGGCCAAAAAAAATTTTTGCACCGGAATATACTCCGGTGCCCTGGATGGAGAATAAGAAGGTTGCCGTTATTGTTGTAAGCGGCGGCTGGGTAAATTCCATCCAGGCCGTTCTCGAAGATCTGTTTCGCGGCCGGGGAGCTAATGTTGTAGCCCTCTCCGGCAATTATGGATCCCCGTACTTTACTTCGAGCCGTCGGCCATCAATTGATTTTGTGGCCGAGGCTCGGCTGGAGGAGTATAATTGCGGATACTATTCTTATGGTATCTGCGTGAGGTGTTCTTTGCGTATAATCAACAGCGACAACACTGTTGTCGCTGTGGGCATCGGAGATTATTTCGGGGGCCGCAATGTAGTATATTGGCAGTGGGGGTCTTGGGGAAACTATTACCAAGATCGCTACCGCGCCTACACACTGGCGGCCCGGGCCGCTGTCAACTCTTTGCGCTAGCTTTTTTAAGGGGCAGAATGTTTCTCTGCCCTTTTTTATTTGACTTAAAATTATTTTTTTGTTAGTTATAAAGGCAGAAAGGAGAAAAAGAGATGAAGGGTTCACTTGAGGAGAAGACTATTAAGATATTAAGGGAGATGGTGGCGAAAAACAAATTGAAGGGCTTTGCCCTTCATAGATATTATTACCCAAAAGGCCCTATTTCCAGTTTCTCTGTATTTAGAGAGACAGATGGAGGTAGAATAGTGAGCAGGGCATTTACTTTGTTTCCATCTTCTTCCAAAAAAATTAATTTTCTAAATATTGGAGTTCAAGATAACCACGAGGAAGCATCTCAAAAGATTTTAGCTCTTTTTGATAAGGCGGAGTAATCCGCCCTTTTTATTTTAAAATATGCTAAAATAAATCTATGAAATTTATCACTGAAAATATTTCTCAGACAAAAAAAATCGCCAAAGATCTGGCAGGGAAGTTTATTTTAATGGCTGCAAAAGAGAGGGTGCCAAGAGGCGCTGTTATTATCGCCCTTTTAGGGGAATTAGGTTCTGGTAAGACAACCTTTGTCCAAGGTTTTGCTCACGGTTTTAATATTAAAAAAAAGATTATCAGTCCGACATTTGTTTTGATGAGAAAATTTAATTTAAATAACTTGCCCTTTAAATATTTTTATCATATTGATTGTTATAGGATTAATAATCCCAGAGAACTGCTTGGTTTAGGTTTAGAAGAGATATTTAAAGATCCTCAAAATATCATTTTAATAGAATGGGCGGATAAAATTAGGCAAATTCTTCCGCGCGGCACAAATCAAATATTTTTAAAACATATTGGCGAAAAAAAGAGAGAGATAATTTTTAAACTATCCAAGACCGATTTAAAAAAATAAAAATTAAAAATTAAAATTATGATTTTATCGCAAGAGAACAAAGAAAAAAAAGAGGTTTTGGTTTTATTAGATTCTCATGCCATTTTGCATCGCGCCTTTCACGCTCTGCCGAATTTTACCTCTCCTTCGGGCGAGCCAACAGGCGCGCTCTATGGTTTTTCTGCTTTTTTATTAAAAATAGTTCGGGAGATAAATCCTGATTATATTGCTGCCTGTTATGATTTACCAGAGCCAACCTTTAGGCATATTGCCTACGAACAATATAAGATTAAAAGGCCCAAAATGGATGACGTCTTGGCAAAGCAGATAAATCGTTCCCGGGATATATTAAAGGCCTTTCATATACCCATTTTTGCCATCCCCGGCTTTGAGGCAGACGACATGCTCGGCTCAATTGTAAGTCAATTAAAACAAAATTCCGACTCCTCAATTTCCATTCCCAAGGTGATCATTGCCTCTGGAGATTTGGACACGTTGCAACTTGTAAGAGACGACGATGTGGTTGTCTATACTCTCTCTAAGGGGATAAAAGAATCTGTTATTTATAACGAGGAGGAGGTTTATAAAAGATATGGCTTTGGTCCTCAATTAATTCCTGACTTTAAGGCCCTAAGAGGAGATCCCTCTGATAATATCATTGGCGTTAAGGGCATAGGGGAGAAGACGGCGATAGACTTGATAAAAAAGTTTGGCAGCCTAGAAAATATTTATAAGGTTTTAAAAGAAGATGAAGAAAAAATTAAGGAGGCGGGCTTTAAAGAGAGAATTATAAATCTTTTAAAAGAATACGAAGAGGATGCGTTTTTTAGTAAGACTCTGGCAGAGATAAGGGGGGATGCGCCGATTAGCTTTTCTTTAAAAGAATGCAAATGGAGCGGCGATACAGATAGGGTCGCGGTTGAAAAAATTTTTAACGAATTGGGATTCAAAAGTTTGATCACGAGAATGAATACACTTTTATGATTTATTTTCTTTTTGGCAAAGATACCTTTCGGGGAAAAGAGAAGTTAAAAGAACTTGTTAACTTTTTTTCTGAAAAAAATAAAGATGCGGAAATTTTTAAATTTACGGATGAGAATTTTGATATTTTAAAAATTGACGAACTGGCAAAATCTCAGGGATTGTTTGTGCAAAAAAATTTTATTGTCTGCGACAATATTTTAAAAAATAAAGAGGCAATAAAATTTTTTGAGAAAAATATAAAGAGTTTTTCTTCTTCTTTAAACATTTTCATTTTTTATGAGGTAGAACCGCCTGAAGAGGTTGTGACTTTGTTTAAAGAAAATAGTGAGAAGGTGCAAGAGTTTAAATCATTAAACAATGCCCAATTAAAAAACTGGATAAAAAAGAGAAATGGCAATTTGCCACCGGGAGTAATTGAGAAAATAATTGAAAATTGTGGTTCTGATTTATGGTGTGTAAACAAGGAAATAGAAAAATATGAACTTGGCGGAAAGGACATAAAGAGAGAAAATAATTTTAAATATAACCCCTTTGCCATCTGTGATGCCTATTTAAACAAAAATAAATCGCGAGCATGGGTTCTTTTAGAAGAGGCGTTGCTCAACGGGGTGCCGGCGGAAGAAATTTTTTATAAAATTTTATGGCAGGTTAAAACACTTTTAATGGTTGAAAGAGGTTTTGTTTCTGGTCTTCATCCGTTTGTCTTAAGAAAATCAGAGATGGCATTAAGAAATTTTACGTTAGACGAATTGGTAAACGATTCCTACGCCCTGATTAAAATTTATCATGACTCGCGAAACGGAGTAGATGATTTTTCTTTGGGATTGGAAAAATTTTTATTGGGAAAAATAAATTAAATTTTTGTCCGCCCGGAGGGAATCGAACCCCCGACCTTCTCCTTAAAAGGGAGCTGCTCTACCAATTGAGCTACGGGCGGGTTTAGGTATGTCTATCTGCCAAAACAGATGCTCCAAAGGAAAATGGTTTTATAATTGGTGTCAATCCGTATCCTTTAACCATTCCCACAACTGTATCTACAAAATCTTTTGTTTCACCGTTATTCCCGACATCAAGATGAACAGTAATTTTATCGTCCCAAAAATATTCCTCTCCCACTTTTTCTTTTAATCTGCCGCGCAACTCTTGGACAATGGCGATGGAACGCATTGTCTCCTTAAAAATTCTGTCTCTTAATGTGGGGCAGAAAAACTCTTTTGTCTTTGCCCAAAAATATCTTCCGCCGTTGCCCTCTTTGATAACAGCTATTGCTGTCACAAAATGAGCATTGTTTGAGCCATTGGAATCTGTCCCCACTGTTATTTTATAACGCCCATTTTTATCACTTTCAATATACTTTATAAGTTCTTCAACAACCTCATCAAATTCTAGATGTCGTTTTAACGTCTCGTTATAAAATTTTATATTTTCGTCGTCGTCCATAAAATATTTTACAATGGTAAATCAAGAGAAAAAAGTCCCGGTCCAATAAAGAGGAGAGAGAGGGAGGTGGCCATAATTAAAATTATTTGCCGGATGTTGAGGTCAACTACTAATTTCCCCTTTTTACGGGCGATTATCTCCGATATTAAAATCAGTAAGATAATGATGGCTGCCGGTTGGATAAAAAGTCCAATGGCCAAAAGAAAGGCTGTTAAAATTTTTAATGATGCAAAAAATTTATTGGGCCAGTCTTTTATTGATAAAAGCAAAACAATTGCCAAGGAAATTCTCAATAAAAGAGGCGCTATCTGTGAATAATTAAAAAGCTCTGGGAATAAGCTTAACATAAAATTATATTAATCTTAATAAGAGACGGAGTCAACTATTTTGCCGTTTTCGTCCTTTAAAATTATGGTCTCTCTTTCCTCCTTCCATAGTTTTTCCGTTCTTCCTAAATATATTCTCCACTCTCCCTTATAAAAATCAGAATCGTTTTTATGGCCTTCTACGCAGGTATTATAATTTATTTTTTCATTAATATAACTTTGACAGGTTGAAGAGAGTTTGGGTGGAATGGATATTTGCATTCTGCATCGGGGAATGGTTTCTAGATAGTCAAGGCAGTTATCGTCAAGCGACTGGGCATATTCTTCGTCTTCTGGCCGGGGACAGTCCCAAGAGGGAAGTTCTGGGTAAAAATTTTGGAATTGGCTAAAATAGCCTATACATTTATTTATTTTAAAGCTTGTGCCAATGGGGCTAATACCAGTTATTATATAGGCCCTATCTCCGGGGTAAAGATAAATATCTTGTTGGGGATTAATTTGGGCAGAATAAACAAGATAGGCGCCTCTCCCAATGGTGACATCTAATCCTCTTTTGCCAACAAGTTTCCAGCCGGTTATCTTAATCGGACTTTTATTGCCATAAGAAGATTGTATCTCGATATATTCTTTTTCTGGTTCTTTTTCGTATCGTCCATATACATAACCAAGCCTTACAAAATCTTTAAAAGGAGACACCATGGGGTTGATTGGTGTTGTAGTTGCCGGGACTGGTGTGTTTTGTGTATTTTGCGAAATATTTTCTACCTGTCTCGTTAATTGTTGGGCATATTTTTCTTCTGGTTTATAAAGATATGGTCCGTTCTTATAATCTCCACGCTCTGGCCCGCCTGTAAAACGCCATAAGATTGCCAGGCCAATTAAAAGAGCAATGAATACATACAAGTCTTTTTTGGTATCATCCATAATTTACATTTTACATTTTTTGATGAATGGGGCAAAAATGAGCTGAGCGACCCCCAATTTTTATTCTCTTTATAACGCCCCCGTCTTCTTTAAGACATCTTTCGCCCTCTCTTCCATAGGCGTATTGAATATTTTGATAATTTCCCTTTCTACCAAAGGCATCGCGATAATCAATATAGGAACTACCCCGAGCCCTAATGGCCCTTTTTAAAACAGGCTTGATTGATAGATATAGTTTTTTTAATTCTTCTTTAGAAAAACTCTCCACTTTTTTAAGAGGGTGAAATCCTGCCAGCCATAAAATCTCGTCAGAATAGATATTGCCGATACCGGCAATGATTTTTTGGTCCATTAAAATTTTTTTTATTGCGCCCCTTTTCCTCTTTAATGCCTCTTTAAATTTTTCAAAAGAAAAATTTTTATCCATTGGATCAGGTCCGATTTTTACATCCTTAAGCTTATTTAACTCGTCTGTTTTTACTGCCTTTACCTTGGCAAACTTTCGCATATCACATAAGGCCAATTGAAAGCCATTAGAAAGATTTATTAAAAGATGAATAAAGCGATTTTGCGGATCATCGCGCATGGGGCCGGAAATGGCGCTTACCCATTTCTCTTTTTTCTCCTCTTTGGCCTTTTCCCATTTGCCATACATTAAATGACCGGTCATTTTTTGGTGTATCAAGAGGGTGGTGTTTTGAGAGAGTTCTATTAAAATGTTTTTTCCCATTCGCCTTACTGATAAAATTTTTTTATTCAAAATTTCTTTCTCTGCCTTTTTAAAAGATTTTACGTCTGTCCAAAAACCCGTAATCTTTAATCCGGGTAAAACTTTTTTTAGATCTCTTATGATAATTTCCACCTCGGGTAATTCCGGCATATTTATTTTTTACTTAATATCTTTAATGCCTCTTTAATTCTATTGCTGGCTCCCTCTATATCTTCAGGTATTTGTTTTAATGCCTCTCTTGCCTCGCCACTAGTATAACCAAGAGATTGCAAAGCCTCTAAGACATCTTGATCTTCTTTAAACATGGAAGTTTTTGTTTCCAGCGCCCCGAGTTTTTCTCTTAACTCTAAAACAATTTTTTCTGCCGTCTTTCTACCAATACCAGAGACTTTTGTAAGATAAGAGGTTTCGCCAGAAGAGATTGCCTTTTTAAGTGTATCAAGCGGCGCCACTGCCAAAACAGCCAAAGCTGATTTTGGTCCGATGCCTGGTATCTGTATAAGCATTTCAAAAAAATCAAGTTCTGCGTATTCTGGAAAACCATAAAGCTCTTGAGTATCTTCTCTGTTATAAAGATGTGTCCATAAAGAAACCATCTCCCCGTTTTTGGGCATTTTTTTTAATGTTTGGGCATTAACAAAGATGCGATAGCCAATATCATTTACAGAGAGAATGACAAACCGGTCTGTTTTCATTATTAGTGTTCCCTTAATGAAACTAATCATAATTACATTTTATTTGCTTGACATAAATAAAGCAACAGGAGTAAAATAAATATCTAGAACGCACCTTCTCAAGGAGAAAGGCAATGCTGACGAGAAAAGAGGTTCCGGTTGTTCTCCTTAACGGTACTCAGTTGGGTACTGTTTGCTGTTGGCGCGATTTGGAAGAATGGGTTCAGAAACCCGTTCTCTTAAAGAAAAAGGTGATGGTGGCCGTTGAGCCACATCATCACCTGCGTCCGATGAACGGACACGGAGAAGTTAAAAAATTTGCCTTAATTGGCTGCGGGGTTTTTGCTCCGCCGCGGCCGCAAAAAGAAGTGGGTATAATTTTTTTTACAGATATTAAAAAGAGAAGAGTTGTGGCAGTTGTTCCAAAAGATTATATTCGTTTTTTGGAAGGAGAAATTCCGTGGAAGAATTAAAGAGGCGGTGTATTGATTGCGGGGAAGAGATTTCTCCGAAGCGCCTTCTGGCATTGCCAAATACCGAAAGGTGCCTCCGTTGCCAAGAGGAAGTGGAGGCAGAGGAAGAGCGCAAAAAAATTTTAAGCAGGCGGAGCTATTTTGAATCTCCGCACATGATCGCCTTTTCTCCCAGAATTAACAAAGGGGAATATTAGCAGCTTTTTAAAATCCATAGAGGCCATTCGGCCTCTTTTATTTGCTTTTTAATTTTTTTTTATTACAATATAAGAGATTTATTTATGCCAATTACAAAATCAGCAAAAAAGGCCTTAAGGCAGGCAAAGAGAAGGACAATAAGAAACCTTAAAAGAAAAGAGGCCTATAAAGAGATAATTAAAAAAATAAAAAAATTAAAGATATCAGGAAAGATTGACGAGGCGTTAAAAATTCTTCCCTCGGCTTATAAGGCAATAGATAAGGCGGCCAAAACAGGGGTAATCAAAAAAAATACCGCCAGCCGCAAGAAATCTCTTTTGGCAAAACTTTTGAAAAAGTAATTTTGTTCTATCTTAAGCATTTGACTTGTAATTTCTTTAGCGGTTTAGTATAATTAAAAAAGTAGAAAAATATTAAATAATAAAAACCATATGAATCAAAATAAATTTGCAAATATTATTTTAATTGTTTTGGTCATTGTGTTTGCTGGTGCGTTGGGGTATGTAACTTTAGTAAGAAAACCGGCTCCAGTTGAACAATCGCAAATTAACAATTTGCAAAACACTCAAACTACTACACCACCCCCATCAGACAATACTGGTTCTCAAAATCTTCCGGCTAACCAACCAGCGGTTAAACCCTCTTCATCTCTGCCAGCTACTTGTGTGGACCGTGATGGAGCAGCGCCAGTCATTACTTCAATATCTCCTATGTCTGGTCCGGTGGGAACAAGAGTGGAAATTCGGGGCTGCAATCTTGCAGGATTGGAAGGAGACCTTGAGGCCGTGTTTGTGAGAAGCGATGGTAAAGAAATTCCACTTTACGGCGGCGTTTGGTATCCCGGATATGGTGGAGAAACAAAGCGCGGGAAAATAATAATCGTAACTGTAGAATCATACTGTCCATCCGGTTATATAACCGGACGCTATTCTGGAGCCACATCGCCATGCCAAACGGTTGAGGCGACTCCAGGTCTTTACAAAGTTTATGTAACCGCTTTTGGGAAGAAAAGTAATCAGGCTACTTTCACGGTCACGGCGAAGTAGACTCGTGTCCTGTTCGGTTTCTGTAAAAGAACTACTCAGATTTCTCACCAAAGAAAAAATTGAAAGCTTGGAATTGTTATTTTGACCTCCGCTTTTTGGCAAGTGCGAGTCCAGCACAAATCCCTTCAGGATTATGTGGGGTAAACTCCAGGGGGCTGGGAGGATTTTGCCTTACATTTTGAAGAAACCTTAAAAGAAAAGAGGCCTATAAAGAAGTAATTAAAAAATAAAAAAATTAAAGTTATCAGGAAAGATTGACGAGGTTTTAAAAATTCCTCCCTCGGCTTATAAGGCAATAGATAAGGCGGCCAAAACAGGGGTAATCAAAAAAAATACCGCCAGCCGCAAGAAATCTCTTTTGGCAAAACTTTTGAAAAAGTAATTTTGTTCTATCTTA
>Ga0078972_1003836_pt1 | contig 43619 bp, 34 predicted proteins | sample YelNatPaOPGAMG01_FD_67568 | JGI IMG/M metagenome (GOLD analysis project Ga0078972, IMG submission 67568) | Hot spring thermophilic microbial communities from Obsidian Pool, Yellowstone National Park, USA - OP-RAMG-01 (SPADES assembly) (version 2) | ecosystem: Environmental > Aquatic > Thermal...
GACCGATCCCGGAGCATGCGGGTGCGGCATCCCCGATACGGACACCGACTCGGACAACGTCCCCGATTGCAACGACGGGTGCCCGAACGATCCGCTGAAGACGGCTCCCGGAGCATGCGGGTGCGGCATCCCCGACACGGATACCGACTCGGACAACGTCCCCGATTGCAACGACGGGTGCCCGAACGATCCGCTGAAGACGGCTCCCGGAGCATGCGGGTGCGGCATCCCCGATACGGATACCGACTCGGACAACGTCCCCGATTGCAACGACGGGTGCCCGAACGATCCGCTGAAGACGGCTCCCGGAGCATGCGGGTGCGGCATCCCCGATACGGACACCGACTCGGACGGGACTCCGGACTGTAACGACTGCGCGGATGATGATCCCACCATCTGGCGGTTGATCGAAGGGTATCTCGATGGGGATGGCGATGGCTTCGGCACCGGTACACCGCAGTTGGTTTGTTCGGGGACAGCTTTGCCGACGGGGTATGCTCTTCAGGGTGGCGATTGCGATGATGCCAACGCCGATGCCCATCCCGGCAAGACCGAGGTGTGCAATGGGATCGACGATGATTGCGATGGCGAGATAGATGAAGGCCTGAAGAGGACCTTCTACCGGGATGCCGATGGCGACGGCTATGGCGCCCCCGGTATCTCCGTGCAGGCTTGTTCGGCACCCGCAGGGTATGTATCCCGGAGTGGCGATTGCAACGATTCGAACGGAGCAATTCATCCGGGGGCCGCGGAGATTTGCAATGGCACGGATGATAATTGCAACGGCGGTGTGGACGAGGGGCTGATTTGCGGGGGTGGGGGAGGTGGAGGGGGTGGCGGCGGCGGGGGGGGTGGAGGTGGGGGTGCTGTGTCCGCTGCCAATATGACTTTTACGTTGACCATTGCCATCGGCGCTTCGGGCGGGGGCACGACCCGACCTTCACCGGGCTCATATAGCTATCCCCCGGGGACGGTGATCAGTGTCGGAGCATTTCCGAGCCAGGGCTACGCCTTCTCTCACTGGAGCGGGGATGTCACCGGAACGTCTTCGGTGATCAACATAACTCTGGACCGGCACAAGAGGATCGTGGCCAATTTCGTTCCGATAAGCACGACGCCCCCCGTGATGCCTGTAACACAGGTGCAGACCCCGCCGCAGGGAATAGGGAAACTTGTGGGCAAGGTGGATTCAAAAGGGATGGCCACGGAAGCGATCATGCTCTCCTCGGAGGACGGAACGGTCCACATCGCCATTTCCCAAGGCACGACCCTCCTCAACGCTAGCGGCGATCCACTGGATGATATCACATTCGATCCCTTGGGCACGTCGCTTTCTCCGCCGGAGGGACGGTCTATCATCCTTGCGGTCGATCTGGGGCCGGATGGGGCCGTGTTCGATCCCCCAATCACCATCAGCATGACGTATGATCCGAAGTCCCTCCCCGAAGGCGCATCGGAGAGTGATTTGGTTCTCATGTATTACGATCCTGCGGGCGGTCGGTGGATGGAAGTCGATAACATGGTGCGGGATCCCACCACTCACACCATCACCGGAACGATCAGCCATTTCACGGTCTATGCCATTCTGGCCGGTGTTCAAGCGTCGCCGCCTTCGAGTCCGGTATCCCCACCGATCCCGGCGATGGAATCGGCACAGAAGCCGGCACCGGAGGGTGCACCGCCCCAAGAAGCTCCCGCAGTGGATGCGGGAGATAAGGGTTCCCCGTCCCGCGTGCCGCTGATCAGCGGTATCGCTGTGGCCGGTGTCGTCGCGCTCGCCGGTATGGTCTTGTGGGTATCGTTGCGGCAACGAAGGAGAAGCTCGTCCTCGGACGGGAAATAGCCCAGAGCTACAGGAAGCCCTCGGGGAAAGAATTCCCCGAGGGCTTCCGTGCTTCCATACGATGGTTCTTGCCACCCCCGAGCATTTGGGCTACAATGGCGCCGAGGAAAGGCAATGCTCACCGAACGGCTCCTGACCGCGTTTCTTCGCATTGAGCTCAAGCGCTCGCTCCATCTCTTGCCCGTGGGGTCCGCCGGACTCCCCGGCCCGCGGCCGGGACGATCGTATCTTCTCTATGTCCACGTGCCGTTCTGCGAGCAGCTATGCCCATATTGCTCCTTCAACCGTTTCCCGCTCAAAGAAGATGCGGCCCGTTTCTACTTCGAACGGTTGCGGGAAGAGTTGCGATTGATCTCGGATATGGGGTATCGGTTCCCGGCGATGTACATCGGCGGGGGCACGCCCACGGTCCTTGTCGATGAGCTGATCCGCACAATCGAGCTGGCAAAGGATCTCTTCGGCATTGGGGAAGTCTCGTGCGAGACTAATCCCAACCATCTGACCCCACAAGTTGCGGGGAAACTGCAAGGGCGCGTCCAGCGCCTCTCTGTGGGGATCCAGAGCTTCGATGATGGGCTGCTGAGGCAGATGCAGCGGTACGAGAAGTACGGATCGGGCGAGGAGATCCTGAAGCGGCTGAAATCCATCGAGGGATTGTTCCCCACGCTCAATGCCGATATGATCTTCAATTTCCCCAGCCAGACCGAGGAAATCCTCCGCGAGGATGTGCGCAAGATCATCAGTTCCGCGGTGAATCAGGTGACGTTCTATGCGCTCATGACTTCCCCTTCGGTGGCGCGATCGATGAAGCGCTCTGTGGGGAAGGTGCGCTACACGCGGGAGGCGGGCTTCTACGAGATCCTCTCCGAAGAACTGGAGAAGGCATTCCGGCCGGTATCGGCATGGTGCTTCTCCCGGCACGGCGGCGAGATGATCGATGAATACATCGTGAATTACGAGGAATACGTCGGCGCCGGCTCGGGGGCTTTCAGTCACCTTGATGGGGCGCTCTACGTGAACACATTCTCGCTCCGGGAGTATGACCGGCTGATTGCCTCTGGGCGGACGGCGGTTTCCCAGATGCGCCGGTTCAGTCGGCGGGAGCAGATGCGGTATCGGTTCATGATGGACCTCTTCGGGCTTTCGCTCGATAAGCGCCGTTTCAAAGAAGCCTTTGGCGTGTCTGTGGAACGGGGCCTCCCGCTCGAGATGGCCTTCATGCGGCTTGCCGGCGCCTTCGAGCGGGAGGGCGAAACGATCACGCTCACGCCCAAGGGACGGTATCTCATGGTGGTCATGATGCGCGAATTCTTCGCCAATCTCAACGATGTGCGTGATCAGGCCCGGCGCCGGCTTTCTCCCGAGGAGACGGCGCCGGCCCGCAGCGCAAGCATTTAAGGTTTCTACTGGACCATCACCGTCAGCGTGAACGTTTTGGCGGGCGCTTGCCCTTTCTCCCAGGGGCGCTCGTATGCCATGGAAAGGGTGCTTTCCCCATCCTTTAGCGCCTTGAAAGTCCATACTTCATGGCCGCCGGCGCCGAGAACGGGCGGATCGGTGAGCTCGGAGGCCCGGTACTCACTCCCCTCAAGCTGCAGAACCGCTTCATCGGTGTTCTCGGAAAGCGCCCAACTGAATCCGGTGGTAGCATTCGATTCAAGGGTCACTATCACCAACGTTCCCGGGGGAACGGTGATCGTTTGCCCGTTGAAGGATTCATCCACCGCCTTTCGGTACCCGACCGGCGGGCATTCCCCTTCCGTCCAGTAAAGCACGCGGGGGTCGCGGCAAGCTTCGCATTCGTTGGAGTAAGTGGCGGCGCAGGGATAGGCGAAGCATTGGATCTGATCGGGATCGAACCAACCGCAAACCGGCCGATAGACCTCGATGCACGCTTCCGCCTTTCGATCTTCATCCGTGCAGTAGTGTGTCTCAGCTTCCACGGGGATGAGTTTCTGTTCCATCATGTCCCATTGCTTGTCCATGATGGCGCGGGTGACCTCCCCTCGAACCACGGTGATCACGGCCCGATGATGGGTGATCACTTGAGCCACCATTTGGTCCGTTCGATCGCCGTATCCGGCATGGCGGGAGTCGAACTCGAAGATGAATTCCCAGCACGAAGGGCATCGCAGCACGATAGTCTCGGCGAGCACCAGCGTTTCCTCCATGCCGTCGAAAACAAAGGTGGGCTCCTTTCTCAAAAAGTCCTCGGCGATCTTCCGGCTCTGTTCCTCCGTGATTGCCGTTGGCGAGAGGGTAGCGCTAGGTGAAGGTGTGAAAGTGCCCGTCGGCACCGGCGTGTTATCCTTGGACTCGGTACATCCCCCGATGAGCACGGCGCCCATCAGACACAGGGCCGCGGCGATGAAGAGCTTCGATCGAAACATGATAACCTCCTTCGATATCTGGTTTTGCGTGGGCTTCTGTTATGAAGACGCTCAGGGAGGGAATTGTGCTCGGGGGAAGTCCTCCGTGGGACCGTTGAGGGATGCATGTGCCCGACGGCGATCCGAATGGGGAGCTAGGGATGGGGATGGGCGTGATGATCGCACCCGCATCCGCAATCGTGATCCAATCCGATCCGGTATGCCGGGCAGACAGAGCAATCCTCGCGGCAGGCCGCGTTGTAGGCCCGCCCCGTCTCCATCTCCTCAGCGGTAGCCGGGCGCACCGCCAGAATGGAGATATCGAAGCGGACCGTCTTTCCCGCAAGGGGATGATTCTCATCGAGGATGACCCTATCGCCTTCGATCTTCGAGACGGTCAGTATCCGCTTCCCCGAACCCTCCGGGGTCTGAAGTCGCATGCCCGGCTTCAATTCACCCAATCGGGCCAGATCCTTGCGGGAAAGGATGTGGACGAGATTCTCATCGCGTTGGCCGTATGCCTGAGGCGGCGGGAGGGTCACGGAGAACGATTCTCCCGCCGACCTTCCTTCCATCGCCAGTTCCAAACCGGGCACGATGGTCCCTTTACCGTGCACATACGAGAAGGGGCCGGAGGTCCGCGATGTGTCGATGAGGTTGCCCTGTTCGTCGGTGACCGTGTACTCGAAAGTGGCGACCGTTCCGGTAGCGATCCTCATGAGCTTCTCCTCGGGGGGAAGAGATCGTCCCCCTCTCCTTACAAAGGAGAGGGGGACTACAGGGGGTGAGGTAGACTTTCCTATGTGCCACCCTCGATCTAGTCGGTGACCACAATGCCGGCGCTCAAGCTCTCACCCTTGATCTCCGGATTGTAGTAGGAGTAGGCCACCGAGGTCGTGCCCTTGGCCTTCACGGGATACTGGGCTTGAACCTTGAAGCTGAAGGCGATCTCTTCATCGGGCACCATATTCTCGATGTAGAAGATCACCTTCCGGCCAGCGATCTCGAACCGTTTGATCTTCTCGTTCTTTTCCACGGCGGCGGCGATGGTATCCCGAAGGGGCGCAAATCCCGTGGGCACCGAGATGTCCACGACCACCATGCCCGCTTCCATCGGCCGCGGCGGGTTGAACTTCACTTTCGCCGAGACGGTGACGAGATCGTTCACTTCAACCTCGGTGGCATCATAATCCACCGTGACCCTCAGGATGGGCTCCGCTACGATCTCGGCTTGGGGTTCGTTGTACCGGATGACCGCCTGAGCGATCGCCTCTCCCTTGCCCTCGGCCTCGATGCGGACCTCGGCGTTGACCGGAATGCTCACGATCTGGAGCACATCGAAGTTCTCTCTGTCGATCGTCAGCTTGGTCTCATTGCCTTCCGCTTTCACCGTCACATCGAGGTCCACATCGGAACGAGCATCGGCGGCGTACTCGGTAAGGGCCTGAAGGGCCACCACGGTATCCTGAGTGGAGCCGTATCCGCCATAGGCGTTCCGTTTCGATGTAAGCCATCGGGCCGCCCGCGAGGCGTTGAAGGCATCGCCATGCTTGATCAGGGCGAGGGCGGCATATCCGGTGTTCTCGATCACCGTGCTCTGGGGAAGGGGCATCCACTCCATGGCCCGGCTCGCCTTGAGCGGCACCACCCCTTCACCCCAGTGAAGGCCGTTCTCGTCCTCTTTGGCCATGCTCATGAGCTTCTCGTGCGCTCTATCACGAAGGTCGCTTCCGGCAAGCTCCAGCGCGTACGCGGTGATGGCCACGGCATAGGGATCGTCCATCCCTTCGAGCCGTCCCTCGAGGTAATCCACCGCCCGCGCCGAGGCTACGGTCTCCCCCGCTTCCATGAGGGCGATCGCCACGTAAGCGGTGAGAGCATCCTTCCCTTGCACTCCGCCGAGCATCTCCTCATGATGCACGAAGCCCACCGATTCAAACGAGCCGTCCTTTTGCTGATGGGAAATGATCCATTCCTTGGCATCATCGAGCACCGCCTCGTCGATGTACATGAGCCCTCTGGCTTGGGCGAAACTCTTGAGCACGAAGGCGGTGAGCCAAAGGCTCCCCGATTCGTCGCTCTCGCCGAAGGCGGAGAAGCTCCCATCGCTATGCCGGTAGGTAAGCTCCCGCTGGTATCCGGTGATCATGAGCTTCTCCGCTTTGGCCATGATCTCCGGCTTGAGTTGACCCGTCTCTCGAAGGTATTTCGTGATGAACACGTCGGGCGCGAAAACGATCATGTTCTGTTCGCCGCAGCCGAAGGGCATCTGAAGGAGCTGATCGAGCCCCTCGATGGTCTGAGCGAGAAAGCTCCCCGTCACCGCTAGATAGGCCCGGCCGGAGCCGTCCACGATCACCATAGGAAGGGAGGTGTCCACCGTCCTCAGGGCTCCGGCCGAGAGGGTGAGATTCTCCACCGATTCCCGCGCCACTCCCTCGGGCTCCACGATCACGGTCTTGATCACGGCATCGGCGGCTTGCTTCGAGCGGGCGGTGATCTTCACTTCATTGGCCAACCCGAGTTGCGTGGGTCGGATCTTGAATTCTACCCCTCCGATATCGTTGGCCGCGATGTGGAGGGATTTCTCTGATTCGTCCAGAAAATCGAACCATCCGGCCTTCTCGATCCCAACGGATACATCCTGCGGCTCATCGAGATAGTTATAGATGGCCACCTTCACCGGGAATTCCTCCCCCCGGATGCACGAATAGGGCAGATCAACGGAAAGGAAGAAGGGCTGGAATACCCGCAACTGAGCCTCCGCAATGCCCAGCCCCTTCTCCTTAGAAAGGGCCACCGCGCGCAGCATCCACGTGGTGATCGAATCGGGGACGGTCGTTTCTACGGAGCCTTTGCCGTTCGAGCCGGTGACGATCTCCTCCCACAGCCATGTCTCGGGGAAGAACTGGCGCACCCGCTGAACCTCAGCGAGGCCCTCGCCTGCGTCCGAGGCCTGTGGGGAAGAGGCTACGGCGGGGACGGGAATGCCTTCGGCGGCATCGAACATGACGATCCCGCCTTTGAGCCCCTCTTCCCGCCACCGCCGCCACGGTTGCTCGTATTCCTTCCCCTCGGGCACACGGGCGTTGCTCATCACCACCATGCCCGCATCCCGGAAAATTTCGTTTGCCCCCCAAAGGCGGATCGCTTCATAAATGGAGACTTCGTGAAGCTCGGCCTGCGGCTCCATATAAAGCCGTTCAAGCTCGGCGAAAATCTGGGCGAGGTTGAGCCGGTTCTCCGCTAGAATGAACACGGATTTATCGACCGCCACCAAGCCCACTTTGGCCGGCCCCTCGGTGGTCACGTTGATGCTGATCTTATCGCCCGGCGCCGCTTCGTCCGTGGAAAAATCGGTGTTCACCTTTTGAGGGTAATCCGCCTCGACCGTGAACGGGAGATAGTCCGCCGCCACTTCGCTGTTGGGCAGGATTTGATAAACCAGAATTTTGGCCGAGGGCGCCATCTGGGGGGTCACGGCGAACCGGATCTCGTTCGATTGGGTGAAACCGGTGAACACCACCCGATCCCGCGAGACGATCTCGTAGTAGAAATTGGCCGCCTCTCGGGTTGAGTACACGCGGAAAGCGATCTCCTCCCCCACGGAAGGGATGCCTCCGCTCGTTTGTTCCACGTGAATGAAGTTGCCCGAAGGCGAATAGCTTGCCTCCACGGCCTTCCATGCGCTCGCGCCTTCGGCGCTCGCTTCCACTTGAACGGCGGCGGCCTTCTCCGGAGGCGTGAGGGAAAGGATGGCTTTGCCTCCCTTCGTCTCGATCGAGCGCTCTTCCGTCTTGAACTCGTTGAAGTCCTTATCCACGTACCTCACGGTCACCGCCACTTTGGCCTCGGAAGGCCGGTTATCCGGCGTCTCGGTGACGATCAGAAAATCGAAGGGAAGGCCCGGCTTGAAGACCACCCCTTCGGGGATGATCTGAATGCTCAGTGGGTTCTCGGCGATGGTGAGCATCCGGCTCGTCTTCTCTTCGTATCCGGTGGATTCTTCGATCACTTTCACATCGAGGATCACGTTCCCCATCCCGCGGGCTTCGGGCACGCCGCTCACGTACTGAACGGCGGGGAGCTCGAACGTCGTCTCTCCGCTGATCGCCTTCTTGAAAACGGTGTACTCCGCCCACTTGCCCACGTAACGGGAGGCGGTGATCTCGAGCTGACCTTCGACCGGTTTGCCGAAGGTGTACTCCGCCTTCACGGTGCCTTGGATCCGTTCATTGGCGAGGTACCATTCCCGGGGGATCTCCACGCTCACTTCGTACTTCGGCAGAACGTACTCTTCGACCCGCACATCGAGCTCGGTCTCCGATCCCGCCGCTTGGGCCTTGAGCTTCCAAACGCCCAGATTGGGCTCGGTCGAGAGCGGAAGTTCGAGGGTTGCCATGCCGTATTCATCGGTGGTCACTTCCTTGCGGAACACCTTGATCCCCTTGGCATCGAACACGTCCACGGAGAGGGTTTGGCTCAGGGGCCTGAGATCGGACTTGAGGGTGAGGGCCCGGATATGGATCGTCTGGCCGGGCTTGTAGATGGGCTTATCGGTTTCAAGGAAAAGAAGAAGGCTCTTTTTCACTTGAACGGTCGTTTGATCCTCGAAGTGGCTTCCCTTGACACGCAGTTCGTAATTTCCTTCGGCCAGCCCCGGCGGCAGTTCGAGGGCGATCTCGCCCTTGCCCTTGATCTCCCGCTTGGTCTCGAGGACCGCTTTGCCCCCGCTGAGAACCGACACTTGGATCGTGTCCCGGACGAGTTGCCCGTCCTCGCCCAGAAGGGTGAAGGCGATGGCGGTCGCTTCCCCGGCGTGCATGGTTCGGGGAGCCACGGCAAGGTACTCGGCTACGGGGCCGATCCCCGCCACCGGAGATTTCGAGACACATCCGGTCATGATGGAACCCAATACCATGATGACCATGAGCACGGCGATGATCCTCTGAGGTCTCATACTGTGCCTCCTCTTAGTCTTTCTGCTATTATAGACGGCCGCACAGGGAAAAGCGCTCATTGATCTCAGTCCCGAACAGAGCGGTTGGAAAGAGGAGGGCAGAGGGGAATTCACCTCTGCCGGGGTTCGGGGTGACCCCAAAAAGAACCTTTGGGCGGGTTGGGTGGGATCGCCGCGGGTAAAGGCAACAAATCCGAATCGCTCTTTTTGACTCTGCGTTCCGGATCGACTCTGCTATACTGTAGGGAGTGCAGATTGCACGAATATGTTCGGGAGGACTTCATCCGTGTCGGGAACAGAGGCTTTCGGTTGGATCGCCGGGGCTTTCACGACGTTCAGTTTCATCCCTCAGGTCATCCGCGTGATAAGGCTCAGGAGTGCGCGGGAGATCAGTTTCCTCTTTTCACTCACTCTCTTGATCGGCATCTTCTTATGGCTGGGTTACGGCATCGCCAAGGAGTCCATTCCCCTCATCCTCTGGAACGGCATGGGCGCCGTCTCTGTGGGTATCCTTCTATACGCCAAGATCCGCTACGGCAAGTGAGCGTCACTGCTGCGGCATGGGCGGTTCCGGCCCGGGCGCACGGGTGTCCTCCCGGATGGGGCGGTGGGGTTTGCACCCATTTATGCAAATTAAATTCCGTTTTGATGCGCTTCCGGGATATAATAACTTCACCGATCGGGTGTCTCAGTCGGGGTAGGCCATGCCCACTTCATCTCGGGAGCACAAGAATTCGCTCATGAAACGGTTTCTGTCTTCGGTGCCGCTCAGAACCAAACTGATCTTTGTTGGTGCCGTTATCGGTGTGGTCATCGCTGTGCCGATGATCCTCTCCATGGGGCATGGGGCGGGAGGTGGGGGAAAGGAACCCCCGAAGACCATTTCCGTATCCGACCGGACCACCGTGACCGAGACGACACCGCCGCAGAGCCCCATCGCCTCGCCGGAGCCGACCCCTGAGCCGAGCCCCACTGCTGAGACTCTCACCCCATCGCCCACCGTGAAGACCGTGGGGGGAATCATTGATAAAGATACCACATGGACGCCCGTCGAGGGGCCCTATGAGCTGACGGAACGCGTGATCGTGCGGGAAGGAGTGACTCTCACGATCGAGCCCGGGACGACCATCATCGCCGAAAACGAGGGCGATCTCTTCTGGATCGATGGGACGGTTATCGCCCATGGAACCCCCGAAAACCCCATCATCTTCGATGGGAAAGGGAAATCCAATTTCTTCTCTTGCCCGCCCCGCGGCTCGGGCAAGGCGGTGCTCGATCTCGATTTTGCCACCATCAAGGACGGGATCAAGTTCTGGAACTCCCTCCCCTCCGGCCGGTTCGAGAGCCTGAGCCTCAAGAATGCCACGCTCATGAACATCGCCGAGGTCTCCAATATCTTCTATCCCAAATCCGATGTTCACATCGAATGCAACACGTTTATCAACATTGCCGGCTTCTCCGTTCGTCAGGATGGCGGCACGAAGGTCTATTTCCAGTACAATACGTTCAGGGACAATACCTTCAAGAAGGCAAAGGGCGATTTCTGGATTCAAAATGAACAGTGTATCGGCGGATCGGAGATGATCGTGCGTTACAATTCCTTTGCTCCCGCCGATGGGATCGCCCTGAAGCTGGGCGGAGATGAAGCCGCCATGATCGCTACCGAGAACTACTGGAATACCGATGATAGGGCAGTGATCGCCTCGATGATCAAAGGGACGATCGCGTTCGAACCGATCCTCACCGCCCCACCCGAATGCCCCTCTTCTGATTGATGACCCCTTCCCGTGAACGCTCGAACGAACCTACCCCTCGAATGATGACTTATCCGCAGAGGGCTTTTTCCGAAGGGAGATTTCCTTATTGAGATCTTCCTTGGTCTTCTCCAGATCCTTCTTCAAGAATCCGATGGCCGCCCGCAGATCATCCACTGTCTTCTCCAGATCTTGTTTGAGGAACGACGCAACTCCGGAGAGATTATCCTTGCGCGGGTCCAGTTGCACGGAAGACTCCATGAGCGATCGCACCTCGTTCACCGCCTTGCGGTAGGGCTCCTTGTCCCGTTCCCTTCTCAGTAGAATCCCCATCTCACGATGACCCCTACTGGAGATCTCCTCGATGCCCATGGAAGCGATCAGCATGCGGCTTTCGTTGAAATAGCAATTGGCATGCAAGTTTGCGCTCTGATAGATGCGGAGATTCCCGGCTTGGGAAAGCCATCGCGATTGCTCTTCGCTGAAAGAAGCCTTCTCATAAATGAGCGTGACGGAGACTCCTCTGGATTGGGCTTTTCGAACTTCCTCGAATAGCGTGGGCGTGAACTTGAAAGAAGGGGTCACAAGGGTGAGCTCGCTCACTGCCTCCGAGATGATCTTCCGGATTTCGGCGGCGATGGCATCGGTGGTGAGAAACGCGGCCATGGAATCCCTCCCTATTGAGCCACTACCCATCGTCGGGAAATGGCGGTGTGGAGCGCAACGGCTACGAGCACAGGGGGGGCAAGATACACGGCTACATGGGCCGGGCCCACGAACGGGCTCCCCGCGGCCAGCCGGGTGACGAGCCCGAAGGGCGAGGGATCCAAAAGATAGCTCAGTCCCGCGGCAAGCACGAGCGCGATGGAATAGACGAATTGGGCCCGTTCCCTATCCTTGAGGCAAAGGCCGATGATGGCCGCCCCGCCGGCGACCGTTGCGGCCACCGAGACGGCGAGCATGAGCACGAGTCCGGTGTTCTCGATGGCATAGCCGTTCATGCGCAGCAAAAGCACCCACAGGATACATTGAATCCCGGCAATAAGGACGGCGGCACATACCTTGGCCGAGAAGATCCGGTTGATCGAGATCGGCGCAGACCAGAGGGTATCGAGGGTCTTGTTCTCGATTTCCTCCGAAACCGTGTCGATCACGATGCTCCCTGCAATCAGGGCCGGGAAAAACATCAAAAGAGGGATGATCACGGAGTAAAGGAACTCGTAACTTGTGTGCGATTTGCCTTGTATATTCGAGTAGTTGAGTCGAATGCCGTTCTCCTCCCGCAGATAGTTCTCCGCTTGTTTCAGGGGCTCGCTCAGACTCATCAAGATCACCGTTGATTGAGCATCCGATCGGGGGAGATAGAGATCCATGTCCACTGCCCCCCCATGGGGTGGAGGGATTTCCATGATCGCGTCCACTTGCCCGCTCCGGAAGGCATCCTTTGCCGCTTCGAGCGAAGGATAGGAACGCACCTCGATGTTCCGGGCTTCATCCACGAAATCTACGATCGGGCTTGCGATATGGCCCACAGCTCCAACCGTGATCTCCGCCTTCGAGTTCTCCCCGATGGTATGGGGATCGTAAAAGGACATCACCCCGATCAACATCACCGAGGAGAAGGAGGCGATGAAAAGCTGAATGAAGATGGCAAAGAGGATCGTCTTCTCCTTGCGCACCGCCTTCAACTCTCGTTTGACCAGAACGAGGTATTCCCTCACGGCATCATCCCTCCGATCCCATAGATCACCCAGAGGTTATAGAGGGCATGGATCACCGAACCGGCAAGGATCCCCACCGGATAGTATTTCACCCCCAGTCGCATCGTTATTGCGGCGACTGTGGCCGTTGTGAGAATGTGCATCACGAGCGGCGCGATCAGCAGTCCGGAACTGCCGAGAGCCTCCGTGAAAACCGAATCGGAGACAACGCTCAGCGCCAACAGAAGGAGGAGCTTTTCCCCGATCAGAAATCCCGTCCCCGAGGCGAACACGAGTTTCATGAGACTTCTGTACGAACGGACGGCCCCGCTTTGCATCAGCACCGTGATCCCCGCCGACTTGGCTATCTCCTCGGTTACAATGGCGAAAACGAAAACCAGCCCGAGAGCCGTGTTCGTGGGAAGATTCGAGGCGATCACGATGGAAGCGAACTGCACCATGAACACGACGGGGACAAAGATGAAACTCAAGAAGACCATCGAAAGGCCCGGGCGCCGCGGTACAATGATGAGCGCGATCGCCTCGGCGAGTTTCTTATAAAGCGGGCGGAAGCCCATGAGGTACTCTTCGTTGAAGATCCGCACCCCTACGAACAGCGTCACAGCGAACACCGCGTACATGGGGATGGTGGAAAGGAAATATTGGGCGGCGGTGAACGATTCCCCCCGATACATGAGCACCGCCAGCGTGAGGGGCGAAATGAAGCTCAGATCGTTCACACCGGTGAACATCGCCGGCGCCACTAGATAGATGGTTACGATCCATACGGCCAGCACGGAGAAGAAGGTCTGATCCTTGAACGTACGGTAGAGGAGAGCCACCATGAGATAGGCCGAAAGCACGAAGAGCGTGACCGGTATGAAGATGGCCAAGCCCAGGCCTACATTGCCGCCGAGTACCAATGTGATGGCGATGATGGCCAGCACTGCGTATCCGATGTACGGAAGCATCTTCCCCAGAATGATCTGAAGGGGTGTCACGGGCGCCGAGAGAAGGATCATCAACTTCCGATTGGTTTTCTCCTCCATAAAGCTGCTGGTGAAGAACACGCTCACGAAGAAAATAGGCACGACATAGAAGAAGGCGATGAGCACTTGGGCGAGCGGAACGGGAGGGGTCATGAGGGAGGGAACGATGACCTCGGATTCGGGGGCGAATTCCGCTTTGAAACTGGGAAGGCCATCCCTCTCGGCAAATTCATTGATCTCCTTGAGGACGGCATCATCCGAGGCACCTTTCGGAGACACCGCCGCCGATGAGCCGGTAGGAGGCTCCGGAGGCGGGGCCATCGGCATCTGAGGGGTAGGGGGTAGGGGGGCTTCGGCCTGCGGGAAATCCAGCGGCGGCTGCGCCCATGACTCGGCCGGAGGGGATTCCTCAGGTTCAAGGAGCTTCAAAGCGGGCTGAGGGGCATCGTTTTCTGCTTCCGAATCCTCATCGAGATGGTGGATTTCGATCCGCAGCGGAAAGGCGAGCATCAAATCGTCCCGGTACACTTCCGCCAACCGAAGCAACTCCTGACGTTCGATGTACTGTCTGAAGGCACCAGCGGTGTATTGCGATTGGTCATCGGGGCGGGCGATGACTTCACCCCGGGGAACGAAAAGGTCGATCTGATCTTCGGCGAGCATGGCGTAACCGGCATTGTCGGCGGCCGTGAGCACGTGGAAGCGCGCGTCCGCCACTTCCGGCCCCTCGGGGGAAACACCGATATCATAGAAAGCCTTGCTTATGAAGGGGCCATGATGATAAATTACAGACGAGAGAACCGCGGCAAAAACCAAGATCCCGAACACGAAGAGTCGGGACCGGCCGGTGAATCGCGTACGAAGGCGGGTCACTTCCCGCCGGGCGATGATCAAGATGTTGCCCATGGCAGCCCGTGTTTTCATTATATGCCGCCGATCTTGCCCGATGGTTCATGGCGGGCTTGTATAATCGGTGATGGGAATCCCCCAAAGTTCGGGAATGGAGATCAGTGGTTCCCCTTCGAATTCGAGGGTCCCGAGAGCGCTCATCGGAGGACAGAAGAAATGTCGATGCCGCCGCATTCCCCTGAGGTGATGATCAGACTAGACCGGGTGAACAAACGCTATCACGGGTTCCATGCGGTCAAGGATCTCAGCCTCGAGGTGAAAAACGGAGAGATCTTCGGCTTGATCGGTCATAACGGTGCCGGCAAGACCACCACCCTCAAGATGATCGTGGGGCTTCTGTCACCCACCTCGGGGGTTGTACAAGTTCTCGGCAAGGACATGACGAAGCACTCCACCGAGGTCAAGCGGCATATCGGCTATCTCCCGGAGGAGAGCCCGCTCTATGAGAACATGACGGTTCGCGAGTATCTCGGGTTCTTTGCCGAACTCTACAAACTCCCCCGCGCCAAGGCGAAGGAGCGGATCGAATTCCTTCTCGATTCGCTCAACCTCGAGGGGCGCGATAAATACACCGGCGCGCTCTCCAAAGGCATGAAACGGAAAGTGGCCATCGCCCGAACCCTCCTTCACGATCCGGAGCTCTTGATCCTCGATGAGCCCAATTCCGGGCTCGATCCGTTGACCTCGTTTTTCATCATCGACTATCTCAAAAAGCTCAACTCCGAAGGCAAGACCATCGTGCTGAGCGCGCACAATCTCTTTCATGTGGAGTACATCTGCCATCGAGTGGCCATCCTCAAGAACGGCGAGCTCGCGGTGTGCGATACCATCGCCGCCATGCGTGAGCGCTTCGGCAAACGGCAATTCGAGATCGTGTTCAAGGCGGATGAGCCTCTGGATTACGAAAAGCGGGAGGGCAACTACGTCTTCCGGGCTTCCGATGTGGACGAAGCGGCGACGCTCCTCCGGCGGATCTCGGAGAAGGATTGGGCGCTCGTGGATCTCTCCGTAAAACAATCCGCGCTCGAAGAGATGTACGTGAATATCATGGAAAAAAGTCAGTGATCTCTTTTCCGACGAGATGAAAACGCTCCCATCCCCCGCGAAGGGGGATCTCTGCGAATGATGAAATGCCTTGTGCCCAAGGATAACTACCGATCTCCCCAGCGGAAGGTCCCGTGGCTTGCCCGCAAATGCCCTTCCCTTGCCTTCTATCCCAAATTCCTTTATCTCGTGGTGAGGGCCTCATGGCAAGCAAAGCGCGGCCGCCTGACCTTGGAGGCGCGGGTGAACGGGAGTTTCGAACTCGTCCGGACGCTCGAATCGGTGGGGGTGCGGTTCGAAATATGCAACACCGCCGCCTTCCGTAACCTTGAAGGGCCTTGCGTCTTCGTGAGCAATCATATGAGCACGCTCGAGACGCTGGTCTTTACGAGCGTCATCGAGCCTTACCGCGAGATCACCTTTGTGGTGAAGAAAAGCCTCGTGCGCTATCCGGTGTTCAAGAACATCATGCTCAGTCGGAACCCCATCGTGGTGGGCCGGAAGAACCCGCGAGAGGATTTCGAAGCGGTCCTCAGGGGCGGGGGGGAACGGTTGGGGAAGGGGATCTCGGTGGTGGTCTTCCCCCAGACAACGCGGACCACGGCGTTCGATCCGGCGGAGTTCAACAGCATCGGGGTGAAGCTAGCCCGCCGCGCCGGCGTGCCCGTCATACCGGTGGCCCTGCGCACCGATGCGTGGGGCAACAGCGAGCATTTCGTGAAGGATTTCGGGCGGATCGATCCCTCAAAGCCGGTGCGGATTCACTTCGGCGAACCGATTTCCATTAAAGGCAATGGAAAGGAAGAGCACGAGCGGATCGTCGAGTTCATCGGCGGCAAGGTGAGGGAGTGGTTTTCGGCGGATGAAACGTAGCATGGTGGATCCACGGGAATCTCTCGACCTTGAACGGCTCCGGAAAATCCTCGATCTCGAACGGTCCAGAGGATGTGCTGATACGGCGGTGAGCGGCGGACTCGATCGGTTTCTGGCCCGCTTTGCCGCCCTTCACCCCGGAACCGTCCGGCTCCCTGCCCCCAGCTACAAAGCCCTCACTTCTGCCGAGCGGCGGAAGTGGATCGAAGGTGCCCTGCGGATATTTTCCGCTGACGATCGTAATGCTCCCTCCCCGCCGGAGCCCCGGAAACGCCCGGCGCGGGCGCTTTCGCTCGATGCCCCCATCACCGCCGTGAGGGGAATTCACGCCAAGACGGCCCCGAAGTTCCATAAGCTCGGATTGAATACCGTTCGGGATTTGCTGTACTTCTTTCCCCGAAGGTACATGGACTATCGCTCCCCTGTGCCCATCGCCGATCTTGAACCGGGGATCGAACAAACGGCGCTCGTGAAGGTTTGGCAAGCGGCCAATCGGAAGACCCGGCGGGGAATGGTGATCACCGAGTTGACCGTCGGCGATAGCACCGGCACGATGAAGGCCGTTTTCTTCAACCAACCCTTCCTCGCGGAGAAGTTCGTTCCCAATTCCCGGGTGATTCTCAGTGGCCGGTTAAGCATCTATAAGGGTAGTCGTGTCTTTCAGCCGGTTTCCTATGAGATGGCCGATGATGCGCTCGCCGAGGGCCATCTCGTTCCCGTATATTCTCTCACGGAGGGCCTTTATCCCCGTTATGTGAGGCGGGTGATCAAAGAGGCTCTGGATTCCCTTCTCCCGGCGCTGCCGGATTTCCTTCCCGAGGAAATCCGGCAGCGTGCCGGACTCATAAGCCTATCCGAGGCGATCCGGCAGATACACTATCCGGATGACAATCGTTCCATAGACGCTGCGCGCCGGCGACTAGCATTCGATGAACTTTTCCTCATACAAGTCGGCGTGCTCGCCAAGCGGCGTGAGCGACTCGAAGGGGCCACAGGGATCCGGCTCGATGCCCCGCCCGAGTACGTGCGGCAGTTCGTGGATTCGCTCCCGTTTCGACTCACCCGATCACAGGTCAAAGCGTTGGATGAGATCCTCTCCGATCTCAGGAGCGATCGGCCCATGAGTCGGCTCCTGCACGGGGATGTGGGGAGCGGCAAGACGGTGGTAGCCGCGGCCGCGATGCTCCACGCCATTGCCAGCGGCGCACAGGCGGCGCTCATGGTCCCCACCGAAATCCTCGCCGAGCAGCACTTCCGGAATATCCGCCGGCTTCTGGGCAGTGGGGAGGGCGAGGGCATCGTTTGCTCCGTCCCTTCGGCGATCGGAAGGCCGATCACGCTGGGGCTTCTCACGGGGAGCATCCGGCAAAAAGGGAAAAGGGAGCTGTACCGGCAGATCGCCGGAGGACAGGTGGACGTTGTGATCGGGACACAGGCCCTCATTCAGGAGCAAGTCAACTTCGGGCGGCTGGGGTTGGTGGTGGTGGATGAGCAGCACCGCTTCGGGGTCATGCAACGAATGGCGCTTCGGCAGAAGGGGGTGAGCCCCCACATGCTGGTGATGAGCGCTACTCCCATTCCCCGGACCCTCGCCCTCACCCTTTATGGAGATCTGGATATCTCTCTCATCGAGGAACTCCCCCCGGGCCGGCAGCGAATCAAAACGCGCTGGCTCGGTCCCGGGGAACGCCGAAGCGGGTACGAATTCGTGCGAGGACAAGTGGCGGAGGGCCGACAAGCCTACGTGATTTGCCCGTTGATCGAGGAATCGGAAGCGGTGGAGGCCCGTGCCGCCACGAGCGAATACGAGCGCCTTTCGAAGGAGATTTTCCCCGATCTCCGACTGGGCCTCTTGCACGGCCGGATGGGCGCCCGAGAGAAAGACGAGATTATGAGACGGTTTCGGGAACGGGAGATCGATATTCTGGTCTCGACTTCAGTGGTGGAGGTGGGCATCGATGTGCCCAATGCCACGGTGGTGCTCATCGAAGGGGCCGACCGGTTCGGGCTTTCCCAGCTTCATCAGTTCCGGGGGAGGGTCTGGCGGAGCGACCATCAGAGTTATTGCCTCCTTCTAGCGGAGAATCCTTCCCCTGAAGGAAGAGAACGGCTTCAGACGATGGAGAAAAGCGATAACGGGTTCGTGCTCGCGGAGAAAGACCTCGAGATGCGGGGGCCGGGGGATTTCTTCGGGACACGCCAGAGCGGGCTCCCGGATCTGAAGATGGCGCGGCTCACCGATGTAGCTTTGCTCGAGACGGCCCGGAGGGAAGCGGTCCATCTCTTCGAATCTGATCCCGGGCTGAAAAAGGCGGAGCATCGGGCCTTGGCGGCGGAAGTGTCCCGTCTCTGGGAGCGGACCGATGCTCCGGGATAGGGCCCGAATCTGGGGATCGAGGATACCCCACGGATCACCTTCCTTATCCCGAGCCGGAGGCCGGCCATTGTAAACTTTACAGAGTTTACCCCGTGTACTATACTAAATCCATCGGGGCGGAACCGGCACACAATCATGAAGACGATTTCGGAAATCAACGAGAGGATTCGCAAGGGCCAAGCGGTGGTGGTGACCGCTGAGGAGATCATCGGGATCGTGCGGGAAAAGGGGGTGGAAAGGGCCGCCCGTGAGATTGATGTGGTGACCACCGGAACCTTCGGCCCGATGTGTTCCTCAGGCGCATATTTCAACCTCGGGCACAGCGCCCCTCGGATCAAGATCGGGGGGGGCAAGGCCACTCTGAACGATGTCCCCGTATACACCGGACTTGCCGCGGTGGATATCTTCCTCGGGGCCACGGCGATCCCCGATGATGATCCCCGCAACAAAACCTATCCCGGCCATTTCAACTATGGCGGCGGCCATGTGATCGAAGAGCTCGTGGCGGGGAAGGATGTGCGGCTGATCGCCACCGCCTACGGCACCGATTGCTACCCGCGGAAGAAGATCGAGACATGGATCAACCTCAGCGAGATGAACGAAGCCACCCTTTTCGATATGCGCAATGGTTACCAGAACTACAACGTGGCGGTGAATCTCTCCGATAAGACCATCTACACGTATATGGGTGTGCTCAAGCCGAATTTGGGAAATGCCAATTACTGCAGCGCCGGTCAGCTCTCGCCCCTCTTGAACGATCCGCTGTATAGGACGATCGGCATCGGCACGCGGATATTTCTGGGCGGGGGTATCGGCTATGTGGTATGGCATGGTACCCAGCACAACCCCAACGTGCTCCGCGGGGAGAACGGGGTGCCGAAGCGAGGGGCGGGGACCCTTGCCGTCATCGGAGACCTCAAGCAGATGAAGCCCGAATGGCTCCGGGGGACGAGCATGCTGGGCTACGGGGCCACTCTGACGGTGGGACTGGGGATTCCCATCCCCATCCTTTCGGAAGAGATCCTTCGGTTCACCGCTGTTCGCGATGAGGAAATCTTCGCACCCATTGTGGATTACTCCGAGGCCTATCCCCAGCGCAAGCCCGATATCCTCGGGGAAGTGAGCTATGCCGAACTCAGGAGCGGCATGATCAAGGTGATGGGCAAGGAGGTGCCCACCGCCTCTCTTTCGAGCTATTACAAGGCCCGGGAGATTGCGGGCATTCTCAAAACATGGATTCAAAAAGGTGAATTCCTGCTGACCGAACCGGTGGCGCTGTTGCCGGGAGTGGAAGCGGGGATCAAATTCAAACCTCTCAATGAGAGGCCGATCGAAAAGGAGTAAGGAATGCGAGAAAAAGTGGAGGCGGCTCTGGCGGAGGTGCGTCCCGCCCTTCAGGCCGATGGGGGAGGGGTGGATCTGATCGATGTCAAGGATGGAGTGGTCCGCGTGAGACTCACCGGCGCTTGCGGGGGATGTCCTATGTCGACCATGACGTTGAAGGCGGGGATCGAGCGCATCTTGAAGGAGAAGGTGCCGGGAGTGAAGCGCGTTGAGGCCGTATGAGTTGAGCGCCGGGGGTGAGGGGAACGATGCAAGAGCGAGTGATCACATGCCATGCCTGCGGCAAGGAGCTTGAATATCATCCGGAAGAGCCACCGTGCGAGGGGCTTGCGGGCTGGGTAACCGTCTCGCTCTGGAAGGGGAGGGAAGCCGTGGATCACTACAGCTTCTGCTCCATACCTTGCCTTCAGGTGTGGGCGCAATCTCAAACCCCGCAAATCCCCGAGGTGTTCTTGAAGTCGTTTGAAGATGATGCCGATTGATTGATATTGCAGAGGAACAACCGTGCCGGTTCGCAAACGCGTTGTCTTGCATTTCCCCCGTTCCCTCGTGGACCAACCGATCATGTGTCGGTTGGCGAGGGAATTCGATATTGATTTCAATATCCTCAAAGCCTCGGTGACCCCGAAGGAAGAGGGGCTCCTCGTGGTGGAGCTATCGGGGAAATCCAAGGACTATGAGAGGGGCATGAAGTTTCTCGCCGAGGCGGGGGTAGGTATCCAACCCCTCAGCCAAGATATCATCCGCAATGAAGCCCGATGCACCCACTGTGGAGCCTGTGTGGTGCTGTGTCCGGCCAAGGCTCTCACCGTGCACCCCACTACCCGGCGGGTGGATTTCGATGACAAGAAGTGCATCGCCTGCGGGATATGCGTTACTTCCTGCCCACCGAGAGCCATGGAGATACGGTTTTAGAACCTTCCCTTTCCTCCATCCCGGCAGAATGCGTCCGCTTCTTTCCATCCCCACCCAAAAGGGGTCCCGATCATGAAACAACCGGGGGCCTATCAACCTCGAACGTATCGCCAGTGGGTCCATGATAAGGACCTCGTCTCGTTCACGGTGATGGTCAAGGAGACCGATCTCCTGATCCGGGCGCGGAAGGACCTTCGCCGCAAAGCCCTCCGGTCCGTTCTGAAGCACCGGGATTCGCTTGAACGTTTCATCGCGACGCATCCTGAGTTTCTTCTTGCGCTCATGCCGTTGCCGGTGGATGATGGTGCGCCCACGATCGTAAGGGAGATGGCCGAAGCCGCCGGAAAGGTCTCGGTCGGGCCGATGGCCTCCGTGGCCGGTGCCATTGCCGAAGCGGTGGGAAGGGACCTTCTCCCCTTTTCCCCCGAAGTGATCGTTGAGAACGGCGGGGATATCTTCATGAAGATCACCTCCCGACGCTTGGTGGGCATCTATGCCGGTGACTCCCCTCTTTCTCAGCGGATCGCGCTGGAGATCTTGCCCGAGGAAACGCCCCTCGGGGTCTGCACCTCTTCCGGCACCGTGGGGCATTCCTTGAGCTTCGGGAGGGCCGACGCGGTCACCGTTCTCTCCCCGTCTGCGGCGCTGGCCGATGCCGCCGCCACCGCAGCGGGCAATCTGATCTCCGATTCGGGGGATATCGAGAAGGGAATCGCTTTCCTTCAGGGTATCGCCGGACTTAAAGGGGCGGCCATCATTCAGGGAAAGGAGATGGGGCTCTGGGGAAAGCTCAGAGTCGTTCCGGTTTGAAGGGGGTCGATGATGTTTGCCGTTGTGCTCTGCACCGTGCCACAGGCGGAGGCCGAAACACTGGCCCGAACGCTGGTGGAGGAGAAAATCGTCGCGTGTGTGAATGCCGCCCCCGTTCGTTCGTTCTTCTTCTGGGAGGGGGCGCTTCAGGAAGAGGGGGAGATGCTTCTCATCATGAAGACTACGGCCGCCAACATCCCCCGGACGATCGCTCGTATCCGGGAGATCCACAGCTACGAGGTGCCGGAGATCATCGCCCTTCCGATCATTGCGGGGTACGAAGGATACCTCGATTGGGTGCGGGAGACGGTGCGGTAGGTAGCCTTCCTCACGCTTCCGCCACGCCTCCGATCAAACGGCGCACCGATTGTTGAGCACTCCCGCGATGGTCTCGAACAGCTCTCCCAATCCGCCGGATTTGACCACGTATCCCGTGGCTCCCAGAGAGAGTGCCTTGACCTTGGCACCATCCACTTCAAGCCCCGTGAGGGCGATGGTAGGGATATTCGCGATCTCGGGGTCCCCCTTCTTCGCCTCGAGAAAGTCGTATCCATCCATGACGGGCATCACCATGTCGAGCACGATCAGTTCAGGGCGGATCCGTTTGGCTGCCGCCAAGCCCTCCTTTCCATCGTGTGAAATGAAGGTGATGTATCCCCGCTGTTCCAGCTCATAGCTGATGGACTTTGCCAGCGCGCGGTCATCGTCAACGATCAGGACTCTCCCTTGCGATCCCTCGAGCAACCGCTCGATTTTGTGGAGCATATTCGCCATGTTGCAGGGCTTCGTGATATAATCGGCCGCGCCCAGTTCAAAGGCCCTCTCTTGCCATTCCATCACCGAGATAATGACGATGGGGATATCTTTGGTGAGGGGATCCTTCTTGAGCACCGCCGTTACATCCAAACCCGTGATATCGGGCATCAGCACATCGAGCGTGATGAGATCGGGCAGATGTTCCCTTGCCATCCGGATGGCATCATGGCCGTTGGCGGCTTCGATCACAACATACCCCTTTTGGGTCAGCTCATGGTTCAGAAAGCGCCGGATATTGGCTTCATCATCCACGACCAAGATCTTCCGCGGCCGGCCGTTCTTGCTCTTGCCGGTGGTTTTTTCTCTTCCATGGGGTCCCTTTCCAGCGGCCGGGGCGGGCGTTGCGGTCTGTTCCGCCGGCGCAGGGGGACTTGCTTCACCGGCTGCACCGCGGGCGATGGGCAGTGTGAAGGAAAAAGTGGCGCCCTTACCGGGTTCGCTCTCCACCCAGATCTTGCCTCCGAAGTGCTCCACGATCTCCTTGCAAATCGGCAACCCCAGTCCGGTCCCCTTTGGCTTGCCTTCCAATGTGTTGCCGACCTGATAGAACTTCTCGAAGATCTTGTGGTGCTCCTCGGGCGGGATGCCCACGCCGGTATCCGTGACGCTCACCTTCACCATATCGGCATGATCCCCTTTGCCCTCTTCGGAGAGGATCTCGGCTTCCACCCAGATTTTCCCACCGGGGGGAGTGAATTTGACGGCGTTGCCGATCAGATTGGTCATCACCTGAATGATCCGGTCCCGATCGCCCCAGACCGCGGGTATGTTCGTCGGGCAAGTGACCTCGACCGCCAGTTGCCCTTGAGCGATGATGCCGTGGGTGGCATTCATCGCCGATTCGATGATCTCCCCGATGTTCAGTTGGGTGACCTCCCACTGGATCCTTCCCGATTCGATCTTGGCGATATCGAGGACATCGTTGATCAGCCGGGTGAGCCGATCGGTTTCCTCGTTGATGATCCCCAAGAACTCTTTTTGAGTCGCCGGATCATCGCCGTAGTTGAGGAGGATTTCGGCGAAGCTCTTGATCGACGTGAGCGGCGTTCGAAGCTCATGGGAGACGGTGGAGAGGAAGCTATCCTTGAGCTTATCGAGCTCCTTGAGCTTTTCGTAGGCCGCCTCCAACTCTTCGAGCCGCTCCTCGAGTTCCTCCGAATACTCGCGGATGCGCTCCTCCATTTGCTTGCGCTCGGTGATATCCTGTGAAACCACCTGAGCCCCGCAAACGGTCCCTTTCTCATCGAGCACCGGCTGCATGTTGGTCACGAACCAGTACTTGCCCCAGGGGAGATCGACGAACTCTTCGAATTCGGTGCCCTTTCGCAGTTGAGCCAGTTGCCGGATGCGAGGCATCATGCACTGAGCATATGAGGGGAGAACCTCGGGGAGCAGTTTGCCTATGAGCTCGTCCGCCGTGCTCCCGAAGATGCGAGCCCCCACCCGGTTGATCAGAAGGATACGCCCTTCGAGATCGTAATAGATGATCGGCACGCCGGCATTGTTCACCAGTGCCCGATACTTCTCCTCGCTGGCCCGGAGGGCGGCGATGAGCCGCTCCCGCTCCTTCTCCTGTTTGCGCCGCTCGGTGATATCCCGAAGGATAACGAGCACGCCCTGAAGTTGGCCGTTCTCTTGGAGGATATTGGTGCTCGCTTCTACATAGATGGGATGCCCGTCCTTGTGCTTGGCCTCGATCTCCAACATGCGCGCCGCACCGGCTGCAATGGCCTCGCCGAACTCCTTGGCCACATGTTGGAGCGTTTCCGGAGACATAAAGGGGATCTCGAATACGTTCTTCCCGATGACCTCTTCCGGTGCAAATCCGAAGATATCGAAGACTTTTTTGTTGACATCAATCACGGTGCCTTTGCCGTCCAGATAGACGATCTCGTCGTTGGCGTTCTCGAAGATGGTCCGGAAGCGTCGTTCGCTTTCCCGAAGACGCTTTTCCATCCCGTGCCGCCAGAGGGCCACTTCAATGGCCGTCCGGAGTTCGCTTTCCTCGAAGGGTTTGATGAGGTAGGCCATGGGAGAGGTCAGCTTGGCGCGGTCCAATGTGGCTTGATCGGAGTAGGCGGTGAGGAAGATCACCGGGATATCCGCCTCGCCCCGAATCAACCCCGCCGCCTGAATGCCGTCCATTTCCCCCCTCAAATTGATATCCATGAGGATCAAGTCAGGGAGGGTTTCCCTCGCCTTTCGTACGGCGTCTTCGCCGGTGTGCGCGATGGCGGGGACTTCATAGCCCAGGCCTTCGAGAGTGGCCTTGATGTCCTTTGCCACAATCGCCTGGTCTTCGACCACCATGATTCGAAGGGTGTTCATGCCTTAGCCCCCTTTCTTGAGCCCGGTGCAGAAAAGGTGATCTTGAAAGTTGTTCCGCTGCTTCTCCCGATCTCCACCGTGCCTCCCAACTGGTCCGAGAGCGTGAACACCAATTGCATGCCCAGCGAATCGGTGTTCCGGGGGTCCAATTTCTCGGGCAGCCCGATGCCGTTATCGCTGACCATGAGGGTATATTGTCCTCCCTCGGCGGTGAAACGCACCTCCACGTGCGGTTTCTCCCCCGATGGGGAGCGGGCTCCGACCCCCACCGGGAATGCATATTTGAGCGCGTTCGTCAGGAGCTCGTTGATGATCAGCCCGCAGGGCACCGCAGAATCCAGATCCAGCGAAACATCGGGGACCTCGATCGCGAGCTCGATCCCCGATGATTTGGCGCTGTAGGTCCGGAACAGATGGTTGGCCAAATTGCGGATATATTCGCCGAAGTTGAGCTTGGCCAGATCCTGCGATTGATAGAGCTTCTCGTGAATGAGGGCCATGGATTTGACCCGGTTCTGGCTCTCCTTGAACATGGCGAGCGTTTGCGGATCGGTGATGTTCGCGGCCTGAAGGTTCAGAAGGCTGGAGATCACCTGAAGGTTGTTCTTCACCCGATGGTGAATCTCTTTCAGAAGGACTTCCTTTTCCTTCAGTGAGGCGCGGATCTGCTCCTCCGCCTTCTGGCGTTCCGCGATCTCGGCCTCGAGTTCTCGGTTGGTCTCGGCCAGTTCGGCGGTCCGCTCCTTCACCCGGATTTCCAGCTCATCGTGTGCCTTCTGAAGCGCTTCCTCCGCCAGTTTGCGCTCGGTGACATCCCGGTAGTTGATCACGATCCCTTGAACGGCGGGATCATGCAGAAGGTTTTGCCCCACGAGCTCGATGTAGCGCCATGAACCATCGCTGGCGCGGGCCCTCAGGTTCAAAGCCGTCGTGTGCCCCGGCTTGTTGATGGCGTTCTCGAAGATCCCCACCACTTTCGGAAGATCATCGGGATGAATCCAGTCGAAGGCGCTCTTCCCGATGGCGCTTTCCATGGATTTCCCATGCAAACGGGTGACGGATGGGCTCACGTACCGCAGTGTCCCATCCTGATTGAGCACGAGGATCATATCCGGTGCGTTCTCGATGAGGGACCGGAAGTAGCTTTCGCTGCGCGCCAGCGATTCCTGCGCTTGCTTTCTCTCGGCGATCTCCTTGCTCAGCTCCTCGTTGGCTGCGGCGAGTTCCTTCGTCCTCTCGGCCACCTTTATCTCGAGGCTTTCGCTGTATTTCTTCAGCTCTTCATGAGACTTCTTCAGGTTGGCGGTCATCTTGCTGAACGCCCGCGAAAGCTCCCCGATTTCGTCTTTGGCTGAAGTGGAAACATCGAAATTCCAGTTGCCGTTCATGATCTCCTCGACGCCGCGGTGGAGGCGGAGGATGGGGCGCGAGAGCGCCCGCGAGATCACGATGGATGCGAGTATTCCCAGACCGAGGATGGCCAGAAGGGAATAGAGCATCGTTTGGGTGAGCGAGGAAACGGGGGCGTAGGCCTCGGAGGCGTTCTTTTCAACGACTACCGTCCACCCGAATTCGGGCAAAAAGCTGTAAACCCCAAAGACTTTCTCTCCCATGTAATTGGTGGTGGAGACCGTCTCCCAATCCTCGGTGGTGGGGTCGGGAGAAGTGTTCTGGGCAATGGGCGGGAGCGCAACCTTCTGGGCGAGCACGGCCTCGCGGCCGAGGAAGCGGGAGGGGGTGAGCATATAGCCGTTCTGATCCACAATGTACACTTCGCCGGTTTTGCCCAAGCCGGTCACATCGGTGGTGATGCGATAGAGTTCCTCCATGCTGTACTGGACAACCAAGACCCCATCGAAAGCCTCTCCGGCCTTGACGGGCGCGGCAATGGTGAAAAGTGGTTCGTTGCCAATCGCTTCTTTGCCAAGGGGCGGGATGGTGCCGATAATGGCGTCCGGCTCCCCCACAACAAACGCCTCGTACCCGCGGATGAAGGCTTCCGATTGGCTGAAATCCGATCCGGCCAGGTTCTCATCCGGCCATGAATATTCCACTGTCCCTTTGTACAGATAGGTGATGGATCGAACCTGAGTATTGGATTGCGCCAGACCCCGGATGAGGCCGCCGGTCAGAGGCTGAAAGGCTGCCCGGCTCATTCCCCCGAAACCTTGTTCGACCAACGTCACATACATGTTGGAGGCTGAGGATAGGATCTGGACGGTCTCCCTCTGGCTATCGAGGATGGTTCGGACATGGTGGGTTCTGGACTGTGCGGTGCTGACGAGGTGATTGCTGATCTCCTCTTTCACGGTGTTCATGGAGATGTTTCGGCTGATGAAGAGGGCTACCCCACCGGTGATAAGGACGATGACAAATATGAGCACAAGGATCTTGAGTTGAATTCTCATCTATCTGCGCCCCCGGCTATTGTTTTGCGGCCGGGCCTTTAAAAATCCACACCGAAGGCTCCGGCCGGCTGAATCCCCGCCGCTCTCCGTATGCTGAATTGCCTCGTTCTTCAGCATACCAAGAGGGACACTGCACGAACGAGAGGGCTTTCCCTCAAAGAGGCACCATGTTTCCCATCAAATCCGGCCGCCGGTGTTTTTACCCCGGCCAAATTCACTCACAGTAGAAAAAACGGGCGCAAATCGTTAGAATGAATCTAACATTGGCAATGTGCTGAATTCCCCTGTGAAGTGCGACATGCGCATCGTATTTATGGGGTCTTCTGAATTCGGTGTTCCTTCTCTCGATCGGCTGGCAAAGAGTGAGCATACGCTTGTGGCCGTCTATGCGCCGCCCGATAAGCCCGCCGGTCGGGGACACCGGCTCACCGTTCCCATCATCAAGGAAGCCGGCGGCCGCCATGGGGTTCCGGTATTTCAGCCCGAGAGTTTGAGATCTACGGCGGAGATCGAACGATTGGCTGCGCTGGCCCCCGATCTCATTGTGGTAGTGGCCTACGGGAAACTGTTGCCCCGCCCGATCCTCGATCTCCCCCCGTACGGGTGCTTGAACCTCCATCCCTCCCTCTTGCCAAGGTATCGGGGCCCTTCACCGATCGCCGCCGCGATCCTCGCCGGGGATAGGGAGACGGGGGTCACGCTGATGTTGCTTGACGAAGGCCTCGATACCGGCCCGATCTTGGCCCAGAAAAAGGTTGCCGTGAAACCCGGAGATACCGCCGAATCCTTAGGATCCCGTTTGGCGCTTGCCGGTGCGGAGCTACTGATGGATTCTCTCCCCGAGTGGTTCGCTCGCCGTTTGCGGCCCCTTCCTCAAGAGGAGACTAGCGCCACTTACACCGTCCGCATCACCAAAAAAGACGGCGAGATCGATTGGAATCTTCCGGCGGAGGAGATCGAGCGGCGGATTCGGGCGTTTCATCCATGGCCGGGGGGATATACGTTCTGGGAAGGAAAGGTTCTCAAGATCGTTGAGGCGGTCCCGTTCTCCGAGCGTGTGAACGGGGCCCCGGGAACCGTGGTACCGATCTCGTTTTGTCCGGATATTCCCTTGGGTGTGATCACGGGTAAGGGGGTTCTGGGGCTCCGCAGAATACAAATTGAGGGGAGAAAAGCGCTTCCATCCGATGAGTTTGCCCGGGGATATCGGGGGTTCGTGGGGGCAAGATTGGGCGCCGGATGAGCAGTTTTTCCGGCTTCTTCCGTCTCAAATAGGGAGAGAGAGATGCCGGTGGATTCCGGATCGGAATATCCGATGTTCGCGCCGGAATGCGCACGAGGGAGGGTTACATGAGGCGAGGGGTTGCAAGAATCAGGCTATCGAAAGGAATGCTGGCCTTCTGGCTGATCCTTATGCTGGCTGTGGGGATCGGGGCGGGGATTGGCATAGATCACGCCGTGAGAGGAGCATCCGGGACGGATTCGACCGCTGAGGCCGATAAGTGCAAGGCTCAGGTCTCGGATCTTTTGGCCGAGAACACGAGCCTCAACGCCCAGATCGCCGCCCTGAATTCAGCCAAACAGGAAGCAGACTCAGCATACGAGGCCCTTCAAGCGGAGTACGAACGGGTTTCCTCCGAACTTGCCGCCCTCAAACGAAACTACTCCCTTTTGGATAGCCAAAAGCGTGCCCTGGCGCAAGACTATCAATCGCTCGAACAAACCTACACCACCCTTCAACAAGCTTGCGCAGACCCATCTGTAGAAAAGATTGTGGAGATGACCAATTTGATCGCCTCCCTTCAGAACGAGAAGGCCTGGCTCGAAGCCCAGAAGGCGGCGCTGGAAAAGCAGATCACCCCTTCGCCCGACCATGCCCTTCCCCGCAGTCAGGTGTTCTACAATGATGAATTCAAGAGCGTCCAATGGAAAGGGCGGGACTATGAGCTTCAGCTCGAGATCGAACGGATCGGACGATTGTACAACAGCGAACACGTGTACTTGCCGGGGCTGTTCGACTGCAACGATATGGCCATCGATCTCTGGAACATGCTTCGGGCCAAAGGGATCGTTTCGGTCATTGTGGTAGGCAACAAAGAGAAGCCGAATGCCTCGTTCCAAGAGGCCGTTCACGCATGGCTGTATGTATTCAACGGGAATGGAGAGGTGATCTATCTGGAGCCCACCACGGGCGAGGTGATCTACGGCAAGATGCCCGATGGCACCACCAATCCCAAGGCGGTCCCCTACTGGAGCGGATTCATTTACCGGGATCCCTCGGATCTTCGGAAAGATCTCAAGAACTGGTGGTAAGGCTCCCGATATCGTGTGGATACCGTTGGGAGATGGGCGCGATTCCTTCCAGAGGTGATCAGTACAATACAGATCATCGGGAGGGCATGGGAGGACCGATTGACACGAGCGCGGATGCCGGCTTGCGAGAGTGTTGACAGGCTCTGGAGATATCCTTAGAATGAGCCCGTGAGAGGGGGGGCTGCGAGATGCGATCGGAAAGTAAGATCAGTGGTCAAATCAAGAGATCCATGATGGAAATCTTTCGGGAAGGGGGCGATGTGGTCGGGGGGACGATGGATATCACCCGAAAAACCATCGTAGAAGGACTCGTGGGGGTGAAAGAGGTGTTGGTGGCGATGGGGGGACTCACCGTGGACACCTTTTCCGGTGTGGTCCGTGGCGGAAATGAGGTGGGATCGGAAGTGAGGGGAGTGGTCAAGGGAGCCGTAGTGGGAGCGATTCGGGGGATGGAAGAGATCACCACCATGACGGCGGCGATCCTTGGCGAGACTGTGCGCGCTGCAATCAAAGGGAGCACCGTTGAGGGAGCGGATTTGCGGGAATCGGCGCGGGCGGTGGTGGAGGGAGCGATCTCGACTACAGAAAGCGTGGGCGTTGGCCTGGCTGAAGGGGCGGATGAGATCGGGGAGGGGGCCATCCGTGGAACGATGGAAACCGGCGGTGATCCCGTGGCGGCGGCGATCAGCACCGTGGAAGGGGCGATCGGCGGTACGCTCGAGATGGGCGGTGATCCGATGGTGGCTATCCGCCTTACCACCCGGGGGATCGTTCGCGCCGCGAGCGATCTCGGCGCCGATATCGGGGCGGTGGCCAGAGGGGCGGTGGAGGGAGCCATTCAGGGGGCACGTGAGAAGCGGCTCGATCCGGAAGAGGCGGCTTCAGCGGCCGCCGCCGGAGCCATGGAAGCGGCCGAGGATTTCGGCAAGGAAGCGGTGGCCGCGGTCCTTCGCTCCATTTCCGGAACGATCGTGGGCGTGCGGGTGACGATCAAGGGGAGTCCGGTGGAGCCGTGACACATCAGATTTAGCTGTTCAAAGGGTTTCCTCATATAACTTCACCGTTGAATCCCTATCTGAATTTTCCTTGAGATCGCTGAAAACTGGTGGACGGAGATTTCTTTCGCACTAAAAGTGCTCCCTTATCTGCTCACCTGTGCGAATGGAAAACCCAAAAGGAGCGATTGAAGAAGAGAGTGCACAAGACACTTCTCTCGGGGGGATTGGGGGTGTCCTCAAGAAAGCCCTCTGGGCGGGTGGGTGGGATCGGAGAAGCCGGATCGTTCATGGGGTGTGTGGGAATTCCGGCACAAGGTCCGGAATAAGGTGATCAAGGTCATTCACCCTGAGGGTGAAGGTGACAAAGCGGAATCGCTATTTTGGGGGAAAAGGCGATTATTGACTTCGAATGGCGGCAACCGATATAATCCGTCCAGATCGAGGGCGCTGGGGCGGTTAGCTCAGCTGGTCAGAGTACTTGCTTGACATGCAAGGGGTCGGAGGTTCGAGTCCTCCACCGCCCATGTTTCCGCAGCAGCGCTTGGCCTATTGCAGTTTTACCTCAGGATGGCGAGCGGCGATCATGCGGCGCATTCCCTCTCGCCATCCGATCGTGCAGTCCCCGATGAGCTTTCTCCTGAGTGTATTGTCGATGCACGAATGCTGGATAAAGCCGCGGATGGGCTGGAAATTGACCTCAAGTCCGGCGATCTGGCCCATGTAAAGGCACACATCGCGGATATCCACAGCCTCGTCTCCCCCCCAATTGACGATGGTCGCCGGAACGCTGGCCGCAGCCAGAAGGCCCGCCACTTGCCGGTTGATATCGTCTTGATGGATAGGGTTGCAGACCGAAGGGTAATCGGACTCGATGGGAACGGGCTTGCCCGCGAGCATCATATCGAAAAGATAGGCCGGCAGGCCCCCGTTGGGGCCATAAGAGACGTTCATCCGGGGGATGATGGTGGGAATGTTCCATTCCCGGGCTACGAAGCGGGCCACGGCCTCCTGCGCGATTTTTGAGATCGAATAGGTCGGGGCATGGGGGGTCACCGCAATCCCCAACGGATCGGTCTCCTTGATGGGTTGACGAGGATCGGAGGGACGGGCGTAAACCGAACAAGTGCTCATCACTAGAAACGCCCGTGCTTTGCGGAAACGGCTCATGAGGAGTCCCGTGCCTTCGGCGTTGACCTTGAGCGCCCAATCGAAATCCGGCTTGGGTTGCTGAAAGACCGCCAGATGCAGCACGTAGGTGAAGTCATCGGGCAGGCCGCTGAACCCCCCTTCGGCGAGGTCCACCGATCGGGTGGTGATGCCGGCGGCCTCCACGCGTCTTCGTGCGGCTTCATCGCGGAAGCGCGCAATCCCCCACACCTCGTTGTCCTTGGCCAGATATTCGGCGATGGGAAAGGCGATCTGTCCGGAAACGCCGGTGATGAGGATTTTCTCGTTTCGAAGGGTTTTCATCGTTCTCCTCCTTGGTCATCCGAAAAGCCTAAGCCGGCAAACCAAAGGCCGATCGGACCCGCTTCCAATCCTCGGGCGAGGGAAGGGCGAAGTTCCGGGCTCGACTGGGGATGGGCAAGCCCGTCCTCTGGCGGATATCGGCCATGGTCTCGGCGGTCTTGGCGGCGATCATCGTGGGATCGAGAATGGGGATATCCCGGCCATCGATTGTGATCTTGTGGACACCGGCAGCGCTGCACAGGGGGCCTGTGCCGCAGCAACCGATGACGATTACATCCGCCCCATCGGCCACACACTCTTTGGCCACGGCCAGCACTCCCTCGACGGCTTTGCGAGGGTCTTGCATCCCTTTGGCCCATACCTCGACGAATGGATCGCGATCGACGCGAAGGCCGTTGCGCGAGAGCCGGCTCTCGAGTCCGTGGTAGCGAATCGTCTCGTGCAACTGTTCGAGCTGTCCGGGCATGTTGGCCCCGATCACGGCGAAACGCCGCCCGATCTGGCACGCGAAATGGAGGGTTGCCTCCGCGGGTCCGATCACGGGAATCTTTACAACGTGCCGGGCCTGCCGCACCCCCGGATCGCCGAAGCAATTCACCCATACGGCATCGAATCCCTCCCTTTCCGCTTCGATGATCGCTTCGATGATTTCCCGTTCGTTCAAAAGGACGAAGTACGGGTTATCCATATCCTGCGGGTTTTCCCCGCCCCATCCCCGCCGCGGCCCTCTGGCCGCCACCTCCGTATCGGGGCGCAGGATCTTCTCGAAGCTCGGCCGGATCATGCCCAGCACCGCTCCAAGAAACTCCTGAGGAATCGTGGCGATCTGGATCACACAGAGCTTCATCGAAATCTCCTTTCTTCTGCCGGATTCAACCATTCGGGGTGACCACGGCCCGACCCTTCAATCGGCCGCTTTCGAGCGCTTCGTACGCTTCGCGAACGCGGCTGAAGGGGAAAATCTCAACCTCGTTCCGAACGAGCCCCGCTTCGACCAGCGCGATCACTTCGTGCGTATCGGCGATGGTGGGGCCCTGAAAGGTGAAGATCTCCGCCCCTTTGGGGAGGGAGCCGTACCATGGTTTGGCCAGTGTGCCGCCCCCCGCCCCGACGAGAGCGAAGGCCCCGTTCTTGTGCACCGCCGCAATGCCCGCCTCGATCGTTTCATTGATCCCCACGAAGTCCAACACAGCGGCGGCACCGCGGTTCTCGGTCAGACGGAGGATATCCGAAACGGTGGAGCCGCTCACCCCCTTCAATACCTCGTGGGCGCCGAGTTCGCGGGCAAAATCGAGCCGGGCGGAATTCGCGTCCACGGCGATCACGCGTGCCGGACTCAACACCCGGAGATACTGAATGGCGAAGCTCCCGAGTCCCCCCGCCCCGATCACCACCGCCGTGCAACCGGGGTAAAGGCGGGGAAGAACCCGCTTCACCGCGTGATACGAAGTAGCCCCGGCATCGGTGAGGGGCCCGACGGTCACCGGATCGAGCGTTTTCAGTTTGATGACCTCGCGGGCGGCCTTGGCGATCACATACGGCGCGAGACCCCCGTCGCGGCCGTAGCCCCGGCCGACGAACCCCTGATCGCAGGCGTTGTCGTGCCCGCGAAGGCAGAAGAAGCATGTCCCGCACGAGTGCGGCGAAACCAGCGCCACCGGATCGCCGATGGCCAATCCTTGGACCCCTTCGCCGAGCGCCTCGATCCATCCGCCGATCTCATGCCCCAGAGTGAAAGGCATTTGCCATCCGATCAGTTCCCCGATCTCCCGCGGGATCGCTTGCATCCCGATATCCGAATGGCACAAGCCGTTGCCGGCAACCTTCACCAATACCTCTCCGGGGTGGGGCTCGGGGATCTCGGCCTCAGCCATTTGAGGCGGCTTTTGCCATTCCACCATCCGGTAGGCCATCATTTTGCGGCTCATGCATCTTTCTCCTCTCTATGCACTCATAAGAGCAACCGGCCGGTCCTACGGCCTTCTTCTCGTTGCACTCCTTTTCTCAAGCGAGGCCGAATCCACGGCGCCCGAAATCCGCGGCAACTTCGTGGAGCCCCAGCGCCTCAAGGCCGGGCCGTGTTTGAAGGCCGGTGGTCACGTCCCATCCTCGAAGGGCATAGAACTCGTCCCTCATCCGTTCGAATCCCTCTCGATCGAGTGTCATCCCCTTGCGGGAAAAGGGTTTCCCGTTCTTCCCCGGCACTAGACATTCCGGATTCAGGAAATCGAGAGAGAGCGGTTCGGTGAAAAAATGCTCCGGAAGCACATCGTTTTCCCGTCCTCCGTGTCCTTCCCTCACCATGATGGCTCGCTGGAGATTGAACACGCGTTCCCCGATCCGATACAGATCCAACTCATCGAGATGCCGGCCGGTGACCGCGGTAACGATCCGGCTTTCGAGGGCGGGATCGCCCACATGATCGGCGGTGGATTTGATCTCGATGATCGGCCAGAGGTTATCGCAGAGGATCAGACATGCCTTGGCATACTCCCGATCTTGAATCATCTTCGCCGCGAGGGCCTTCCCTTCGTATGTGGAGAAATCGACGGCGGACTCGCTGCCCCAGAATCGTCCGGCGATGGCGCTCAGAGAGTCCGTGGGGAGCCCTTTGGGGTTTCCCTTCGCCCACATGGCCCACTTGGGGATGGTCGTGCCCATCTCGTGAAGCTGAGGCATGGCATAGCGGGGTTCCATGGCATAGAAGAGGGCGTGAGGAAGGTACAATTGCGGCGAGTATATATCCCGATATTCCGGCAAGCCCACGTATCCCACTCGCCCGATCAACTCCTGAGCCGCCGGACCGAGCGATTCGGCGGCGCGCTCGAGTCCCATTGCCAGAATCTCTCCAATGCCTTCCCGGAAGGCGATCCGGCGCACGAATGCCTCCATGAACTCACCGGTCCCGATCCGGGAAAGTGGAAGCCCCGCAGTTTCTTCGGTAAGGATGCCCGCTTCATGGCAAGCGTGAAGCCAACTGATCATCTTATCGATGGCCTTGGTATCGAGGCCGTACGTATCTGCAAGCTTGGTGGCATGGAAGGCGATGTCCATCCAATCCCCGCCGTAGCGGCTGGCCCACGGCTGATAGAACATAGCGGAGTTGCACATGAACTTTCCGGTGTGCCCGTCCCGGGATTCGTAGAGCACGCGGTAGCATCCGCCGCATCCGTAACAGGGGTCGGCCCTTTTGACCTTATGGCGCGGAGCCATTGGGGAACGGGTGGCGGCAAGCTCCGGCGGAAAGCGGAGATTGATTCTCTGTAGAGAGCGGTAATACTGCGTCAATTCCCGCAATGCTTCGGGGTGGGCAATCTCCGGGCGCTTCCCGGCACCGATCACCACGATGGCCTTGAGATTCTTCGATCCCATCACGGCCCCAAGCCCACCGCTTCCACTGGAATCCCCATCGGCCAGAAGGCTGGCCATGACCACTCCATGTTCCCCGGCCGGCCCGATGGCCACCACACGGGCGGCGTTACCCCACTCCTCCTTCAGAGCTTCCCGCGTTTCGATGGCTCCTTTCCCCCGAAGTGCCGTTGCATCCCGGATCTCCGCTTGTCCCTCTCGAATGAGGAGATAGGCCGGGCCCGGTGCCTTGCCATGGATGATCAGTGCATCGTAACCGGCGAACTTGAGGGCGGTTCCCCATCGGCCGCCGAGATTGGCATAGGAAAAGCGCGGTGGTGAAGGAGCGGGTGATTTGCCGCACACTTCCCAGCGAGAGCCCCCGATCACAGGGATGCCCGCCAGAGGGCCGGTGACAAACACCAGCCGATTTTCGGGATCCAGAGCACCCGTCCGGGGGGGAACCTCATCCCAGCATACCTTGACGGCGATGCCCCGTCCCCCGAGAAAGCGATCGGCATAGCTTTCCGTCGGGACGATCTCCATCTTTCCGGATGAGAGATCGGCCCGCAGGATGCCGCCGGCGTACCCGAAACTGCTCATTCTCCTATGAAGTGGGGAGGCGTTTGAAGAACACTCCCGCAGTCATTCCCCCGTCGGCGACGAACTCACCCCCCGTAGAGTAGGAGCTTTCGTCGGAAGCGAGGAACACGGCCAGCCGGGCGATTTCGATGGGCTCACCGATGCGAGGGATCGGCTGATCTCTGAAGCCTGCGTTCAGTTGCTCCTTGCTCAGGCCCCGGGGATTGGCCATGGGGGTATTGATCCCGCCGGGGTGAATCGAGTTCACGCGGATGCCGTAGTGCCCCAGTTCGATCGCGGCGGCCTTGGTCATCCCCCGCACCGCCCACTTGCTGGCCACATAGGCGATATGCCCGTTCTGGCCCTGCAGACCTGCGGTGGAGGAAGTGTTGATGATCGAGCCTCCGCCCGCCTTCTTCATCGGCTCGATCACCGCTTTGATGCCGAGGAAGGGCCCGACCTGATTGATCCGGATCACGCGGAGATAGTCATCGAGCGTGGTATCCACGATGGATTGGAAGGGATCGATGGCGGCATTGTTCACCAAAACGTTGAGCGGCCCGAATCGGAGTGCCGTTTCCACGGCCGCCTCCCAATCCGATTCGTTGGAGACGTCGAGGTGGACGTAAGCCGCGGCGCTCCCAAGCGACCGGGCCACGGTGCGGCCCGGCTCATCGAGCACATCCCCGAGGACGACCTTTGCCCCCTCTTCCACGAAGAGGCGGGCGATGGCTTCCCCTTGCCCCCGAGCCGCCCCGGTCACGATGGCAACCTTGCCGGTCAATCTTCCCATAGTGCGCCCCCTTTCTGAACTACTGTAGGCGGGTCATCCGGGCCATCACCTATCAGAGTCCCTTGTTCGCTTTACCACCCGCCGGTCCGCATCGGGGTGAACCGGCCGCGCCCGATACCTTCTCCGAAGGTCTTGGCCGGTGTCTTGCGATATGCCGGGTTCACCACATGGCCACGCCGCCGCTGACGCTGAGTGTTTGCCCCGTGAGGAAGCTTGCTTGATCGGAGGCGAAGAAGAGCACGCTGTGTGCGATATCCTCCGGTCGGCCGAGACGGGGGATAGGCCAGGCTTTTGTGGCCGCTTGCAGCTTCTGGGGCGTGTAATAATCATAGCCCCACTGGTTCCAGAAGCTCCCCTCTCCGGTGTGCTCCCTCGAGTGCGGGACGATCCAACCCGGCGAGACGCAATTCACCGTTATCCCATGAGCGCCCAGTTCCCACGCCAATCCTCGCGAGAAGGCCATGACGCCGCCCTTGAGCCCGCCGTACACCACATGGCCGATGGCCCCGGAGCCGATCTGACCGGAGCCGGAGGTGATATTGATGATCCGCCCGTATTTGCGTTCGATCATGTGCTCCAACACCGCCCGGGTGCAGTTGATGACACTCCAGTAGTTGAGCTTGATTTCATATTCCCATTCGCTCCGGGACTTCTTCACGAAGGGCTTCTGGCTTTTGACGCCGCCGGCATTGTTCACCAGTACGTCAATGCGCCCGAATCTATCGAGGGTTTCCTTCACCATCGCTTGCACCGAATCCCAATCCGTGACGTCCGTGCGGATCAGTACCGCCTTGCCGCCCATCCGGTTCGCCTCTTCGATGACCTTCTGCCCTTGCGCCACATCGATCTCGGCATTGACGATGTTTGCTCCTTCGCCGGCAAAACCGAGCACGATGCCGCGCCCGATGTTCGATCCCCCACCCGTCACGATGACCGTCTTGCCTTTCAGACCCAGATCCATTTTCTAAGCCTCCCGCCGGCCCCCTACTCTTCGATGCGGAATTCCCACCGGCACGCCGGCTCATCCGGGCTCTGGCGCCGGCCGGCGCGCAACTCGCGGATCTTGATGTTCGGGTTCACGAACGGCGCATAGGCCTTCATCCCCTCGAGCTCGATCACATGGCACGTCCAATCCAATGCCTCCCAATCCTCGCGCTTCTCCATCATCGAGAACGCCGGGCATTCATGAACGGTGAGAATGGCATGGTTCTTGTCCTTGATATCCCACTCGTATCGGTAGTAGTCCTGTGCGAAGGAACCCACGAGCTGTTGCACCTTGGCGTAGGTCTCGATATCGTTCCCCGTGATCTTGGCCGCCTTCATGGGGACTTCCATTTCGGGCCGGGCCATTTTCCTCCACACTGCGATGGAGATTTCCCTCGATACCTCGTCCCCATAACGCTTGCGGATCTCGCCGGCATAGAAGAAACTGAGGGTGTTGATCTCCATGGAATACCCGCGCAGTAGTTCGCACAGCACCTCTTTGGAGAAATTCTCGTACCGCACGCCGGGGATATAAGGGCCGCTGTAATCCTTTAATTCTTCCATCGGTTTCTCCTTTTCTTCAGGAATCGGGTGCCCAAAAGATATCGCCGATCTCGTCGGGCAAGGGATCGGTTCTCCCGTTGATGGAAACGCGGGCTCTATCCTGCGCACGGAACGTCCGACGGGAGGCACGGAAACGGACTTACCCGAAGCTGAGTTTGGCGATATCCTCTTTGAGGAGGGAAAGCAAGCCGTTATCGCCATCGACCACGAGCTTTCCGGAGGACCATGCATCCAACTGATTCAACTTGCCGGAAAGAATGGCTTTCCAATCGGCGATCGAGACCTTGACCGTGCACCGGGGGTTCTCCACCCGCCCCATGTGGCGGGACACCTTGCCTTTCTCGCAGAGGAGATACCAATCGTATCCGTCCGGGCCGAGGTAGTGGAACTGAATGGCTGCCGTCAGATCTTCGCGGCCGGTCTTGACTTCCGCATATTGTTCCGGGCCCGGGGCGGGCAGGCCGAGCAATTTGGCCAATCGCTGAGTGGCGAAGTTGTTGACCAGCATATCATTGGGAATGGCGATGCCCTTGCTTTGAAGATTCTTCAGGCTGGCCACCACCGTCAATCCGAAGCGGAATGTGGCCATCACCTCGTTGAAGAAAAGATTCTTGACCTTCCACCCGCTGAGGCGTTCGTAACGCTCGATCACCTCCTCGGCGGTGGGCGTGCCCTCGAGCGGTTGGAGTCCGTAGCCGGCGCTGGCTTGTTTATCGAGTGTGAAACACCAAGCGAGATCGCACTCCGGATCGCCGATGAAAGCCATTTCCCAATCCATGATGGCCAGTACATCGCGGTCGGGGCGGCTGTAAAGGGTATTCCCGATCCGCGCATCTCCCCAGCAGAGGGTGACCCGCTCCGGTGCATAGCGATTCTTCTTGAGCCACTCGAGGGTGGCCTCCATGGTGGGGTGGGATTCCTCCGGAGAATCCTTGATCCAGTGGTAGAGATACCGGTCCCAGTAGGCCAGTTGCCGATCCACAGGGTCCGTTCCCGGGCCCGGAACCCCCAGAAAATCCAGTCCCAGAGCCCGCCAATCCAATTTATGAATCTTGACGATGCTATCCACCGTGCCCCACCACATCTTGCGGCGCATCTCGGGGGTGGCTTCAAAATACATTCCGGAGCCGTGATACGAGGGGAAATCCTGTGGGACATCGCCTTCCAGACTTTTCATCAGAAAGAACGGTACCCCGATGATCGATGGATCTTCCTCGAGCCAGAGCATCTCGGCCACCGGCACATCGGTTTTCTCCTTGAGGATCTTCATGATGCGGAACTGAGCGCCGAGATCGTATTCGGGGAATACCCCCCGCGTCCGGGGTGCGGAGCGGAGCACCACCCCCATCTTCCGGGGCTTGCCCTTCTCCTTCCACTGGATATCGAAGAGAAGCGTCTCACTGGATAGTCCCATCCCCGGCTTGCGGGGATCCGAAATCGTCAGCTCCCGGGCCGCCGGCATCTTCTTGCGAAGCCATGCTTCAAGGTTGGCTTTGATATCGGGCACATCCGTCATGCGAGCAGTTCCTCCTTTTCACGGCTGTATGCGGCAAATGTAAGGGTTCCCGGAAGGCCCTACGATTGATCTTCCGGGCCGTCGTTGACGATATCCGAGTACCGGATGCCGGAATCGAAGGCCAGATACTTTTTCATATCCAGATTGATCATCGTTTCCGAACGCACGATGTTTGGATCGGAGCCGATCTCATCCACGATCAGATGCGAAAGGGCCCGGGGATCGCGGCACAGTGCCCAAGCGATGATATCGTATCGGCCGGCGCAGATGGCAATATAACGGAGGTTTTGATAAGAAGCGAGCCTCTCGGCGACCGATTCAACCTCGGCGGGTTCGGTGTTGATCCCGAGCATCGCCCCCGAATGATACCCGAGGGCCACGGGATCCGATTGGGCAAGCACCCGGATGATCCGCCGCTCGAGGAGACGTTCCAGTTTTTTGCGAACAGTGTCCCGGGAGACACCGACTTTCTTGGCCAGAATCGAGATGGATTGCCGGCCATCGATCTGAAGCTCGCCGATCAACTTCAAGTCAAGGGCATCCACCTCCTCCCGGCCATTTCCCTTCGTTCCGCTGAGCGCTAGATCGGCGGCCTGTTCAGTGCCATCGGCAAGGTAGGCCAGTGCCGCCTTCTTCGTTTGGAGTTGCACCATCACCTCGCTGCGAAGGATATCCGGGTCCTTGTTCAAGCGATGCATCACGAAATCCGAGAGGCGCGAGGTATCGCGGAACGCCGCCCAGACCAGAATATCGTATCGGCCGGCGCAGATGGAGACGATGTAGGCGTTGCGGAGGGCGACCAGCCTTTCGGCTACCGCTTTGACCCGATGGGGGCGGACGTTCAATCCGATATAGGCGGAGGTCCGATGGGCCATGACCGCATCGCCGGGGACGGCGGTCACCCGGATGGTGTTCTGGCGCAGGAGACGATCCAAACGCTTGCGCACCGTGGGGCGGCTTGCCCCTGTCTTGGACGCAAGGCCGATGATGGACTGGCGCCCGTCAATTTGCAGCTCTCGAATCAGAGCCATATCGAGGTCATCGAGTTGAGGCGTCTGATCGTCTGGTATCATGAGATGTTCCGTTCATTCTCGGATCACGATAGGAAGCTGCGAGGCGTTGCCGTTTGCTAAGACTGTAGCCAGATTATAGCACAGTTGACGAATAGTTACGCAATACCTCTGATCTTCCTTCGAAATGTAAATTATGCTCGTATCATCGTTGACACTGTGACGTTGAAAGCCTATAATGCGGCTACTGCTTCCGATCTTCCGCAGGGGTCTCTCAATCTTCTAACAAGAGGGCTCGGATGGAAGTGGAACGAGCCGTAAAAGATATGCCATGGAGGGAGCGACGTGAGTTACACCGATATCCGGTTCGAAGTTCGGGAGGGGGTCGCGGTTATTACGTTGCATCGCCCCGAACATCTCAATGCCTATACGGGAAAGATGGGGGAGGAGCTGGGGGAAGCCTATCGCACGTGCGATAGGGATGACGGGATTCGTGCGGTGGTATTGACGGGGGCGGGCAAGGCTTTCTGCGCCGGCGCCGATATGAATGCCGGCGCCGATACCTTCGCCAAGCAAGATGAGGAAACCTTCACCACCGCGGGGGTGACGCCACCCGCATGGGAAGTGCGCAAGCCGGTCATCGCAGCACTGAATGGTCATGCCATCGGGATCGGGCTCACGCTTGCCCTGCAATGCGATGTGAGGATTATGGCGAGGGAAGGAAAATACGGCATCGTGCAGGTTCGCCGGGGGGTGATGCCGGATGCCTATTCGCACTGGACGCTCCCCCGAATCATCGGATTGGAACGTGCCGCCTTCGTGATGCTCACAGGTCGGACCCTCACGGGAGAGGAGGCCGGGCAACTCGGGATGGCGCTCAAGGTGCTCCCCGCCGCCGAGGTGCTCCCCACCGCTCTTGCGATGGCACGCGATATCGCAGCAAACACCGCACCCCTTTCGGTGGCGCTCACCAAGCGGCTCCTGTGGGAAAGCCAGACTCTCTCTGCCCCCGATGTCAGCCGTAAAGAGACGAAACTCCACCATCACCTCATGGGGAAGCCCGACGCCATCGAAGGGGCGGTGGCCTGGATCGAGCACCGCCCGCCCCGATGGGAGCTCAGCGTGAACAGGGATTGGCCCCAATGGCCCGTTTGAGGGAAACACACAAGAGCCCATCCCATAAACGAATGCCCCCCGGGGATCAAGAAATCCCCTTGTTACCCCGTTAGCGCAATCGTGAATGAAGGTTTGGTAAAACCCCCGGAACTCACGGGATCGGCGACCACCTTCATCCAAACGGCGGTTTGATACGGCATTAACCGATTTATTACCGATTTTATACTGTTTGTGACATTGAACCCATCCAGACGAAGGCATACAATGACTCTGGTTGTTACCGCCTGCTGACTACCCAGACCTCTCCCTGAGAGTGACAGAAACCCATCTCTGAGCGAGTTTCGTGAGGGCGTAACTTCCATTCGGGGGTGTGAGGACACGGGGAGAGAAGGGCGGGGAACTCTGCCTGGGGAGTGCGCATGATACGGTCACTGGGCAAGATGAAAGTGCTCATCGTCGATGGGAGCCCGGAGACGTTGAATACCCTTTCCTTCGCTTTCAAGCTCCGGTGGCCGGAATGTGCCATCCTCTCTACGGGCCAAGGGAGCGAGGCGATTGCCCTGACGGAGAGGGAAAATCCCCATTTGATCATCACAGAGATTGCTTTGCCGGATATGACGGGCTTTGAAGTCATCAAGCAGATTCGGCTCTTCTCGGAGGTGCCGATCATGGTCCTGACCGAGAAGCGGGACGAGATGGACGTGGTCCGTGCCCTTGAATTTGGAGCCGATGATTATATCTTCAAGCCGCCCAGCACACTGGATTTCCTTGCCCGGGCGAGAGCCATCATGCGCCGGTCATCGCTATATCCCCACATCAGTGAAGACGTTCCCCCCTTTGTGGCGGATAATCTGGTGGTGGATTTCGCCGGGAAACAGGTTTTCGTGGGCGATAAGCAAGTCCATCTCACCCCCACGGAGTATGTCATCCTCTGTCATCTGGTTCGGAATGCCGGCAGAGTGGTGACCATCGATACCCTGCGCCAGCAGATCTGGGGGGATATCGAGGAGCTGCAGCCCAGCACCATCCGGAAGGCGGTCTCCCAGTTGCGCCACAAACTCGATAACGGCCGGAGCACGAACCTCATCCAGAACGAGCGCGGCATCGGTTACAAGTTCGCCGCCGTTCCCAGGCGCCCTGGGCGAACGGCCTCAGCCTCTTTACCCGAAACTCCATTTCCTCTCTCTTTCGGTTCCTGAGAAGATCCGGTAAAAAGAACCTTGCCCTCTCCCCTTCTTACTACGCCTTTTACTTACTTTACCCACCATTTACCGAACCGTGACCGAATCACCACACTTTGGTAAGACTTCGGGCATATGAGCGGTAATGGTTATCCCCTAGACTGAACCTTGCTATCCAAAGTAGCCATTCGATCAGCCAAGGAAATGCCATGGGCTCGCCGCGCCTGTTCTGGGGTGTGGAGCGAGCTGGTCGATCATGGATGTGAGGCACGTCTCAATCTCAAGGAAAGAAGGGGCGTGGAAAC
>Ga0078972_1003837_pt1 | contig 43611 bp, 45 predicted proteins | sample YelNatPaOPGAMG01_FD_67568 | JGI IMG/M metagenome (GOLD analysis project Ga0078972, IMG submission 67568) | Hot spring thermophilic microbial communities from Obsidian Pool, Yellowstone National Park, USA - OP-RAMG-01 (SPADES assembly) (version 2) | ecosystem: Environmental > Aquatic > Thermal...
GAGAGTCCGCTTGCAGAGCGCCAGACGTAGCGTCTGCCTTCCACAGTTGAGTTAACAACGGCGGTCCAAGCGAACCTGTGAGTTGAGCCAACGTCCCAAGTGAAGGTGACCGGAAGCTGGCTGTAGGAGTACTCGGCGCCGTCGACGATTAGGACAGCTCCTGAAGCATCCGCACCTAAGCCTTCGGCTTCAAACATCACAACGGCCGGCGCCTGTTGAGCCGCCATGTACTCCACGTAAAGCGTGTAAAGGACGTCTGCCACGTAGTTGACTGCTAGGTTTAGCGACTCTCCAGCTCTTTCCCTGAACGTTGGGTTGCTCCAGTTGTAGTTTTGATCCATCCAGACGCATGTCAAACCCCTTCCCGAGCTGTCAAAAGTTGTGTCGTAGGCGAGCTTGACTGCCGCGTTGTAGGCCGTTAAAACCTCGAGTTTCCCGTCGAACTGGAGGTACATGTTGAACTCGGCATTGTAGCTTGACGTTTTGCTGTTAACATAGCTTTCGTAGTCTTCGTGGTGCGTCTCTTCGCCCCAAGGCGTGGCTTTGCCCATCACATGACCGAAGACCGCCACGTCGGATATGTAGTGCGTCATAGCGCCAGCAAACTTCGCAGCCGAGGCGAAGTCTCCTTCAAGCATGCAGGTCAGCGCCTGGCGGTAGGTTGCGTTTGCCCTGACGGCCGACGAGTCGTCCATGAGCCTGCCGTCAGCGTAGAAGTAGATGTGGTGCCGCTGCGTGTCGCCTATTCCGTCTGAAGCTTGCCCGTTGTCAGGCAGCTCAGTCCCGTACAGGTACAGCGCTTTGTTAGCGAGGATCCACTGTTTAGCTTCCGCCGGAAGCCAGTCCAAGGCGTGCTCGGCAATCCAGTCATGCGTCCCGTAGTTTGGGTTGTAAGGGTTTGAGCTGAAGCCTCCGTTGCTCCAGCAGTATGACCGCGAGGCAAGCGTCGAAACGGCCGCCAAGCAGAGTAGCAATATATGAAAGGCTACCGGCTTCTTCATGGCGGGTGCCACGCGTGCTTTTGGAGGAGTTCTGCCAGCTTGCTTCTGACCCAATCCATAAGCGCAGGATCCTCGAAGATCCTGTGCTACAGGAGGAAAGCACATCCTGCCGCGTTCAGAAGTATAGCCTCCCATGCTTATAAGGCCTCTCTGCATTCCTTTGGATTTCAGACTTGAGCAACTCGTCGATGTTGGCTTCCAACAAGCTCAACAAGTGCAGCGTTCTAATAAGGACGCCGATGAGCTCAAGTTTTAACTCGTCAATCTTTCCATCCCTTAGAGCCTCAGCTGCCTCGCTTACTTCGCTGTGGATGAGCAGCAGGCAAGTTGCGATGTCCTTTGGGTCGTCAACGTTCCACGCAAATCCATGAGCAACACAGACGTCCTTTATTCTCTTCGCAATCTCGTTTAAGCTCAATTCTCCGCCCGCCCCTTTTATCCATTTAATGGCGACCCTTCAATCAAACATTTTGGGCGTTCCCAATACTCCGCGACTACCCCGTTTGTAAGCTTCACTTCCCCCAGCAACCCCCCATCCCCAGTAACCCTCAATTCGCTCTTAATCTCTTTAGCCTCGTCGTCTATTTCAACCGTAGCGGTTCTGCCGCAAATTGCACATTGAACTTTGCGCTTCAACCTTGAACCCTAACCCTTTGATTCCGCCTGCCCTTTTAAAGTCTGCTCCAGCTCTTCTAAGAGGCTCTTCTCCCATTCGCCGCGCGCGTCCTAACAACCCTTATCTATCCTTCCTTATCCCAACGCTGAATAGTCTTAGTAGTGACCCCCAGCAGCTTTTTAGCTTCTTTAAGCGTGTAAAGCTTCTCCATCAACAGAAAATACACTTAAGTCCATATTAAATCCATTTTAAATCCATCTATTTTGGAACTGCTAACTACGGCATAAGGCTGGGGCTTATGTTCTTTCGCTTTTCCTCAGCTTCTCCTTAGGCTCCCATGTGAACCGCCAAAGCCCTTTCCCAAAGGATTCAACAGCAATTCCCAACTCGTCCGCCAGCTTATCGTTGATCAACGGCTCACTTGCTAGGGAGGAAACCACAATGTCAACCAGCGCCTCCTCCGATTCGACGTCTTCCGCTACGACGCTTACTTTTGCCGCTCTCGGATAGAACCAAGCCCTTAAAGGTCCCCCTGCAGTTTCCAAAGTCACCTCTGAGACGCTTTGAGGTGGCCAAAGTCCGAGTTTAACGGCTAAGTCGATTGAAATAAGCAGTTGAGGCGTGGGAGCCTCATAACCGCTGTTGAGAAGGGCTACGGCTTCAGCAGACCTTTGGTTAACACTGATCTTAAGCTTCAGCCTTACCGCCATTAGCGGGCACCTTTATTCTGCCGACGCGGCCGAAGCTTTTAAGTGTGATTCGTCCGACGAAGATCCTTTCAGCTTTGCGATCGATAATGGCGTTTCTCGCGTCAACCCTCTCAACACGTACAACATCAGCTTTTATTCGGTCGTCCTTTCCGATGGATTGCAAACTGCGCACCAACTGAAAAGCTCGTGCCTCCGCACTTATACCTTTCGCTACAGCAATGCCCTTCCTGTCAGCTCGAGGCACTTGACGATTGTTTCGTTGTTTCTGACGGCCGTGAAAACCTCGCGCCTCTTCGATCTTTCAAGGAACGCGAAGAGCGCCGACATGAACTCCCTGTCGTTGGACTCCGCCACGTACTCCATGAAAGGCTTCGCTTTCGGAATGTTCTTTGAGTCCCTGTTTATGGCTTCGGCGACTGTCATGGCTGCCAAGTACTTCTGCTCAATTTTGAAGGTCCTCATTATGTGAGGCGACTTTATGAGTTCCTCGAATGGCGGAACCTTGTTTGAAAGGAAAGCCATCAGCGTTTCGCCTGCGCGTCCAAGCTTCCCTTCGCTATGCTGTGGAGCATTTCCTCGCTTCCGCCGCTCCGCTTTGCCATGGCGAAGGCTAAAGCAGTGTAGGTCCAGCCTCGAGGCGTCGCTGGAGGCTCGTAACCGCTGTCTTCAACCGTGTCTGAAACGTTTGCTAGGAAGTCGCTTGGCTTCCAGTAGAGGTAGGCTAACACCTCGCGGTCCCAGCTCTCGCGTCCATACATCTCATCCATCCAGTCAGCCCAATCCTCAAGGCTTGGAGCCTCAACCTCTATGAAGTCGAACCTGTCGCGCAGGGGCTTAGGAAGGCTTGTTACGAGGCTGTTGTACTGGGCGGTGTTTGAAGCCGCAACGACGAACGCCCTCTTGTTGAGCGCCACGTCGCCTATCTTATAGTCGCGTACAACCTTGAACACCTGGGCAAGCATGTTCGGCCGGCTTTCGTTGCAGAGCTCGTCTATGAACAGGACGCCGGCGCACGTGCTTAGGAGCCTCGCAGTTGCAAGCGGCAGGAAGGCAACGTACTTCGAGTTGACTGGCCGAGGCTGGCCTGAAAGGTCGACGGGGTCGAGGCCTGTGAGACGGCAGTCCTTGAAGACGAAGTACTTGTCAGCCTCCTCCAGGTACTGCTCAACGTCCTCAGGGTTTATCGTGTCGGCGTCGACGAACTCCAAGCCAAGCTGCTTAGCCTTCCTCACTGCCCACTGGGCTATGAACATGGACTTGCCTATGCCTGGCGGGCCGACAAGGTGAGGGGTTATCGGCTCGTAACCTTTCAAGCGCATTTCGTATGCCAAATCAAGCCTTTTGGCCAGAAGAGGACCAAGCTGCATGAAACCACCTCCAAGCTTGAAGGCGAAAAGTTAAAAGTTGGAGGCCTTACGGCGCAGCTTTGGCGGTGTTCCTCTTTCGAGCGAACGGGCAGTCTGACCCGTTCACGCGTTTTATTAGGCAGTAGCCGCTCCGCTTGTCGCTGAAATCGCAGAACCTGCAGAGCTCACTTGGCGCCTTCGGACGCGCTTCAGGCAAGTTTTTAATGCATGCATCTTCGCCTTTCAAGCGTTTCAGGAGGCACTTTGCGGAAACCTTGTCGAGGAAATCGCACCTGAAACACTCGCCGAGCTTCGCCGCGTCCAGCCTCTTAAGGGGCTTCCTGAAAGGCTTCTTCACCGTTTTCGTCTGAGCGCTCTTAGGCGGATCCGGCCTTCGGATTCCCTGGATGACGAAATCCTCAGGCGGAAGAACGTATGGCAGTGTGAACAGGTAGGCGCTATTCATCCCCTTAGTCCTGTCCCAGCTTTCCAGCGTCCACCCGTACTTTTCTTCTATTTCACGCAAAACTCCTATCCATGTGGGCCGCCTCCTTATGTTTTCGCCTCTGGAGGAGCCCGCGCGGTCGATGGCCTACACTGGACTGCGAAAACGGCTTAAAAGAGGAGGGTTGTGAGCGCGCTAGGGTGTTGCTAAATTCTTTGTTTTGACATTTTCTTGTTTATTGGTGATGTTTGTAGGTGAAGAGTCGTTTAGGGGATGTTTTGGCATGTTTGGATGTTTTGGAGGAGTTTGTCTGTGAGCCTTACCGCCATTCTGGTGCTGGTAGGCCTCCTAGGAATCCTTTGGGCATTTTGAAGGCTTTGATCGTTAAGTGTTTTAGAGGCATTCCAAGCGATCGGGAACTCTATAGGCGCTTGTGGAGTGATCCTGAACTGAGGGAGTTATGCGATATAGAGGAGCATGAGAAGCCCTATCATCCTTCCCAGCTTACGCGTTTCAGACAGCGCGTAGGCCCTGAAAGGCTTGAGGCGATAATGGAGTATATCCTAGCAAGGCTTAGGGATGCTGGAGCCGTCAAGGGTGAGATAGTTGCATGCGACGCCACATTCATTAAAGCATACAGCAAACGTGACCAAAGGATGACTCTAGAGACTATAGCGATCCAGAAGCTAGGGTTGGAAGGGCTGGGAAGGGTTATAGGCTCGGCTACAAGCTCCACTTAGCTGTAGACGCCAGTTCAGACCTTCCATTGGCGGTTACAGCTGCACCAGCAAACCAACGAGAATGCCCCAAAGCTGTTGGAGAAGACTGTTAAAGCCACAAATGGCCAAACCAAAGTTTTAGTTGCAGATTCACAGTATTCAAGCAGAAAGCTTAGAAGGCGCATATACTCCCATGGAATAAAGCCAGTAATACCATACCCATCAAACCAGAGGCCAGCCGAAGCCGAGTTTCCTACGCGTAGACAAACGCTTCAAAGCCCATTGACCTGAAAGGCTGAAAACGCTTTATAGGCATAAAGCTTCAGCCGAAAGAACCATCTCAAGGCTAAAACAGCACCTAAACTTAGAAAACCACAAGGTTAAACACCTAAGAAACATAGCCATACACGCACTGCTATGCATAATAGCCATGCTACTCTTGGCTTTAACAGCAATAAAACACGGAAAACCAGAACAAATAAGAGCAATAACAAGGCTAACATAAAATTAACAAGAAAACATCAATTTAGCAACACCCTAGCGCGCATATATGACAACGCCGAAATAAAAATCGAGAAAGGCGAAATAGCCTACATAACAGGCGAAAGCGGAAGCGGAAAAAGCACCCTTCTAAAAGCGCTGGAAAAAGACATACACCAACACACCCGCCAAAAATGCATAAACATAAACACCATAAAGCCGCCACCACCAAACAAACCCATAATAGAGACGGTTGGCAAAAACCTAGAAGAAGCCCTAAACCTCCTAAGCCACGTAGGCCTAAACGACGCCTTCCTATTTCTACGCCCATACAACCAACTAAGCGACGGCCAAAAGTACCGCTACAAAATTGCCAAACTCATAGAGAGCCAAGCCCAAGTCTGAATATAGACGAGTTCGCATCAACCCTAGACCGAGACACAGCCAAAATAGTCGCCTACAACCTCCAAAAACTAGCCCGAAAAACGGCAAAACAGTCCTAGCCGCCACAACTCACACAGACCTACTCGAAGATTTAAACCCATCAGTGCACATCCACAAACAATACGGGAAAGAAATAACAGTCAACTATTACCCAAACACGCCAGCCCCCCCAATGCAGCCTAACCCGCGAAATACACATAGAAGAAGGCACAACCGCCGACTACAAGGCGTTAAGCATCTTCCACTACCGCTCCGCCAGCCTACCACCACCAAGAAAAATATTCACCCTAAAACGCGGACAAGAAACATGCGGAGTAATCGTTTACAGCCACCCGCCGCCAACCATGTTTGGAAGAAGCCTCGTCTGGAAAGGCACCCTCCAACAGCTCCAAAAAGAAGTAAGCACCATAACCCGCGTAATAATCCACCCAAAATACCGAACCATAGGCTTAGGCACAAAAATAGTCAAGGAAACACTGCCGCTGGCCGGAACCCCATGTGTGGAGACTTTAGCCGTCATGGCAAAATACAACCCTTTCTTTGAAAAAGCTGGAATGCGGAAAATAGCCGAAACAAAATCAAACAAGCACTTGCTAGAAGCCATGGAAAAGCTAAAAGCGCTAGGCTTCAACCACACAGTGCTTCAAAGCCAAAAACACAACCTTGGAAAAATCATGAAAGTTGGAAAGGAAAAAGTCATCCAAATCCTCACAGAACTTTCAGAAAAAGGCAGCATTCCAAGAAAGAGGATAATAGCTACAAACAAAGCCTACCCAAGCCACAAGGAATTCACAGAAAAACTTGCAAACATCAGCGCCGAAGAGCTGGCAAAAGTGCTAAAAAGTTTAAGCTTCCTAACCCCAAAAAAGTCTACCTTTTCTGGAGAAACAGCCAGAACCCTTAAGCTATAACACCAATCCTTATTAAAAATCCACAAAACCTTTCGGCAACCTTTCGGCAAACACACAATAGGCTTATTCAAAGCCAAAAAGGGGCACCTTGATTGAAAACCGAATCAGCCATAATAATCGCAGTTGCCATATGCATCTTCCTAGCCTTCTACTTCTCATTCTTATCCTTCACGGCAACCGAAGACTCGTTAAAGAAACAGCTAGTCATTTTATCCGTCTACTCCCTCTTGTCAGGCATCATAGTGTTCGGTTGCCTAATAATCTATCTTGTGATCAAGAAGATTTTTGTGAAAACAACAATAAATGACATCCAAGCAGCAACGCCCAAAACCGAAGGATAGTTCAGACATTTCTCCTTTTGCTGTATTGATTTATGAAACTCAAATAGTTTGATGATTTTATGTTTTAACCGCGTGAAAAGTACGGATAATGACAAAAAGAGGGATTGTTATGCATTGGAGGGTAATAGCTAGGAAGGTGCTTGGCCGTAAAGACACGTTCACCCTCCGAAATGTTGTATCATCTCTTTCTTTTTCTTAAGACTGATCCCCCTAGCAACTAGTATAAAGCGAGAGAACGGCGTATCCGCAATCACATGTACGTATAATGAGGAGGACTGGATAGAGGTTTCTCTCATGTCAATAAAACATGTCAATAAAAGATCTCGTTGACGAAATTTTAGTATTAGATGCTTCAACGGACAAGACACCAGAAATCGTAGAGGACCTTCGCGAAAATCAAGGACTCCCAGTTAAGTTGCATAGGATGCGATTAGGCGATATGGCGTATACGAGAAATCTAGGACTTTCAATGACTAAACATAAATGGATCTTAATATGGGACGCCGACTTTATATTGAAGGAAGAAGCTTTTGAAAAACATGGACGAAAGAAGATATTACCTCGTGTATTGGCCGCATATATGTCTTGATAGAGATCTGATGCATCAAGATCCCGTGAACCCTCTTCACGTCGAGCATTGGCTTTTCACTTGGAGCCCTAAACTGCATTACGCGAAAGTAGGTTATTCTGATAGTCTCATCGCCCCCTAGCTTATTATTGCGTTGTGTATATTGAGGAACCGTTAAGTTTTCACTTGAGAACTGTGAGAAGCCCTGTTAGACTGCTTTATAGGCATTATAGGTGGCGGCTTATGCGCAGAGAAAAACTTGAGGGAAGGATAAACATAGATGATTATGTGAAGAGATTAGGCGAAGATTTTGGAACAACTGATATAGATCAAGCAGCGAAACTATACCTCCAAAAATATCTTACAAATCTTACCGAATACAAAAAGATGTTTATGGTGACTATCCACAATTATAGAAAGGACTATGTAAAAGAAAATATGATATAGACTTGTAATTCATTCAAGGTTGAGAGCCGGTTTCCTTATTAACCATCTGAACGGAGACCCTTGGTAAAAACACTAAAATGATAGAAACCAAGGTGCAAAAATCTTTGCCAAAACTAGTATTAAGAAGGAGGAAAGCGGCACAGTGATATTATCGTCTATAGGGTTTGACTCAAAATGCTCCATAAAAGAGGCTGTGGCCCCAGCAACGATTCCCGCTAAGCCGAAAATTGCACCGCCAACCGGTATGGAGAAGGTAGCCATGGCAAGGTTTCCCCACCATGACTTGGTTCTCCTTTTGTAGATTATGTTGCGTACTATTCCGGTTATGGCATCCCCAACCGACATGAAAAGCACCGGCAGCACTCCAAGCCAAAAGTTCCCGCCAGAAATAAGCCAGCCCAGTGCTATTATAATGCCCCACATGATGCAAAAAGAAACTTCGTACGCGTTTTCTTCCACTTGAAACCAATGCATCAGTTTGCCTTTTCTGTGGGGTATGTAGAGGAAAACAGCCAAAAGACAAGCCATTGTAAGAGGAAATATGGGTGTTTTAAAGACGTAAGGAACGATAGAAGCAACCAAACCACCCGTTAAAATGTGTATAATCTTCCTATTATAGTAGACTGCAACGTTACCCTGCACATCACGTTTAACTATCCACACATAAAGCTTCCGCGTCAAAACTTCAGCAACAAAAATAACCCAGACAAAAAGCACCGCGGTTACCGCAGCCTCCAACGGAGACACGATAGACATAGTTGACACATAGCTAATGATTGCATGAAAATAAATTAAGCTTTGCGTCTTCTATGATCTTCAAGTTTCACTTTAGATGAAACTGCTTCGAACGTGATTTTAATCAAGCCCAATAACATTTCAGATTCAGTGAACAAATACATTGAAGCGCCAAATAACGACATGATCAAATACTAAAAACACGGGGGGGCGGGGGGAAGCCATGTTCGCGCATTTATATGTAAAAGTTTAAGTTTCCAGGTGAAAAGTGAATAAAGCCTTCAAAGAGAGCTTAACAAAAATGAGGATTATGCCGGAGCTGTTAGGACTGGGAGACGCGCGCCGTCAGTTATAGGACCATGCAAAACCTTCTCCATAAAACAAGACAGTATTAGGTCTATTCGATTTGTTATTAAGATTTTCTAAAATGCTGAGGCTTGAAGTTAGGGCAAATATTAAATGTCTGTTATATCATAAAAACTAAAGTGGGTGTTTTCATGCCAAGGGGTTATATGGGGAAAATTCTAAGAGTCAATTTAACCGCCAAAAGCTTGAAAGTTGAGTCAACATCTGAAGAAGTTGCCAGAAAATACCTTGGCGGCAAAGGTTACGCCGTATACCTTTTATACAAACATTTGAAGGATTACGAAAAAGCTGGAATTTCACCAAAGGATATTAACGCATTAGGCCCGGAAAACGTCTTGATATTTGCAACAGGCCCTGGAACAGGAGTTCCCGGCTTTCCGTCTAACGGCAGATATCATGTGATGGCGTTAAAATCGCCTTTAACAGGTTCTATTGGAAGCGCAAATTCTGGAGGGGAATTTGGGCCTTTCCTAAAGTTTTCCGGGTTTGACATCATCGTGATTGAGGGAGCATCTAAAACGCCAGTCTATTTGGCTGTCGTGAACGGGGAGGCCGAATTAAGGGATGCCGGCAACCTATGGGGTAAAAACGTGTTTGATACATGCAGAATCTTGAGGGACAAAGTTGGCGGCAAAAACACAAGTGTAGCGTGTATTGGGCCTGCTGGCGAAAACATGGCGTACATGGCGTGCATAATGAATGATGAGCATAGGGCTGCGGGTAGAACGGGGCTAGGCGCTGTTATGGGTTCTAAAAAGCTGAAAGCTATCGTTGTTTCTGGTGAAGAGAAAGTTCCAGTTGCTAACCCGCAAAGATTTTCTGAAGTTTCGAAAAGATGCCTAGATGCATTGAAAAATAACCCCGTCACGGGCGTTGGACTACCAACATACGGTACCGCTATACTCATAAACATAATTAACACAGCCGGCGGGCTTCCCTACAGGAACTGGCAGACCGGTGTAAATCCAGACGCAGAGAAAATAAGCGGTGAAACCCTTGCAGAAACATACTTGATCAGCCGGAGGGCGTGCTGGGGATGCCCAATCGCGTGCGGAAGAGTAACAAGCGTCAAATCCGGCCCATTCCAGATTTTAGCTTCGGAAGGTCCCGAATACGAGTCTGTCTGGGCGTTGGGAAGCAGCACAGCCGTAAAAGATTTAGACGCAGTTGTTAAAGCCAACCACTTCTGCGATGAGCTTGGACTGGACCCAATAAGCATGGGCTCGACGATAGCCGCCGCCATGGAACTCAACGAAAGGGGATACATTCCACAAGAAGACTTGCAAGGGTTAGACTTGCGATTCGGCAATGCTGCAGCCCTTGTGGAGGCTGTTTGGCGAACAGCCTATAGGGTTGGATTTGGAAAATATTTGGCTTTAGGATCGAAGAAGCTTTGCGAAATTTACGGACATCCAGAACTTTCCATGAGCGTCAAGGGCCTTGAGATGCCAGCCTACGACCCAAGAGCCATTAAAGGCATTGGACTGAACTATGCAACCGCCAACAGAGGAGGCTGCCACGTAACCGGATACACAGTCTCACCAGAAGTCCTTGGAATACCGGAGAAAATCGACCCGTTGAAGGCCGAGGGAAAAGCTAAGTGGGTCAAAATATTCCAAGACTTTACATGCGTGGTTAACTCAACTGTAAACTGCTTGTTTACGACGTTCGCTTTAGGCGCGAAGGACTATGCAGAGCTTTTGTCAGCTGTTACTGGTTGGGACCTAACGGAGGATGAAATCCTAAAAATTGGAGAACGCATCTACAACCTAGAAAGGGTCATAATCAACAAGTATGGATTTGACGGAAAAGATGATACGCTGCCAAGACGCCTACTGGAAGAGCCCATGCCTGAAGGCCCCGCGAAGGGCCAAGTAACAGAACTTGAAAAAATGAAGGAAGAGTATTACAAGCTTCGCGGCTGGGTTAACGGCGTCCCAACAAAAGAGAAGCTGGCTGAGCTTGAAATAGAACTTTAGAAAAGCAAAAATTCCTCCTTTTTCTCCATTTTGTTGGAAGCGCTTGACTTTGGTATCAGTAAAAATAATGCTTTTCGCAACCCTGCGCAGCAAATACAAAACTAGAGAGCTTACTGTCGCTTGTAATGGAACCCTTCTAAACATGATTGAGAACGCGTCTAAAATTTTAGGACCAGAATTTGTCGACGATGTTTACGACAAAAAGCGAGGAAAAATTAGGGACGACATGATTATTATGGTGAATGGGAGAAACATCAAAGACTTAGAAGGAGAGATAACTCTAAAAGACAACGATGTAATAGCCATATTCCCACCACTAGCCGGGGGCTAAATCTTAGGAAAGCATTCGTATGAGTGATGCGTTTCCAGAAGCGCTGCAGATACAAGTTACAAACAGGTGCAACTTTAACTGTCAAATGTGCATTAGGCAACATTTTGAGAAACGAAATCTTATTTGGAGCAAGAATCAATCCTGAAAGAACTGTGCAAAGCCTATCAGAAGGGGAAATCGCCAAACTCATGGGAGAATGTGAAACTTTAACCCAACAATTCTTAAAGTTAAAAGTTGAGAAAAAGCGACTAAAGCCCCTCCTTCAAGTCTACAACAATTACAGGGGGACGTGCAAAATATGCGGAGGCAAAATAAAATTTTACATGCAACGCCCCCATCAAAAGAAAAACCTTTGTCTGTATAAACTGCCAACATATTTAAGGCGAAGCGTTTCATCTTTTTAAAACTTAATTTAGAGCCCTCAATAAATCATCAATTTTACGATTCTAGGCGTTGTTTCACCTTTCCACGTTCCTCTCAATTAACGGTGCCCATCTTAATTTCTAAAACTTTGCAAAGACATACAGCAGCGCGCTCCTGTTAAGAGACACCAACAGAACTTCCAGATCGTTCAGAAAGAATTTTACGTATATTTGACAATTTTGTGTTGCATCAATGTTTTGTCACTAAAAACATAAGTGTTTTATAGCGTGTTTTAGTTTGTCAATGGAGATGGGTATGGGGTTTGTTGCTGGTAGCCGTGTGAAGTCGCCTTGGCTTTTTCATTTGAATACTGGTTCGTGTGCTGGTTGCGATATTGAGATTGTGGCGGCTTTGACTCCTCGCTATGATGTTGAACGCTTGGGATGTGTTCTTGTTGGTTCCCCACGTCATGCCGATGTTCTACTGGTGACGGGGCCTGTGACGCGGCAAATGCTTCCGCGCTTTATTAGGGTTTATGAGCAAGTGCCTGAGCCTAAAGTAGTTGTTGCTGTGGGCACGTGTGCTTCTTCTGGAACCCCTTTCCTAGGGAGTCCAATGGTGGAGGGGCCGGTGGATAGGATTGTCCCTGTAGATGTTTATGTTGTTGGGTGTCCAACTGGTATTATGTAAAGTGGTTTTTGGTCTGTTGGTAGTCGCAAGAGTTCTTGAATTTGATCGTCATGGAATGCTCCGACGACCACCATGCCTAATCCTCGAGCTGTAGCTGCAGATATAGGTTTTGTGCGGCGTGTCCTGCCTCCATATGTACATAGCGAATGCCGCGTTCGCCATATCTGGCTGTTGTGCGCTCGTAAACTGCGGCGATTATAATGTTAATTGGGGCTTCCTTGATCCAAGTCTGCCCTAATGCTGCCTCAGCTAGGCTTGAGCGTAAATCACCCTTCAAGACATGTTCCAACCGATGCCCATGGGGATCGTAGCGGTAAAGCCCGTCAGCTAACTCTGTCACGGAATTGTTGCCAACTACAATGTATACTTCAAGGGGATAAGTTGCTCCGGCTGAAGGAGCAGCCCTAAGGTTTCTGGCAGAATCCGTGATTCCTTGAGCTGCCCACAACAGTTGGGAAACGTCTTGCAAACTCAAGGGATCGCTCGTGTAGCTTCTTATCGACCTCCTCCTCTGGATCGCCTCTTCCACAGACATGGTTCCCAATGTTTCAGGAGGCGGAAGCTGAATGAAACTATCTGTCCATTGGGGCTTGAAATCGCTAGGCTTAAACCAAGTGAAGTAAACTGTAACAGCCACTGCAGAAGCCACTACGGACATAATAACGGCCATTATCACTTTCTTCTTAAACAACAATTGTTCATAATCACCCAGATAATAGTTAACCTTCGTTAGTTTAAAAATGGCGCGTGAAAGCCTTAGCGCATTCTATTGTTACGTGTAGGTTTAAAAGTCACAAGTATGCCTCTGTAACGTATCTGTGCATCATTCTGCGGCTGTTGAAGTGGCAAGCGATTTTTCCTGCCCTTCATTTTCATCGTTTGTTACTATTAGTCTTCCATGGGAACAAACATGCGCTGACATGGGATAGAAGCTTTCTTCCCAATGTTCCTTAACGTATTTCACGTCTGTCAAGAGTTTGATGCAACACCCATATATGTCCGCTCTCTCTTCGTAGAGAAGGCGATCGCCATATTTCTCCATCAACCTATTTCTTTTCTCAACTCAATAGAGACAAGTTTAACTTCATACTTTGACGACAAAAACCATCACCTTTTCCTGTGACTTTCAGATTTATATATTATTTATTTAGGTGATGCCTAATAGTATTGTTTACAGAAGTTTTCATGTTTCTTTTCAAGGGATCTTCTAGGCTCAAGTTTTATGCTAAATGTTCTTTCCATTGCTTCGATTTCGGCTGAAACCTCGTTTAGAACATTCATCAGCTGGATTCGAATATGTATGCGAAATCGACGCGTCAAACCGTTCAGAAAAAGGAAAATAGAGACGCCGATATTTTATACCCATGATGGTGCGGCCGCCGGGATTTGAACCCGGGTCGTCAGCGTGGCAGGCTGATGTCCTAGACCAGGCTAGACTACGGCCGCAAGCCTCTGAATTCCGGTATCTTTTTATCATGGTTTTCCTAAAAAGCATTATGTTCCCATTTTTACTTGATTTGTCAATTTTATGCTTATTTTTTCTAACTGTTAAAATTGATGGCCTCCCTCTAGTTTTTACGATGTAGCGAACTGTGGGAGAATGGGCTGTTTTCGCTTGTTATTTTCGCTATCCTCTCCCTCTATGGTTTTTATCGCCAAGTTTTTATTGCCTCACTTGCTTTTGTGTTTTCAATGTTTGGCAGGGACTTTTTTGTTGAACGTTATCGACGGCTGGGTTGGGAGTTTAGGGAAGTTACGCTTAGGCAGGCTATTAGAGTTAACTCCATGAATGTTAGGGGTTTTGATGTTGTTGGGCATCTTAGGGATTTAGGGGTTGAGCTTGAGAAGGTTCCGTTTTTGCAAAACGGCTATTGGGTTATTCGTTCAGATTTTTCTGTCGGCGCCACTGTTGAATATCTTTTGGGCTACTATTCTGTTCAAGAGGCGGCGGCCCAGATTCCGGCAACTCTTTTCACAGACTTAAAGGATAAGATTGTTTTAGACGCTTGTGCAGCTCCGGGCGGAAAAACTGTTCAGCTGGCGGATTTAATGAACAACACTGGTGTTATCGTTGCTTTGGACGTGAATAAGCGGAGGCTGGAAGCCTTGATGAACCAGTTGGAGCGTTGTCGCGTGAGAAATACAGTTGTCTATCGGTTGGATGCTAGGCAAGCGTCGAAGCTTGGGTTGAAGTTTGATAGGATATTGCTGGACGTGCCGTGTTCCGGTAATTTCGCCACCGATAAGGACTGGTTTAGGCGGCGAACTTTCCGCGACGTGGAGCGAAACGCGAAACTGCAGAAGCAGATTTTGGCGGAAGCCGCTAAAGTTTTGAAGGATGACGGCGAAATGGTTTACGCCACTTGTTCCCTTGAACCTGAAGAAAACGAGTTAAACATCGACTGGGCCGTGAAAACTCTCGGCTTGGAAACTGTGGAAATAGACTGTTATGGCTGGGAGGCTCCCACAGAGGTTTTCGGCAAAAGATTGGACGAATCTGTTAGGCGTTGTAGGCGAATTTGGCCGGGAAAAACCCAGGGGTTTTTTGTTTGCAAGCTTAAAAAGCGGAGGTGAAACGTTTGGTTGAAAAAGATGTGGTTGAGGGTTTTGCAAGGCTTTTTGGTGTGGAACGCTTTTTGTATAAAGGATTTGTAGTTAAAAATGGCAACCGCTACTTTCTGCTCAATCAGAAACTAAAGAGTTTAACCAAAAAACGTGGGAGTTGGCTTTACGCTGGGACATATTTGGGGAAGGTTGAACGTGGCGGAGTTTTCCATCCAAGCTTTCCACTACTATTTATGATCGCTGAAAAAGCCAAAAACCGCATAGTCGTCAATGACAAGGCGGCTTGGCTTTTCATATGCGGCAGAGACGTTTTCAAAAAGGGAATCCTAAAAATAGAGGGTTCCAGAAAAAAGGGCGATTACACTCTGGTTTTTAACAGGCATGGTGAATGTTTAGGATACGGCGTGATTGCAAAAAATCTTGACAAGCTAGAAAACGGGTTAGCCGTAAAAAACCTCTTGGATATTGGAGACTTTCTGAGAAGAGAACGTCAAGCAATTCAGGAAATTTGAAGTTTTAGTGTTTTGGCAAGTTCGCCGATTTTGACTGTTGTTTGTTCCTTTTTCCGCATATTCCTTAAGACGACTGCACCTTCTTTCAACTCTTTTTCTCCAACTATCACTACGTGGCTTATACCTCTCCTATCAGCGTCTTCTAAAGCCTTTGAAACTTTTCGCCCCATAACCTCAAGCTCAACCGGTATGTTTTCAGCCCTCAATATTTCAGCTATTTTCAAGGTTTCTGAGTTTAGGTTTTCGCTCACCGGTATAATCATAACAGGCCGTGTTTCCTCCACATTGATTTCGGCTTTTTGTTCTTGAAGGGCAAGCATCATTCTGTCTATTCCATGGGCAACCCCGACGGCGGGTGTGGGTTCTCCCCCAAACAATTCCACAAGCTTGTTGTATCTTCCGCCGCCGGCCAAGGCTATGTCAAGCTCTGGGACATAAACCTCAAAAATAATTCCCGTGTAATATTCTAGGCCTCTTGCAAAACCAGCATCGACAGTGATGTTTATTTTTTCGCCAGCTTCGGCAATCAAGCTGAGTATTTCGCCTAGATTTTTTACGGCTTCAACGGCTTCCGGGTAATCCTCTACAATTTTCCTCATTTTCTCCAAAACTTTGGCAGCGTCTTCTCCCTTTAAACCTACTAGGCTTTGAAGTGTTTGAATGCCTTTTTCAGATGCGCCGGCTTCCCGCACAATTTTTAGGGCTTCTTCATATAGTTTTTTGTCCATGCGTTGCATGGCTTGGTTTTGCACTTCTTCGGCTAATCCTTCTTGGCTTAGGATGCTTCTTAAAACGCCTACATGTCCAACTTTAAAAATTATGTTTTTCAATCCAACACTTTTCATGAAACGCTTTGTTAACAACAGTATTTCAGCGTCGGCTTCGGGCTTTTCGGGGCCCATCAACTCGAAATTTGACTGCCAAAACTCTCTGAAACGGCCTTTCTGCGGTTCGTCATAGCGGTAAAGACTTCCAACACAGAAAAGCCTTAACGGTTTGGGCTCATTTCGCAGCGTTGTCGCCACGAGTCTTGCCACGGAAGCGGTGAACTCTGGGCGAAGGGCAACTTTTCTTCCACCCAAATCTTCGAAGGCGTACATTCTCAATCGAACTTCCTCGCCAGCCTTTGCCGCCACAAGATCATAAGACTCCACAACGGGCGTTATTATCTCCTTATACCCATACAACTCGGCTGTTTTTCTGGCCTGCTTTTCAATAAAACGCATTATTCTTGCTTCTTCTGGTAAAAAGTCCCTCATGCCCCGAACAGGTTTAAAGGCGATCATGATTGTTCACGCATTCGCCGTTTGTTATGGTAGGGTTAATTGTGAAACGGAGTAGTAAACTATTTCTCCCCGGCGGCTCATAGCTGCCACTATAAGCTCCTTTTTCAAGCTTTGACTTTGCCTAACTATTTGTGTGAGCTTTTCGAGGGTTATGGGTTTCCCTTCTTGGAGGGTTAAAATCAAATATTTCGCCGTGTCCTTTCCATAATCTCCCCTATCATAAACCCGAAAGTCAACGTTCATGCCGAAGCCTTCGCGGACCACGTATCCACGGCTTCGCAAGTCCCGGTAAACCATGTATTTAGCCCAAATGTTTTCGTCCCTTTCCTCTGCAAACTGCAAAAGCTCTTGGAAGCCGACTTTTCCGCCTTTTTCATCTTTAACCTCCAACAAGCCTCTATCCAAGAGGTGTAGAGTTTCACAGAAGTTTAGCAGCAACCCGCCGTTCTCATATATTCCATAACCTTTCGCTTTAAGCTCTTCAATTCTGCTTTTTGTTTTTACTCTTACACCTTTTTCCGTCAGGACCCCCTCTATTTTCGCTTCTTGGCGGGTTTGGCTTTCTTTGTTTTGGCTCATGGTTTCTCCGCCTTCCTGCTTAAACTTGAAAAGTCCTCCTTGTATAGAACGCCTTCCTCGCAAATTACCGCCGTCACGTATTTTATGGGTGTTATGTCGAAGGCTGGATTGAAAACCGCCACACTTTCGGGGGCTATCCTTTCTCTGCCCACGTAGAGAACCTCTTCTGGGCTTCTTTCTTCTATGGTTACTTGTTCTGATGTGCGGGTTAGGTCGAAGGTGGATTTTGGAGCCGCCACATAGAATGGTATGCCATGTTCCTTAGCCAGAACCGCTATCTGATATGTTCCTATCTTGTTTATGACGGCGTCCCGCACTATTCTGTCGGCGCCAACAATAACCTTGTTCACCATTCGCCGGTACATCACATAGCCAACCATGGTGTCGCTTATCAACGTGACTGGTATGCCGTCCCTTTTAAGCTCGTATGCCGTCAAGCGAGCGCCTTGAAGCTTCGGCCTTGTTTCGGTGGCGATAACGCTTATCTTTTTGCCCTGTTCAATTGCGGCTCTGACAATGCCTAGGGCTGTTCCATAATCGACAGTGGCTAGGGCCCCGGCATTACAATGGGTTAAAATGACGTCTCCGTTTTCCAAGAGTTGGGCGCCATGCCTGCCGATGGCGCGGTTCGCCATAACATCTTCGTCAGCTATCCTTTTCGCCTCATTCACAACCATGGCGGCTAGTTCACGGGCGCCGCCCTCAAGCGTGTAAACTTTGCGCAGTATTCGGTCAACAGCCCAGAAAAGGTTAACCCCCGTAGGTCTTGTTTTTCGCAGTTTTTCAGCTGCCGCCTCCAACTCGCGGATTAAAGCTTCCCTATCCTTTGCCTTTGAATGGTGGGCGGTTAACGCTAAACCGTAGGCGGCAGCCGCCCCAATCAGTGGCGCCCCTCTGATTTTCATGGTTTTGATGGCTTCAGTCACCTCGTCGCATGTTTGAAGCTTCAAAAACTCTGTTTCATGGGGAAGTTTCAGCTGGTTAATTGTTATCACTGTTCCATCTTCTTGCCACTCTATTGTCCGCATTGGTTAGGCTTCCTCCGTTAACCGTTTAAGGCTGTTTAAGTATAAATTTTGTCAGCCCACTCTTTATGGAGGGTTTTGTTTGAAGAGGGAAACAGTCCAAAAGCTTGTTGAAGCCCTTGGAAAGCCCTACTCTGAAGTTTTAGGCATAAACCTTGAAAGCGGACGGGAAGAGGAAATCTTCAAATGGTTTTTGGCTTCAATTCTTTTCGGCGCACCCATAACAGAAACTTCTGTCATAAAAACCTACAAGTGCTTTGAAAAATATGGCGTGCTCACTCCGGAAGCAATCCTTGCCACCGGCTGGGATGGACTTGTTAGGATTCTGGATGAAGGAAGCTACACCCGTTACGACTTTAAAACCGCTGACAAACTTCTCGAAGTTATGCGCAATCTTGCGAAAAAATATGGCGGCAGAATAACCGATCTCTATCGGAAAGCAGGCAGCCCCGAAGAGCTTGAAAATGCTTTGAAAAGTTTGGGGAAAGGCGTCGGCGACGTTACTGTGAGCATCTTCCTTAGGGAGCTTCGCGATGTCTGGATGGATAAAGCCAAACCAAACCCCACAAGCCTTGTGGTTTTGGCGGCTGAAAACCTCGGCATCGTGAATGAGAAATCTTCAAAAAATGTTTTACAACAACTCGAAGAGTTTTGGGCTGAAAACATCGTTCCAAACAAGTCTTTTGTAAATTTTGAGACAGCGCTGCTTCGTTTAGGCAAGAATTACTGTAGGAAGGCTAAATGCCACGCGTGTCCAGTTAAAGTTGAATGCTTAACCTCTAAGGCTGCTTAATGTAGGTTACAACCTCTATTGGACAGTCTTCTGGCAGTTTCAATTTTTTCCTCCACTCGTCCCCGACAGCTATGAGGGAGAAAACTCCCGAAACCTCTGCTTTAGCTTTGCGCACAAGGTTCACAAGCGCCGCCTGTGTCTCACCAGTCTTAATCATGTCGTCCACTATTAGGACGCTGTCCCGTTTTTTAATGGCATCTTTTGGAACGTAAAGCGTTATTGTAACACCTGAATCCTTAAGCGCAAAAGTTTCTTCAAGAAACTCTTTCACGCCGACCTCCTTGCTTCTCTTAGCTATAACGAGGTTTACGCCTAAAGCGTTCGCCACCATGGTTGCCAAAGGAATGCCGTCCACGGCCGCCGTAAACACTTTCGTTACGCGTTTTCCAGCAAAATTCGCCAAGGCATGGTTAGCCGCCTGCTGGAGAATGTTGAAATCTCCAATAATGTCGGTGTTATCAAAATAACCATTCTCGTCAAACTTTATCCTACTTCTAATCTCATTTTCCAAACCAACAAATTTGGACAAAACTTTCCAGAGCTGTTTGGCGCGGGCCGTGTTAGGCAAAACATGACCCTTGGCGTATCTGCTTAAAACTGTTACGGGCAAACCCGTTTTAGCTGAAAGCTCACGGTACGTGATATTCTTCTTATATTTGGCGGTTCTAAGAAGCTCTATAGTCATCAAACGCAGTTTCAACTCTTCCGCATGAGTGCTCATCAGCCTCCCCCATTATACAAGGACCAGTTAAATTTGAAGCGCCTACACTTAGTTATTAAAATCCAAATTTATAATTTTCCGCTCAAAACCTTTCAACCACACAAAGTTTTCGAGTGAGGGCTTTACGGCGCTTTAGCCAAAATCACTTCAATCGTGTATTTTTGTCCGTTGCGGTAAACCATTAGATCAACTTTTTCGCCAACTTCTCTTTTATGAATTTCGCTTAACAGTTTTTCGATTCGCGTGATTGGCGCGTCGTCCATAGCCAATATTATGTCGCCAGGTGCAATGCCAGCTTCGTCGGCGGGGCTTCCATCCACAACTCTCGTTACTAGGACGCCTTCAGCTACTGGGATGCCGTAGTAGTTGGCGATTTCCCTGGAAAGACTTAAGCCTATTATCCCAAGCCAAGGTCTTACATGGGTTCCTCTGGCGATTATGTCGTGGGCGCATTTCTTTGCCGAATTTATTGGGATAGCGAACCCTATCCCATGGGCGAAAGGAATAATCGCAGTGTTTATGGCAACAACCTTACCATTAATATCCACCAGTGGACCACCACTATTTCCAGGGTTTATGGCGGCATCTGTCTGAACTAGGTTTTCTAAGAGCTCGTTTCGCGACTCTATGGTGCGGTTTAAGGCGCTTATAACGCCTGAAGTCACTGTTGGGCCTCCGGCCAAGCCGAAAGGGTTGCCTATAGCGTAAACGCGTTGGCCTATCCTAAGATTGTCAGAATCTCCTAGCTCCGCATAAACCAAGTCTTTCTTGTCGATTTTGACGACGGCTATGTCGTGGATCACACATGTGCCCAGCAGCCGCCCGTTTAAGACTTCGCCGTTCCATAGAGTTACCGCAATGCGTTCTGCGCCTTGGACCACGTGGTTGTTGGTTATTATGTGACCTTCGCTGTCAATAATTGTGCCGGAGCCCATGCCTTTAACTGGGAAAACTTGATAGAACATGCCTTGAACAAGCCTTACAGTGCTGATGTTCACAACGCTTTTGCTTACCTTCTCCAAGACGTCTAAAACTCTAGATTCGTCGTCTGAAGCCAAACTGCTCTCCTCCTTGAAAATTGAACTTACCTAAGCTTTAACCTTTTCCAGTTTACGGGTTGTCAGCGAGTAAGCTTTGAAGATTAAGAAAACCGCTGTGGCTTGTGTTGCCACGACATAGAGAGCCATGCTCCAATATGGTGGGTTCATGGCGGCGAACAAGCCGTAAATAAAGCCGCTGATAAGCATGCCGATACCGTAAGCTGTGTTGAAAATGCCGTAGGCTGTTCCCCGCAAAGTTATGGGCGCAAATTCTGAGACAGCGGCACGATAAATTGATTCCTGCATACCTAAAACTAGACCGAAAAACACTGCGGCAGCTATTATGGCGGCTATGTTTGTATTGGCTAAGGCAAACAGTGTCGGAAAAACTGAGAGGATGAAAGGTAAAGTCAAAACCCTAATCTTATACTTATCATAGGAGTATCCGGCTAAAAAGGCTGTGGGCGCGTCCACCCCTTGAATCAGCATGTATATTAGTGGAACCATCCACTGCTGGTTTGCCGGCTGGAGGATTGCCGAAGCCTTTAAAAGTATAAGCTCGTATGGGATAAGCCCCACAGTGTTCAATACAACGGCGAAAGTATAAAAATAGAAGGCTTCTTCAAGTTTGCCGCCTTCTTCCCGTGCCTTCTCCGTTTCGGATGGCTTGCTTGAGCCGATCTTTCTGTAGGTGAAAGTTAGAAACACCACAAGCAATAGGAAAGGCGCAAGTAGCAGGCTAAAGGTTTGGCTGTAGTTGTTTCCGCTGTAAAACATTAAAGCCGCAACCAGCAACGGTCCTAAAATGGCTCCTATCTGGTCTAATAGTTCATGGATTCCAAAGGCTTTTCCAGTTCCAACACCTCTGCTTACAATGGACAGCACAGCATCTCTAGCCGGCGCCCGGACGGCTTTTCCAATGCGCTCAAGCAATACGAGGATTATGGCTATCCACCAAAGGTTTGTGAAGCCTAAGAGCGGGATAGCCACAATAAGCCCGTAGCCTAGGAAAATGAAAGCCCAATAAGCCCTAGTTGTGTCGGCTAAAACTCCGCTTACAAGCCTCAAAGCGTAGCCTAAAAACTCTCCAAACCTTCCAACAAAAACTATAATGAAGGCTGAAGCGCCCAAAAAAGCCAAATAGCTCGGCACAAGCCCGCGTGAACCCTCATAAACGACATCCCCTAAAAGGCTTACAATTCCCATAAGGAGGATAGCCATATAAACGCTTCTTATGCTGGCAGATTCTGAACCCACAAACCCACCTCCTTAACGGCGACTCTATAACGATCCATTTGCGCGCGATCGCTTGCCGGATGGTTAAATTTTTTTGTATATGTGCCAAGTAGAGTTTTAGCAAGATAAAGCTTTTATTGAGGCTTTAGGCTTAGTTTGGCAAATATCCATTAAAACGGTGCCAGTTATGGCTTTGCAGAAAGGCGACTTCATCCTAATAGACTACGTTGCAAAAGTTAAAGAGACAGGCGAAATCTTCGACACAACAATTGAAGAAGTGGCCAAAAAGGAACGCCTTTACAAAGAAGGCGAAATCTACGAGCCAAAACTTATTGTTGTGGGTGAAGGCTGGGTTTTAAAGGCTTTAGACGAAAGTTTTCTATCTATGGAAGTTGAAAAATCTGCAACCGTTGAGATTCCACCAGAAAAAGCCTTCGGCCCCCGAGACCCTGAAAAGGTTAGACGTGTTCCTTTGAGACAGTTAACATCGAAAGGGATAACACCTACCCTTGGAATGCGCCTCGAATATGACGGAAAAATTGCAATAGTAAGAGCCATTGGCGCTGGAAGAGTTTTGCTGGACTTCAATCCGCCACTAGCCGGGAAAACCCTTGTCTACGAGGTTACAGTCAAAAAGAAGCTTGAAACGCAGGAAGAGAAGATTGCAGCCCTTATTCATCGCCGAATACCCTCTGTGGAAGTTGACAAGTTCAAGTTTACAGTGAAAGGCAAAACCCTCAGTGTAGAAATGCCGGAAGACGCCTTCTACCTTGAAGGAATCCAAGTAGCGAAAAGGGGAATCGCCCTGGACATTCAAAAGTTTTTCCCAGAAATCACAACCGTCAAATTCATTGAAACCTTCAAAACCGCTCCGGCGGAGACCAAAACAGAGGCGGAAAGCCAAGCTTAAATGACTTCGGTTTCTCTGGCTATTCTTCTGCATTCTTCAAGGCTCAACTTTAACTTGTTTAAAATTGTGTAGCGTTCCGGCCTTACAGAAGGCGCCATATACAAGGCTTCGACAACCTCGTCTTCTGTTAAGCCCAGTTCTTCGGCGTTTGTGGGCGCTCCAACGGTTTTAAGGGTTTCTTGGATGCGTTCCCAGTCAGCTCCATGTAAGTAAGCCATCATTATGGTTCCAACACCGCAGCGTTCTCCATGCATGGAACTGTTAGGTTTGATCATGTCGAGGGCGTGGCTGAATAAGTGTTCGGCGCCGCTGCATGGGCGACTGCTGCCAGCGATGCTCATGGCGACGCCGCAGCTTATCAAAGCCTCTAAAAGCACTCGCAAGCCTTCCTCGTTTTCCGGCCTAATATGTTTAGCGTTTTGTATCACAAGCTCGGCGCTCATTAGGGCTAGGCTTGCAGCATACTCCCCATAATATTCGCCAACTTCTTCGTGGGCTAGTTTCCAGTCTCTGACAGCTGTGAACTTTGCGATGACGTCTCCGCAGCCGCTTGCCACAAGTCGAAACGGAGCCTGCTTTATGACGTTTGTGTCTGCCACTATGGCTATGGGCGCTTGAGCCATAACCGAATAGGGCTTCTCTAAACCCTTAATGGAGGATAGTGGACTTGCAATTCCGTCATGGGAGGCCGTTGTTGGAACGCTTATGAATGGTGTTCCTTGACGTGCCGAGCTTAACTTTGCAATGTCAATTTTTGTTCCGCCGCCAACCCCCAAAACCACCTGGGGCTTCAGTGTCTTAATTCTCTCCTCAACGGCTCTAACATCCCACATAGTGGCCGACTCAACCCTTAAAGTTTCAACCCTTAAGCCCTCGCTTTCAAGTATCGCCTTAACGGTTTTTCCGGCAATTTCTCCAGTCTTTGAACCCGTAACAATTAGGGCTGAGTCTGTAAACCCCAACCTTTGGGAGATTTCAGCTATCCGCTCTATCACGCCTTCTCCGACGATAACTTCCCTTGGAAGCTGCATCCAGTGGTGTTTTAATGTCAAATCAACCACTAAATACTACGCAGGACCTTTATCTTTCAAGTAGGGCTTAAACCTTAAAAACTCTTTTGAAAAGAGCAAGATGTGCTTTTGGCTTTAAAGGAAAACTTAGTTTTTGAAGCGTAATATTAATAAACTCCACGTGCATGATTACAAGTGCTACTTCCTTGAGAAGTGAATTGGGCGGTAAGTCCAGATTTTAGGAGAACCGTCAAATGGCGAATAACAATATGATTGACAAGTTGACGTTCAAAGGAACAACAACGGTAGGCGTTGTATGCAAAGACGGCGTAATCCTGGCCTCTGACACCCGTGTAACTATGGGATTTTACGTGGCGCACAAGCATGGCAAAAAGATTTACAAAATAGACGACCATTTGGCCATGACCATCGCGGGAACTGTGGCGGACGCCCAGAGGACTGTGGACATTTTAGCCGCCAACGCTCAGCTTTACAAGATAAACTTGGGGCGTCCAATTCCCGTAAGCTCGGCTGCAAGGCTCGTGGCGAACCTCCTATTTTCGGCGAGATATATACCCTTAGTCACCCAAGTGTTGGTTGGAGGGGTTGACGAAACAGGTCCTCACGTTTTTTCGCTAGACCCCTTTGGCAGTTTAACAGAAGAAAAATGCGTTGCCACCGGCTCAGGCTCGCCGGTAGCTTACGGTGTTCTTGAAGACAAGTTTAGGGATGGCATGACTGTGGAAGAGGCTTTACCCATAGTTGTTAAGGCTGTTGATGCTGCCATGAAAAGGGATGCTGCCAGCGGGGACAGCTTCAACGTGGCGGTTATAGACGCTAAGGGCTTTAGAGAGTTAACCGACGAAGAAAAAAGGAAGCTTTTAGCAAAGTAGGGAAGTTGAAATTGGCACGCAACTCTGAAAAGGAAAAAGTCGAAATAAGCCAATACATCCTTGAGCATGTTCCGAAAGAAGCTGAAGTCACAAGGGTAGAGTATGAAGGTCCAATGCTGGCTGTATATGCCAAGAAGCCAGAAATCCTCGTTGAACAAAGCAGCTTAATCGCCGACATAGTAAGTGTAATAAGAAAACGCATAGTCATCCGCTCCGACCCCTCGGTGAGGCTGCCGGAAAAAGAAGCCGAAAAAATCGCCCGAGAAATAATACCGCCAGAAGCTGAGGTGACAGACATAAACTTTGACCCAAGCCTAGGCGAAATAATAATTGAAGCCAAAAAACCCGGGCTTGTTATAGGAAAGAATGGCGCGGTTCTCCAAGAAATCATTAAGAGGACAAAGTGGCGTCCCAACATCTTAAGGAGTCCCCCGCTTCGTTCAAAGATTATAGCCCACACGCGCCATTTCCTCCATGCCGAAAGCAAGGAAAGAGAGAGAATTCTACGCACTTTCGGAGAAAGAATCTTTAGACCCAAAACCTTTGAAGTCGGTGACGTCCGCATAACCCCCCTCGGCGGGGTTCAAGAAGTCGGCAGATCCGCCATTTTAGTTCAAACGAGGGAAAGCAGCATATTGCTTGACTGCGGCATAAACCCAGGCGCTTCAAAACCTTTTGAGGCATTTCCAAGGCTTGACCATCCTGCCTTTGAAATAGACTCTCTGGACGCCGTTGTTATAAGTCACGCCCATCTGGATCACTGTGGTCTTGTGCCATTCCTCTTCAAGTACGGTTATGATGGACCGATTTACTGTTCTGCTCCCACATCCAGCCTAATGACACTTCTACAACTTGACTATTTGGATGTTGCCAGCAAACAGGGCATTATACCCCCGTATGATCAGAAAGATGTGCGAGAATGTGTGCTGCACACAATCCCATTAAGGTATGGTGTTGTGACAGACATAGCTCCCGATATAAGGCTAACCTTACACAACGCAGGACACATTTTAGGCTCGTCGATAATTCACTTGCATATTGGTGAAGGCTTACACAACATAGTGTATACTGGCGACTATAAGTATGCCAAAACTATGCTTCTGGAGGCAGCTACAGCCGAATTCCCAAGGGTTGAAACAGTCATAACTGAAAGCACGTATGGGGGTCCAGACGACATAATGCCGTCGAGGGTTGAGGCTGAAGAACGCCTAGTAAAAATTGTGAATGAGACGCTGGAGCGGAAGGGTAAGGTTTTGATTCCGGTTCCAGCTGTTGGAAGGGCGCAGGAAATAATGCTTGTTTTGGACGGTTACATGAAACGTGGGCTAATGAAAGAAGCACCCGTCTTCATTGAAGGTATGATTTCTGAGGCCACTGCCATCCACACTGCTTATCCGGAATATTTGGGGCGGGAGGTTCGCAACAGTATACTCCACGAGGAAGTTAACCCATTCGAGTCAGACTACTTTACGGTGGTCGAGCATCCAAGCGTTAGACAAGATGTCATAGAAGGAGAGCCATGTATCATAATGGCTACTTCTGGAATGCTTGAAGGTGGTCCAGTAATAGAATACTTTAAAGGTTTGGCTGAAGACGAGAGAAACGTAATAGTTTTTGTGAGCTACCAGATCGAGGGCACGCTGGGGAGACGTGTACAAAAAGGTGTAAACGAAGTTGCCATGATGGACAGTGAAGGCAAAATGTCTGTTGTTAAAGTTAAGATGCGTGTTGAATCCATTGAAGGATTTTCAGGGCACTCTGATAGGCGGCAGATAATAAATTACATAACACATTTGAAGCCCAAACCTGAAAGGGTCATAGTTTGTCACGGTGAAAAAGCGAAAATAGCCAGCCTATCAAGCTTTATTCAAAAGAGATGTGGAATACCAACGGCGGCACCGTCAATAATGGAAACCATTAGGCTGCTGTAGATATAGGCTCACTTGTCACCTGGGGTTTTTCTCTCCAAATTTTAACGTTGGGCGGACACACTACAACCCTTTCTTCACCCAAACGGGCGATGTCTCCACCCAAGGACTCTACGAATTCGCAGAGTTCGTTGACTGCTTTTTTCACGTCTTCTATGCTTTTGTTGGCTAGGGGGGTTATCCTAAGAATCAAAATGTTTCCGGAACGAACCTCATTTTTAATTGTGTCTAAGTCGGACAAGTCGCGGATCGGCATAGCCTTCAAAAAAGTTTTTCCAAGGTTGCTTTTTGCCTCTTCAGTTTTGCGTTCCTCAACTTTTTCCTCTCGCCTATATCTACGGAAGAGTTCACTTAATCCTGGCAACTTTCTCCACTCTGTTTAATTTTAAACCCTCTTTAAGAGTTTAAGCGTTTCTTCACTTAGCTGTTCTATTGATTCGGAATATAGATTCAGCCCTTTAAGAGTTTATGAATCTTGAATCTGGATTGTTGGTCAACCATAGCTGAAACCCATTTCTTTAATCAACTTCCAAACTTTGTCCCCAACGAAATGCACGTTCTTGACGACAACACCTTGTCTAATTTTGCTAATTATGTTATCGTCGTAGAGAACTTCGCCCACAGCGATTGGTTTTCCATGTTTCTCATCAACCACAACGACCAAGTCGCCTTTTCCAAAGTTTCCTTCAAAACGGACAATTCCAGGAGCCATCACGTTGGCGCCGTTGCAAATGTGGCGAACCGCCCCCATGTCAACAACTATTTTTGGCATTGAGGCAAGCGCCTCTTCGAAAATGAGGGTGGGATATATGTTTTTGCAGACCTTAAAAAGGGATGGTTTGCCGTTTATTAGAAAGATTTCACAAAAATCTTTTTCGATCAACTCCATATTCATTTTAGAGCCGAAAACTGTTCGCATATTCTTTTTCAGTCTTTCTGAAGCTTCTTGCAGTAGGGCTTTAGCCTCTTTCTCTTTGATGAAGTGTCTTTTATGCCTTTTAGCCATTTGTTTGCTTCTCCCTTTTTAGATAGGTTTAAATGGTCAGCTAAGTATAAAAAGGTGATAAATCAGTAAACGTTGACGTGAGGGCTGCTAAATGAGCGAAATGACAACTGAAATCCTTGAACAAAACCTTGGAAAAATAGTGCTTGTAAAACTGAAGGGTGGAAAAAGCCTTAGAGGGAAGCTGAAAGGCTTTGATCAACACTTAAATCTCGTTCTTGAAGAAACAGAAGATACCACAGACGCTGAAAACGTTAAAAAGCTAGGCTTGATTATAGTTCGCGGAGACAACGTTGTGTTAATATCTCCGCCGCCGAGGTGAGAGCGTATTGGGAAAGGGGACACCATCCTTTGGTAAGCGTGCTGGCAAAACATTGCACATACGTTGTAGAAGATGTGGAAGAAGGGCTTACAATGTTTCAAAGAAGCGTTGTGCTGCGTGCGGCTACGGCGAAACAACAACCATTAGGCGGTATTCTTGGCAAACCAAAAACCTTAACAGGGAAAGAATACGCTGAAAAGCGTCGCCTTAAAAGTTATCATTAAAGTATCCTTTATCAATTCTGACGAAAATTAACGGTCCTTTGCTTCGAGTTAATTCTCTGGCTCTGCGCAGAGTTCTGTTGACCAAGTTTAGCATTTGTTCCTTCTCTGTAGCGTATCTCTTTTTATTCTCGCCTAACTCCATTTTTAGTAGGTTTTCAGCTAGGATTGAGGTGCCGCAGATTTCTCCGTTTCTGATAAGTGTGGAGATCACGATTTCCTGCATTTCTTTTCGGTTTGGCAGCCTTCTCCATAAAGGTTCAGCGTTGTTCAAAATCTTCGTCATCTTGTCCCATCTTTTTTCGTCTTCGTTGCCTATTAGTAGTTTAACTCTCTCATTCCATTTTTTGAGCCATGTGTTTGTCCAGATGTCTATGAACTCTTCAAGTTCTTTTGGCTCTCTTTGGTAAAACTCTTCCAGTTTGTCCACAAGCTCCCACTCGTTTGCCTCTTTGCCTATCAAGTTCCAATGCACTTTAAGGTAGTTTGTTAGATCTTGGCATGCTATCTGTAGAACTTTGCGGTCTGAACCGAAAAGATCCAGCATTGGATTTTTGTTTTTAAGCTTTTCAGATAATAGCATTTCAATGAAATTCATCGTTTTCGAAGCCCTCTCCCAGCTATCTATTACTCTAAAGCTTTAATTAAAGCTTTATTCATAGTTGCTTCTATAAGACTCTTAAGTAGCTTTCAGCCATATTGTCAGTTCTGTAATATTCCAGATAATCCAAAACTAGCCTAAAACGTGTAAAAGCTCGTTCACGTCTTTAATGATTAAGTCTGGTTTTTCCTTTGCGAGTTCCTCCTTTGAAAATATTCCAGATAAAACTGCCACCGTTTTTGCTCCGGCATTCCTTCCAGCTCTTATGTCGCAAATGGAGTCCCCCACAACGGCGCATTCGCCTATTTCAACGCCGAGCCTTTCTGCACATGTTACTATGGCTTTTGGAGAGGGCTTTGGTAAAGGAGTATCCAACGCTGTCACTATGCAGTGGAAGTATTTGGCTATGCCAAGCTTTTCCAGTTCTTTTTGAATGTTTTCTCTTGAGACGTGGCGCATTGTGAGGAGGGCAAGCCTAACCTTTTTCGAAAGCACGTCAAGGGTCTCTGGAACGTTCGGCAACAGCTTCGTTTTGCTTCCAGTTATGGAATAATAGGTCCTTAAGTAAACGTCAAGGAACCTTTCGACGTCAACCCCCCCTATCAAGTCGTTTATGGGTTGGTTTTGTTCCAACCTTCTTGGAATTTCCAATGCGATGGCTGAATTGAAGCTCTTAAGTCTAAGAGTTTTCCACGTCCTTTTTAGGGCTTCAATATAGGCTTCTCTTGAGTCCACTATCGTGCCATCAAGATCAATTAATATGCCTTTGACCTTCAACATCATCTATAATTGCCAGCCTGCGCGTTTTGCATATGAGCGCCCCTTGCGATTTTGTTTTATACAGTGTTTTCTTCGATAAGTTTTTATTTGTGCTTTGTTGTCTAAAGGTATCCCACCGAGACAAACATGTTAAACTGAGGCTGAATAGCGGACTATGGTTAGAAAAGCGCGAATCCGCCTAACAAGCACAGACTACAAGAAGCTGGAGGAGGTATGTCAGGAGCTGAAGGCCATTGCTGAAAAGACAGGGGTGAAGATGGTTGGGCCTGTTCCGCTTCCAACGAAGAGGCTTAGGGTTCCAGTTTTGAAGTCGCCATGCGGAGAGGGTACTTCCACATGGGATCGGTGGGAGCTGCGCATTCACAAGCGTCTAATAGACATCGATGCTGAAGAGCGTGCCATGAGACGGATTATGCGAATCCGTGTTCCAGAAGAGGTTCACGTCACAATAGAGCTTATCTAGAAAGGTACACATATAAGTTAAAATTGTCAGGGCAAGGCTTGTTGTGAAGGTTAGTGCCCAAATACTTTTGTTCCACTTGAAAACTTTGTAGCCGTCTAAAATTCCAAAAGGAATTAGATTAAATAGGGCTATCCAAGCGTTTATGGCGGACGCGTAAATCAAAGCTGGCTGTCTAACCACAAAGAAAACTCCAACCAAAACTGTGGATAACGCTATGTTTGTAGCAGGTCCAGCTACTGATATTTTTCCCACACTTTCTCTGCGAGTTAGCCCAAAAATCACAACGGCGCCAGGGGATATTATTTTGAAAAATGGTGAGATGATGGATATTGCTGTCAGCATTAAGCCGGTGAACATAAGCCTAAACTCGGCCCAAAGTCCCTCTTTTTGGGCTGCGAATTTGTGGGCTAGTTCGTGGGCCAAGAATGAGGCCGCTACTGTTATTGCGAAGACGGCCAGCATGAGGGGGCCGCCGAGCTTGGCGTAAATTTCCCGTGAAAGTCCAAATGAAAACCCTATGCCCACAACTAGAAGAGCGGCTATGACAAGATGTGTGATTTCCTTGTTGCTGAAGTGGAACCTTCTCTTTTGCTCAACCGGAATATAATACGTCGCAGTATATTCGTATGGGCTTTCTGTCTGCAAGGGTTTTGGCTGGACTGGCGTCAGCGTTTTCTCTCTTGATGGGCTGCGGGCAAGTTCCAGCCTTGGGCAGTCATGGTTTTCTGGTAGGCGGTGTTCTGTGCAGAAGTATCCTCCGCAGTATGGGCACCTAAAGGGTAGGAATGTTTCTTTGCCGCACTTTTGACATTCCATTTGTGACATCCTACGTGTTGCTTGAATCAACTATTCTTCGTTCTTATATGTTTCTTTCCGTAAAACCGTTAAAACGTTAATAGGTTTACTTTGCTATTGTAAGTTGGGTTCAGCGTGGCTGAGGTGAAAAACGGTTGAAGGCTTTCAGCTTTGTCCATGCCGCGGATTTGCATCTGGGCTATTCACAGTATGGGCTTGAAGCCAGAAGAGAAGATTTTGATAGGGCTTTCAGCGAACTTGTTGACAAAACGTTAGAGCTAAAGCCAAAGTTCATGATTATCGCTGGAGACCTTTTCCACAACGCACGGCCATCAAACGTAACGTTAGAAAACGCCATCAAAAACTTTAGCAGGCTGCGGGAGGCTGGCATCCCAGTGCTGGTTGTGGATGGTTCACATGATTCGGCGCCTAACGTGGTTACAAGCACTATTTTAAACCCCTTAGACAGCGCTGGTCTGATTAATTTTCTCCCAAGGCATGAGGGGGCCTGTTGGCGGATGCCGGAATGCTGCTACGTTTACGGAGTGCCAAACTTTAGAACTCGCCGTAAAACCGAGGAAATGCTTCCAGCCTTCATGGACAAGAATAAGCCGACTCCGGATCCGTCGCTTTTCAACATCTTCGTTTTTCATATGGCTTTGGAACTTTCAGACCTTAACCCGCCATACATGGAGGCTGAGGCTCCACCGGAACTTATACCGGAAGGCTTCAATTATTATGCTGCTGGCCACGTGCACACGTCTTATGTTGGAAAGTTTAAGACTGGTTTGCTGGTTTATCCGGGAAGCACAGAAACCATAAACTATGATGAAGCTAAAAACGAGAAAGGCTTCTATTACGTTGAGGTAAATGATAAGGGCGAAGCGTCGCCCCAATTTATAAAGCTTGAGTCTCCACGCAAATTCGTTGTCCTGGAGCAGGATTTCACAGGTTTTACGGCTTCGAAAATCACTGAGCTTGCAGTGCAGCTTGTGAAGAACGCCGACCAAGAGGGTGCGGTTCTTGTGCCCGTGTTGAGGGGCACGTTGCCAGCGGAGGCCAGTCGCGCCGACGTGGATATAGCCCAAATTAGAAGCGCGGCTGAAAAAGCTTTGCTCGTTCACCCAGTTATACTTCTCCGTGAAAGCGAGGTTCCAGAGGCTGTTGTCCGCTCAATATTCGAAAGTGAAATCGAGGACTTGAAAACGAAGAGCTTCGAATATTTCATGCAGATTTTCGCCGAACGCTACAGTCCAGAACAAGCTGAAAAAATAGCCCGTGCAGCCGTCAACCTAATTGAACCGTTGACGAAGAAGCAGGATGAGCGGGTTCGACAGATTTTGGAGGAGCTTGTTCAATGAGGATTGAAGTTGTCCACTTGGAAAATATTCGCTCTCACGTGAAGTCAACGGTGCCCTTTGCAAGAGGTTTCAACTGTCTCGTGGGCGGTTTGGGATGCGGAAAATCAAGCATTCTTTACGCTATTGACTTCGCCCTTTTCGGAGACCCTTTGGGAAGAAGCTACGAGTATCTGTTGAGGGATGGAGCGGAAAACGGCAAGGTTGTTCTCCAATTCACTCAAAACGGTAAAAGCTACACTATAATGCGTGGACTTAAGAGGCGTGGGAAGGGGATAAGCCAAGACTTTGACGAGTTGAAGCTTTTCGAAGGCGAAACCCTAATAGCCAGCGTGAAAAGCGAAGCCGTGGCAGAACAGCTAAAAGCCATAACAGGGCTGGATAAGGAGCTTTTCCGCGAAATATTTTGGGTTAGACAAGAACACTTAAAAGAGCTTATAGACGCTCCGCCAAGGGACAGACAAAGACGCCTCGATGAACTTTTCGGGCTTTCAGACTATGAAATAGCGTGGGGCAACATCGCCGCCTATCAGAAAGAGTACGAGGCTGAGAAGAAGGTTTACGAAAAAGACCCGGATGTCGTCGGCTTAGAAAAGCTCAACGCTGAGTACACGCGTCTAGCTGAGGAGTTCACACGCTTAGAAATCGACATCCAAAGTGCTTCGAGAAGGCTTGAAGAAGCCAAAAAAGCCCTCGAAGAGGCTGATTTGAGGCTTAAAAGGCTTGAAGAGCAACGGGCGTTCATAGATGAATACAGAAGGAAAGAGGCTCAAATTCAAGCTCAACTAACAAGCTTAGAAGACTCTTTAGCAGCTGTCGCGGAAAAAATTGAGGGCAAAAAAGCTATTATTGAAAACTTGAAACAACGCCTCTCCTCTTTGGAATCTCAAATACAGTCTCATAGAGATAGACTTAAAGAAGTTGGGGTTCCCGCAGACCAGCCTCTTGAAGCTTTAAGACAGCATTTATTAGCTTTTGATAGCCAAATCGCCGACTTAAAAGCCGAATATGAAGCCGCTCTTAGAAGCATGCAGGCAGATCAAAGGAGACTTTCATCACTTTCAACGGAGAACCGTTGCCCACTGTGTTTGCAGCCCTTAACAAGCGAGTACAAGGGAAACCTAATTCAGAGAATCCAAAAAGAGAACAGTGAAAGACAGAAAACCCTAAGCCAACTTCAAAAAGAAATCGGAGAACTGCAACAGTTAAAGGAGAAAGCCAGCGCAGCCATCACAAGCCTCCAGGGCTTAACGTTGAGAACCGAGGAGTTAAAAAACCGCATAAACGAGGAAACTAGGGCTTTGGCGGAACTTTCAAAAGAGTTTGAAGAAAAACAGAGGTTAGAGGCGGAGCTGCGGGCTCAACTTGAAAAAGTCCGCCGTGAAATAGCCCGGTTCGACGTTTCAGAACTTGAAAACGCCAAAAAATATAGAGACAAAGTTTACCAGAACTACTATCTGCTTAGGTCTGAGCTGCAAACCATGGAAAATCGTAAAGGCGACTTCATGAAACGCCTAGACGACATCAAAGAGCGAATAGACCAAGCCCAGAAAAAAATGGAGCAGATGGAGAGGTTGAATCGGATTGTCGGCGTCATAGCAAGCATCCGCGACGCTTACAGAAGCATCCAACCAAAACTTAGAAGCGAGTTCGTAAAAGTCTTGAAAAACATTGTCCAGCAGATTCTAGACAGTTTAGTCGGCGAGGAAGGCTCCCCGATAAACATCATGATCGACGAAACATATACGCCCTACGTTATAAGCGAAAGCGGTGTTGAAAGAGAAGTTTCAAACCTTTCCGGAGGGGAACGCACCCTAATAGCCTTTGCTTATCGCCTCGGCTTAGGACAGCTGATAATGCAGTCTAAGACTGGACACGGCTTAAGCCTTTTACTTTTAGACGAACCAACTGAAAGCCTCGGAAGAGAAGATGGCTCCATAGACCGATTGGCGGAAGCTATATCACGGTTCAAAGCCATAGAACAGATAATAGCTGTAACCCACAGCGAAGCCTTTGCAGAAAAAGCCGAACACGTGATACGCGTCGAAAAAGAAGCTGGCGAAAGCATAATCTCGGTGGAAAAATAACAACCAGCTTTTATATCTCCATCCGCTTGCGCAATTTTATTTGGCAAACAGCATCGATTTTCATACAAAAGGAAACAGTAGTTTTAGACGAAATAGATAAAAAGTTAAGCCATAATAGTGGTGCAAAAAGCCGAGTTGGGAATGATGACTTCCAGCGACAAAATATTGGAGGTGCTGGAATTCACCATAAAATACTTGGACGGTTGTATATCCGCTTTAAAAGGCGGTTATGAAAATGCTTTTTCAGACAATGTTTGGCATGTTGCCGCGCAGCTTGAATACGCATTATTCATGCTTTCTCTAAACCTTGGAAATGGGCACACCGCCTCTTCCGTAAAACTTAATCCCGAACCTAAGGGCCTTCCAATAGACCAAACCATGTTAAAAGTCAAGGAACTAGTTAATGCAGCGCAGAGTTTCCTCGAAGCCGGAGACTTAGTGAACGCTTACAGGAATGCTTATCTGGCGAGACACTACATTTTCAAAGTTCAAGAAAGCTTGGTTAAAAAGAAGCATAAAGCGGTTAAAAGGGAAAAATAGTGGCTTTTACTCCTTCAGCTCATAGATTTTTCGTTCTTTGATTATCAAAGCGTTCTCTTTGCCGCCTATAACTCTAAAGTAATCCTTGAGCTCAGCTCTGTGGAGGTATTTCCGCAAAAGCGCCCGCAAGTGCTTTTTTGAAAGGCTGCTTTCCTCGCCTTTTAAGACTATTTCGTTTGCCGTTGTTTCAATTTCGACACCGGTTTTTTCCCGTAGAAAATCTACTAATTCTTTTATTATGTCGTCGCCTTCCGCTTTCAATTCAGATATGTCAACTCGAATTTCAGCCATTTTAACCACCACGGTTTTTATCTTCTAACCATTATGACTCTCACTTGATCGCACGCGTCTTCACATGAGTCTTCAATCATTTCCAAGGCTTCAAAAAGCTGTCCGACTAGAACCGCTACCCCCGCTTTCGGCAAGTTCTCTTTTCCAAGGAGCATTCTCACTTTTTCGTGTAGATCATCCACTTTCTCCTCTTCCCTTTCAACAGCGTCTGCGGCTTGCAGCGCCTCTTCAGGTTCAGTCAAAAGTTTGTTCACACATTTCTGTAGAAGAATCGCACGTTCCTTAATGCCCTTGGCCGTTTCCATAATTCCTCCCCGAATAGATTTTGGCAAATCTTCCATGGGCAGCACGCTTAAAACTCTTGTGGATTCTCTACTCCAGTCTACAACCATATCCACCCTTTTAACTAAATGCATAATGTCTTCCCTCGCTGTGGGCGAAAGCTCACCCCTTGAAACTTCGTCCATCACTTTTCTCCGCAACATGTCTGCCTCTCTTTCGTTGCTGGCTACTCTCTCGATACATGTACGCATGTCCTCCATTTTATTGTTTACAGCCGCTGCAACAGCTTTTTCCAAGTCTTCAACTATGCTTGTTGTTAGGGCTGAATGCTGCTGTATCGTGGCTAGGGCTTTTGTTTCTCGCCTTTTCTCGAACCATTTTATTATATTAGTTCACTCAACAGCCAACTCCTCCCGTAATCCCGTTTCCGGATAAGCGAACAAGTGGGCGTTTTCCGGCTGGAAGCTTACAGTGATTTTTTCTCCTATACTAAACCATTCACATGAAAGCGAGGGCATCACAACCACAATCAAGTCTTGATTTTCAAGCCTAACCTCATACCGCAGATTTGTTCCTTCAAAGGCAACCCTCTCAACCACGCCGAAAATGGAGTTTTCGCCCCGACTTTTCTCCCTTTTAATGGTAAAGACTTCTGGTCTCACAGCCAAAACCACTCTTTCACCTTTACCTAAGCCCTTGTTTACCGCTTGAACCTTCACTCCGCCCCGAAGCTCAACAATCGCCATCTTATCTGTGGCTTCTGCGATAAACCCCTCAAGAAAGTTTGCCCCTCCGATAAAGTTGGCTACAAAAATGCTTTTAGGGTTCATGTAAAGCTCTTGGGGCGTACCCACCTGCAAAACTTTCCCCTTTTTCATTACTGCTATTCTATCCGATATTGCCATGGCCTCTGACTGATCATGGGTCACATGTATAGCTGTTAACTCCAAATCTTTCACCATACGTCTAATCTCGTATCTAAGCTCGTTTCTGACTTTAGCGTCCAAATGTCCCAAAGGCTCGTCTAACAACAGCAGTTTCGCACCAGCAGCCAGCGCCCTTGCAACGGCAACTCGCTGCATCATGCCCCCGCTTAACTCATGGGGGAAAGCGTCCAACCGTTCATGAAGCCTAACCATCTCCAAAACTTCATGGCCTATTCTCTCAGCCTTTTTCATGTCGAAGCCCTTCACTCGTGGACCGTAGGTGACGTTTTCCCAAGCATTCATGTGTGGAAACAAGGCGAAGGTTTGGAAAACAAACCCTATGTCACGGTCTTCAGGTGGCACATCATTCACAAGCCTATCGCCAATATATATTTCGCCCTCGTCCGGCGCAATCAAGCCAGCAATAAGCCTAAGCAATGTTGTTTTTCCACAGCCGCTTGGTCCCAAAATGGAGAAGTATTCCTTATCTTTAATGTGGAGGTTAACCCTATCCACAGCCACAATTTTGCCGAACCTTTTTGTAACATTGACCAAACGCACATCCGGCATTTCAATACCTTCCCTTACCTCTAACGATAAGCCTTAACGCTAGTAAGATTATGAAGGAGATTAATATTAAGAAACCGCAACCCAAACCAATTTCTAGAGGTGAAACGGCGATTTTCTCCTTAACCCAGCCCACCAAAACAACCGGAGCGGTTTTAAGCTCGGTTACAGCCATCGTGGCGCCAGTTTCGCTTACACTTCTTGTGAAAACCATTATGGCGCCAGAAAACATGGAATATTTAGTTAACGGAAAAACTATGGTTCTAAACACACATAGCGGCTTAGCTCCTAGAGTTCTTGAGGCTTCCTCTAGTTCTATGCTGATTCTTTCAATAGCTGCCGCCATAGACCTAACAAAATATGGGTATGTGATGGCCAGATGCGCAAAAATTAGAAGCCAAACATCTGGTATAAAGGCTAAAAGTTCCTTCCAGAAAAGTCGCAAGGACACGCCAAGCGCTACTGATGGAACAATTATTGGAATGTCGACAAGCGTGTTTAGCATAGACGAAAAGTTTCCAAAACGTTTTCTTGCAACAATTATAGCCATGGGCAAACCTATAAGAATGTTTAAGACCGTTACAGTCGCTCCAAGGGAGTATGATAATATAAGGCTCCGCCAGTAATCATCCCAAGGATAAACACGAGACAAAGCTTTCGAAAAGACGTCTGTTGGAATAGCTTCAAAAGCCGGGAGAGCAGCAAAAAGCGAAGGAATCAAAACAACCATAAAAAAGATCAGAAGCGTGACGCTGTTTCTAGCTAACATCGCCCCTGAATAGCTTAACTTTCTTTCCACAGTTGGCCAAGCGCCTTTTACTGGCAGCTTCAATCGCTCCCCAAGGACACGAACCGCTGCAAAAATTAGGCATGAAAAAACTATGAGGATAAGGCTCACAAAAACAGTGGCTCCTACAAAAGTTTCCTTTGTGTTCTGTATGAATATTGGACCGTTCTCGAAGGCTCCGGCCACCATCATGGTTGCTCCGGTTTCGGAGATGGACCTTGCAAAGGCTAAGATAAAAGCCGCAATCAATGAAGGCTTTATAATTCCAAACGTGACCGTTCTAGCTGTTGTAAGTGGTGGGGCGCCCAACGTTCTCGCGGCTTGCTCATACTCGATTTTATAGTCTAGCAGCGCACCTACAATGACCCTCACGACAACGGGATAAGAAAATGTAAAGTGAAGCAAAGCCACAAGAATGGCGCCCGGCGGAATCAATGAGTCCCAGAAAAATTCTGAAACCGTTTTAGGGTTGTGCCAAAAAAGTAATAGCGAATAGCCAAGCACAGCCGTTGGCACTATGAAGGGGACATCGGCAAGGGTATCCAGAATGTTTATCCATTTAGATTTGCTGCGGGCTATAAGCCAAGCCATTGGAACTCCAGCTGCAACGTCCAAAACTGACACGAACACTGCTATAACAAACGAGTTTCGCACAGCGTTCAAAGCACGAGCTAAAAGGTCAACATCGCCAAAAATTTCTCCCATAGTTCCCCATTTTATTATTATGCCCAAAATGGGCGGAATTAAAATCAAAGCGAAAAATAATACGACAGCAGCCAGATAGACTCCATATTTAACCGTAGGCTTTGAGGAAAGCCTGTCCAGTTTTTCCACGAGTTTTTTTGGCAAGTCTATCAGCCTAAACCAACCAAATCAGCCAGACGTGTTTCTTTTCCAATTCGCAGAATTTACTGATAAGTTTTTGGTTTTCTTCTCAATTAAAGATTATCATAACCATAATTTAACAAAAGGAAGGGAACCCTTTATGGTTATGTTGTAGAATTTAAGATTTTAGCTGGCTTTTTCTAAATATTTTATTGCCTCTTCAACGCTGTTAAAGCCATATTTTATGGTGTTGAATTGCCCCCTTAGAGCGATGACTTCTTCACGGACTTCGGCTGGTTTGCGTTTACCTTTTATGATGCTTAGCATTAGATCGCAGAGATGTTTGATGTCGCTTTCCCTAAACCCTCTTCTGGTCACATCTTGGAAGCCCAGCCTAATGCCAGAGGGGTTTTCACGGTTGTTTTGGTCATCGTATGGTAGAAGGTTTTTGTTAACTATTATGTTGGCTTCCTCTAAGTCTTTGGCAACTTTTTTCCCGCCGCCGTATTCGCGGACATCTATGGCGAGTTGATGGGACATGGTGAAGCCCTTTTTCTCCCCAAGCACCTTAATCCCATGCTCATGTAAGTATTGCCCAGCAACCTGCGCGTTTCTAACGGTTTGCTTCGCCAAATCTTCACCAAACAACTTTAACTCTAGGGCTGCTACGCCAACGGCCGGCAGCCTCGCCAAATGCACGTTGGAAGTGCTCAGTGGGAAAACTGCATGTTGAACGCCTTTTATCGCCTTTTCCATGCGGTCATCAGTCAAGTTCGCCAGTATAAGCCCTCCCTGCGGTCCTGGAAAAGTCTTATGAGTTGAAGCCGTCAAAAAGTCAGCGCCTTCCCTTAACGGGTCTTGAAAAGCTCCGCCAGCTATCAATCCCAAAACGTGAGCCCCATCATAAACCATGTAGGCTCCAACTTCCTCTATAACGCTTTTAAGCTCACGAACCGGATGGGGAAACAGGAAGAGGCTTGCGCCTAAAGTCACTAGGCCTGGACGCGCAGCTCTAATTATTTCAGACGACTTATCTACGTCTATGTTTAACTCCTCCACGTCGTAGGCAAGGTTTATTATTTCAAGCCCTAAAACCTGCCCCGCCAACCCTGTGTAATCGTGGGAGATGTGGGCACCACAGCTTAAAGGCGCCACAACCATCTTCCTGTTCCTAGTCACGTTTGAAATTCCCTTAAATGTTGCAAGGTTTGCATGGGTGCCGGAAACGACCCGGATGTCCGTCCAATTACAGTTAAAGAGTTTCTTAACAAGGTCAGCCGTGCAATTTTCAATCATTGTTATGTATTTCTGTCCTTGATAGTATCTTTCCTTAACATGTCCTTGAAGGTCGTTTTCACCCTCAGAATATCGTGACTCAAGGTCCATGCATAGTTTGAGCATTTCTCTAACTGCTGGAGACTTTAAACCCTCGCTTGCAATTAGATTTATACACTCTTGATCACGGTATTTTTCGTGGGCTCGGCATGCTTCTACGAGCTCAAAGAAAAGCTTTGCAAACTCGTCCATTCCAACCATCCCAAATATTCATAGACTTTTGAGCAAACGCGTTTCTTCCTAATAACCGTTTTGACAGTTTCGTAAAGACGTGGACAAAACTTAAACTTTTTTATGTCAGTTCGCCCGTCGAGTCATATCACAGCCTAAAAGGCTCTATTGACTCTCCAGCTCATCATCCAGGTAATATAGAGCAAAATGTATCTTTTAGGATTTTCCTTTAAACCAATTGGCTCCAACAGCACGAGCAATAAAATAAGTTTTATCTGGATTTTCCTCCATAATTCTGATTTAGGAGCGCAGAGCAAATGGATGTTTTTGAAGCAATTAAAGGACGGCGCAGTATTCGAGCTTATCGAGATATGGATGTGTCTCAAGAAATTGTTGAAAAACTTATCGAAGCAGCCAGATGGGCACCGTCTGCTGGGAACATCCAGCCGTGGGAATTCATAATTGTACGGAACCCTGAAACGAAAAGGAGGCTTGCTGAAGCCGCTTTAAGGCAATCTTTCATTGAAGAGGCTCCAGTTGTCATTGTTGTATGTGCAGATGAAGAACGTTCAGCCCGGGGCTACGGAACGAGGGGCAGAACCCTTTATTGTATACAAGATACAGCTGCAGCCATACAAAACATTCATTTGGCGGCATACGCCCTAGGCTTGGGCACATGCTGGGTCGGCGCCTTCAGAGAAGACGAGGCGAGAAAAATCTTAAACATTCCAGAAGGCGTTAGACCTGTAGCCATTATACCGGTCGGCTATCCAGCTGAGTCTCCGTCTCCAAGGAGTAGACGACCTTTAAAAGAGATAATCCACTACGAGAGGTTTTAGAGAAGGCGAAATTTTTCACAAGGCAAAGGGCAGCCAGCGGTTAAATTAATATACTTCGCTGGTTTCTATCCCCCTTTGAGGAGTAGTTTTGCTGTACTCTGAAATTGCTGTTGTTTACGAGAAGATTGAGGCCACCACTAAAAGGCTTGAAATGACCGACTTATTAGTGGGTTTGCTGAAAAAGACGCCTAAAGAAATAATCGACAAGGTTGTTTACCTAACGCAGGGCAAGATTTACCCAGACTTTGTAAAGCTTGAGATTGGCGTGGCTGAAAGGCTTGCTTTAAAGGCTCTTGCCCACGCTTCCGGATGGCCGGAAAGCGAAATTGAAGAGGACATTAAAAAGACCGGTGATATTGGCGAGACTGCCCAAAACTTTATAGCTCGGAAAAAGCAAGTAACGTTTTTCCAAAAACCATTAACCGTCCAGAGAGTCTACGAAACCTTCGATAAGATGGCGAAAGCTTCTGGTCCCGGAGCAATCGACACCAAAGTAACGCTTTTAGCTGGGCTTTTGGCTGACGCCACACCGAAAGAAGCTAAATACATAATGCGCACCGTCACCGGAAACCTTCGCTTGGGTATTGCGGACATGACTGTGCTAGACGCCTTGGCAATAGCCTACGGCGGCGGCAAAGAAACCCGCGAACTCGTGGAACGCGCCTACAATATATCCTCCGATCTTGGAAAGGTTGCCAGAGTCCTAGCCGAAGAGGGCCTCGAAGGCATTAAGAAGTTCAGGGTTATTGTTGGCAACCCAATAAGACCTATGCTGGCTGAAAGGCTTTCCTCACCGGAGGAAATTCTTGAAAAATTGGGCGGAAAATGCATAGCCGAATATAAATATGATGGCGAACGCATTCAAGCCCACAAGAAAGGGGACGAAGTAACCTTATTCTCAAGAAGGCTTGAGGATATTTCCGACCAGTATCCAGACGCCATAGAGCTTTTGAGGAAGCATGTTCTGGCAAAGGAAGCCATTGTTGAGGGTGAATGTGTGGCCGTGGATCCGAACAGCGGCGACATGATGCCTTTCCAGGAGCTTATGCACCGCAGACGTAAATACGGCATAGAAAAAGCCATGGAAGAATACCCCGTTTCGCTTTTCATGTTTGACGCCTTGTATGTGGACGGAAAGGATTTGACGCTTGAACCTTACCCGGTTCGGCGGAAAACCCTCGAAAGCATAATTCAAGAAGGCGAAAGAATGAAGCTTGCCAAATCCATAACCACCAGCGATGTTAAAGAACTTGAAACCTTTTTCCTTGAAGCTGTAGAAAAAGGCTGCGAAGGCCTCGTTTGCAAGTCGATAACTCCAGACTCCATATATCAGGCGGGTGCACGGGGCTGGCTCTGGATAAAGTATAAGCGGGACTATAAGAGCGAAATGACAGACACGGTAGACCTAGTTGTTGTCGGAGCCTTTCACGGGCGTGGAAAACGTGCAGGAGCTTACGGCGCACTATTGCTGGCTGCCTACAACCCAGAAAACGACACATTCGAAACCGTATGCAAATGTGGAACGGGCTTTACAGATGAGGATTTAGCAAAACTGCCGGAAATTATGAAAAAACATGTTGTGCCGCATAAGCATCCAAGAGTGAACTCGCTCGTCGAGGCGGATGTGTGGTTTGAACCAAAAGTGGTCATAGAAGTGTTGGGCGCGGAGATAACCCTAAGCCCCATCCACACATGCGCCATGAACAAAATACGCCAAGGAAGTGGCCTAGCCATACGCTTTCCACGATTTACTGGCAACTATAGGGTGGATAAGGCTGCGGAGGATGCAACAACGGTGGAGGAAATAGTTGAAATGTACCAAAAACAATTAAAGAAAATTGCCGAAAGCTAGATTTCACGAAATTTTATCACAATCTAAAACTGTCTTTTCATAACATCATTACATGTCTGGACACCCATTTAAATTATGATTTTTAAGCTTGAAGGGTTTCAAGCCTAGAAGTTTGTTCTAGCAAGGCTTATATGTTTTAAAAGACGTATTAATTTTCGCCGAAGAGGAGGGAGGGCTTGCACCTAAAGTTTAAGCATTTGTTATCCCTAAATTTTTTTCTAAACCTTCTGACGGCCTGCGTTATTTTTGTTTATCCCGTTAGTGCTACGCCTTGCGCCGTTCTTAAGGTTTCGCTGCTTGAAGGTGCTTATCGCGGGTATAATGTGGACCCTTGGCTTTGTGAGTGTTGGTTTTTGAATTTGACTGGGGCTTCTCAGACTTTTACTGTTAGGATTAATAACCGTTGTTATGGACGCTAACTATACAGCCACCGCCCACTATAGACTAGAGTATTATAGGTTTAAATAGTCGTGTGTTGAAGAATTGCTTGGGATGTTCCCTTGCAGTTCAGATGCCCGAAATGCGGGCTAATCTACAATAGAGACCTGAACGCCTGCATAAATATAGCCCATGCCT
>Ga0078972_1003838_pt1 | contig 43607 bp, 45 predicted proteins | sample YelNatPaOPGAMG01_FD_67568 | JGI IMG/M metagenome (GOLD analysis project Ga0078972, IMG submission 67568) | Hot spring thermophilic microbial communities from Obsidian Pool, Yellowstone National Park, USA - OP-RAMG-01 (SPADES assembly) (version 2) | ecosystem: Environmental > Aquatic > Thermal...
ATTGATATTAACAATAAAGAGGAAGTAGAGGAAAACCTAAAGAGAATAAATAAAGCGGTAGAGTTAGGAAATGAAATCCTCAATTATGTAAACTCCTATAGAGATAAGTCTAAATCAGAAAAAATAGAGTATAAAAGCTTGAGTGATGTCTTAGATAAAGTAATTACCTCTTTTAAGGAAAGATTTAAAGAGGCAAATATAAAATGTATAAAGAATATCCCTTCTGATTTACCTCTTATTCAAGCAAAAGAAACATTCGATGAGTTATTTATCAATGTCCTTGCCAATTCCTACTTTTCTTTAATCGATAAACCAGAAAATGAAGAAAGATTAATAGAGATAGATGCCTTTCTTTTTAATGATAAAATAGAGATAAAGATCGCTGATACTGGAAGAGACATTACCAAAACAGGATATTCGGTAATAAAGGAAAGTCTCTTTAAAGAAAGAGCAAAAGTAGGTGGGATAAACCTATTTTTGGCTCACCTTATTACTCATGAGCATAAAGGGAAATTAACTTTAGAGCCTAATGAGAAAGGTGGAACTACTTTTATAATCGATATACCTTTAAATCAGGAAGGGGTTAGGTAAGTTAGGAAGTTAGGTGAGTTAGGTGTTTAGGTATTAAGGTATTTAGGTGTTAAGGTTTTAAGGAAGTAAATTAACGAAATTAACGAAAATAACGAACTAAACGATAATAACGAAATTAACGAAAATAACGAAATTAACGAATTATTAATTTAACAATTTAAAATAGGAGTAAAAATGGTAAAGAGGATTACTGAATTAAAAAGAAAGACTAAAGAGGTAGAGATAGATTTAAAACTTAATATCGATGGAGAAGGAAAAACCCATATCGATACAGGGATAGGATTACTCGACCATATGTTAGAATTATTCACTTTCCATGGTCTTTTTGATTTAGATTTAAAGGCAAAGACACCTAAAAAGATAGACCTTCATCACACTAATGAAGATATAGGGATCGTACTGGGAGAGGCATTTAAAAAAGGGCTGAAAAATAAAAAAGGGATAAATAGATTTGGATTTTTTTCCGTGCCGATGGAGGATAATTTAGCCACAGTTATTTTGGATATATGTGGAAGGGGATATTTTAAATTAAAGATAGAAGGACTAGACCCGTATTCTTTGAAGGATCAAGAAGGTTATTCCTTAAAGGAGATGGAGCATCTTTTGGATGCCTTTGCTAAAAATTTAGGGATGAATCTTTATGTAAAGATAGAGACTTCTTTAAATAAAGATATCCATAGTATAATGGAGCCCGTTTTTAAAGCATTAGGGATCGCTTTAAAGCAGGCTACCTCTAAAGATCCACGCAGAAAAAACATCCCCTCTACTAAAGGGATAATTGATTAAGATGGGAAAAACTTTTTCTTCTAAGATTGGAATTGTTGATTATCGGATGGGCAATATCCATAGTGTAAAAAAAGCAGTGGAGTTCTGCGGAGGCTCAACCAAAGTAATTACCCACCCTAAAGATTTAAAAAATATGGATAAAATCATCCTTCCCGGTGTAGGTGGTTTTGGGGAGGCGATAGATAACCTTAAAAGACTTAAACTTTACGATTGTTTATTAGATTATCTCTTTTCGGGGAAAATATTTTTAGGGATATGTTTAGGTATGCAGATACTTTTTGAAAGAAGCCAGGAGGCAAAAGGGAAAAAAGGTTTAGCTATACTTAAAGGAGAAATTTTGCGGTTTAAGAGCAAAGGTAATTTAAAGGTTCCCCATATGGGATGGAATAACATCGTGATTAAAAAAAACAGTCCCCTTTTAAAAGGGATAAGCCCAAACGCTTATGTTTATTTTTGCCATTCTTATTATCCAGAAGTTTTAGAAAAAGAGATCATCTGTGCCACTACTGATTATGTAGTAGAGTTTGCCTGCGCTATTCAGAAGGAAAATATTTATGGTCTGCAGTTTCATCCAGAAAAAAGCCAAGAAGTAGGGCTTAAGATTATTAAGAATTTTATAAGATTATAAGATGTTAGTAATTCCTGCAATCGATATAAAAGGGGGCAAGGTAGTAAGATTAGTTAAAGGAAAATTTAAAGAAAAAATCTACTCTGATGATCCTTTAGAAGTAGCAGATTTTTGGCAGAAAGAAGGTGCCAAGAAATTACATATCGTAGATTTAGATGGAGCAAGGTTAGGTAAGATTAAAAATCTCTTTTATTTGGAGAAAATATTAGATAAAATAAATATCCCTATAGAATTTGGGGGAGGCATAAGGGATATAAATACGATAAGGGTTTTATTAAAAAAGGGAGTCAGTCAGGTAGTTATTGGTACAAAGGCAAAGGATGAGGAGTTTCTTAAAAAGATATTTGAGTATTTTGGTTCAAAAGTAATTATAAGTGTTGATGAAAGCAAAGGTAAGGTTTTTTTAGAAGGATGGAGAACCCCTTTAAATATAGATACAATTTCTTTTATTAATAAAATAAAAGAGGTTGGTTTTAAAGAGATAATCTATACCAATATCCAGCGCGATGGTACTTTAAAGGGTGCGGATATAAAGCGTATAAAAGAAATTTTAAAAACAAAAATGAAGGTAATCGTCTCAGGAGGGATTTCTTCTTTAGAGGATATGCGAAAACTTAAAAGTTTAGAAAGATATGGGCTTAAAGGAGTAATTTTGGGTAAGGCATTATATGAAAAAAAATTTAGTTTAAGGCAAGCAGAAGCAGTAGTAGGAGTTAGGAGTTTAGGAAGTTAGGGAGTTAGGAGTTTAGGAAGTTAGGTGAGTTAGGAAGAAAAAACCAAAATAATTAAGTAAGCGAAATTAATCAGAAGAAAGGAGGGATGGGGATGGTAAAAAAAGTTAAAATTTTAAGTTTAATTATTTTATTTATATTTTTTATTAGTTTAACCGGATGTGCCAGTTTAAGAAAAAAGGATCTTACTTCCCAAGAATTGCGCAATCAAACACAGGCTTTAGAGGCAGAGTTACAGAAAAAGAATGAAGAGATTGCGCTTTTAAAAGAGAGATTAAAGGAAAAAGAAGAAATTTCAAAATCCTCTTTTCCGGAAGCAAAGAGAAGGCCTTCCGTAAAACAGATTCAGCTCGCCTTAAGAAATGCGGGATATAATCCTGGTCCAATCGATGGTAGAATGGGAAAGCAAACTCGGCAGGCGATTAAAACGTTTCAAAAGGCAAATGGTTTAACTCCTGATGGAAAAATAGGTAGAAAAACTTGGGAACTTTTAAGGCAGTATTTATATAAAAAGGATAAATAATGCTTACTAAAAGAATTATTCCCTGTTTAGATATAAAGGATGGAAGGGTAGTTAAAGGGATAAGATTTTTAAACCTTAAAGATGCGGGTGATCCTATAGAGAATGCTAAAATTTATGAAAGACAAAATGCAGATGAGTTGGTCTTTTTGGATATCACCGCCAGTTTTCAAAGAAGAAAGATATTAATTGAATTAGTAGAAAAAGTTGCCCAAAATATCTTTATGCCTTTTACTGTAGGAGGAGGGATAAAAAATTTAAAGGAGATTGAGGAACTTTTAAAAGCAGGTGCGGATAAAGTTTCTCTTAATACTTGGGCAGTAAAGAACCCTAAATTGATCAAAAAGGCAAGTGATTATTTTGGTAGTCAATGTATCGTAGTAGCAATCGATGCAAAGAAAAAGATTTTTCCTAAAAGAGAATCTACTTTATGGGAAGTTTATATAAATGGAGGAAGAACACCTGTTGGTTTAGATGCCTTAGAATGGGCAAAAGAGGTGGCTAAATTAGGAGCAGGCGAAATTCTTTTGACGAGTATGGATTTTGATGGAACAAAAAGGGGATTTGATATAGAACTTACTAAAAGGCTTGCAGATTCAGTTACAATTCCGGTAATTGCTTCCGGAGGCGCAGGAAGTCCTTTTGATTTTTATCAATTATTTTCAAAAACTAAAGCGGACGCAGGACTGGCTGCTTCTATATTCCATTATGGAGAATATTCCGTTAGAGAGGTAAAAGAATACATTTTTAAAAAAAGAATCCCGGTAAGACTATGAAGAAAAAAATATCTAAAATAAATATAAAAGATTTAAAGTTTGATGCGCAAGGACTGATTCCGGCAATTATTCAGGACTATAAAACATCCGAAGTTTTAATGCTTGCCTATATGAATAGGGAGTCTTTATCTCGGACAATTAAGTTAAATAAGACCTGTTTCTGGTCACGCTCAAGAAAAAAATTTTGGATAAAAGGAGAAACCTCCGGTAATTTTCAGATTGTAAAATCTATATGGTATGATTGCGATATGGATGCTTTGTTAATAAAGGTAAGGCAGATTGGGGTGGCTTGTCATACTGGAAATAGGTCATGTTTTTTTAGAAGATTAAAATGAGATTAAATACATATTATCCTGATCAAAAAGAATTTTTAAGACTTTCTAAAAAGGCAAATCTTATTCCGGTTTTTAAAAAAATAAATGCGGATTTAGATACACCGGTTTCCGCATTCTTAAAGATAAAAGAAAAGGCAAAAGAGTCCTTTCTTTTAGAATCTGTGGAAGGACAGGAAAAAATTGCCCGCTATTCTTTTTTAGGGGTAAATCCCTCGTTGCTCTTTAAAAGTAAAGCTAAATCCATTTATATTTATGATCGGATAAATAGAAAAAAGATAGAATTCCAAACAAAAACTGATCCTATAGATGAGATAAGAAAAATCATGCAGAGATTTAAACCGGTAAAGATAGAAGAATTGGGGCGCTTCTGGGGAGGTTTGGTAGGTTATATAGGTTACGATATGGTAAGGTTCTTTGAAGATTTACCGGATAAAAATCCGGATGAACTCAATTTAGCCGATAGTATATTTATCTTCACTGACTCTTTAATTATTTTTGATCATCTTCAACATACGATAAATATTGTGGCAAATGTTTATTTAAAGGATAAGCAAAATCCCCTTTTACTTTATGAGGAGGCAAAGAGAAAGATCGATTATTTAGAGAAAAAATTAAATACCCCAATTAAGATTTCTAAAATTAAATCTAAAGATATAAAAAGGAAGATAACCTTTAATTCTAATTTAAAAAAAAGGGATTTTTTAGAGAAAGTAAAGAGGGCAAAGAGATATATAAAAGAGGGTGAGATTATCCAGGTTGTGCTTTCTCAAGTATTTAAGGCAGAAATTAAAGGTATTGAACCATTCGATATCTATAGAAATTTAAGGAGGATTAATCCCTCGCCCTATATGTATTTTTTGGATTTTAAAGAAATAATCCTTATTGGTTCTTCTCCGGAGATGCTGGTGCGTTGTGAAGAGGGTTTAATCCAGACTAGGCCAATTGCGGGAACCCGACCGCGAGGAAAAAATGAAATGGAGGATAAAAAATTAGCCAATCAATTATTAAATAATCCTAAAGAGAAGGCTGAGCATCTGATGTTGGTAGATTTAGCCAGAAACGATTTAGGTAGAGTCAGTCAAAAAGTAGAGGTAACTGAATTTATGGTTTTAGAGAAGTATTCCCATGTGATGCATATCGTTAGTGAAGTGCAAGCAAAGTTAGATAAGAAAAAGGATATATTTGATGTTTTAAGGGCAAGTTTTCCTGCAGGAACTGTTTCGGGTGCGCCCAAGGTAAGGGCAATGCAGATAATTGAAGAATTAGAACCTACAAAAAGAGGACCTTATGCAGGTTGTGTAGGTTATTTTAGTTTTTCTGGTAATATGGATACCTGTATTACTATCCGTACTATTATTATAAAGGATAAGTTCGCTTATATTCAGGCAGGAGCAGGGATTGTGGCTGATTCTTTACCATCTAAGGAATATCAAGAGTCTTTAAATAAGGCAAAGGCATTGATGGAAGCAATTAAAAAAGTAGAAAATTAAGTAAAAGGAGGTAAAGTAAAGATGGCGGTAAGGATAAGGTTAAGAAGGATAGGTAAACGTCCAAAAAAAAGACCATTTTTTAGGATTACGGTAGCGGATAGTCATTGTGCGCGCGATGGAAAATTTATCGAGGAGATCGGTTATTATGATCCTACTAAAAATCCACCTTTAGTAAAGATGGATATCCAACGCTATGAGTATTGGGTTCAAAGGGGTGCCTCTCCTTCTGAGACAGTTTTAAATTTATACAAAAAGCTAAAGGATAAAGGAGGAAAAGAATAAGATGCCTACAAATATAAATCCTTTAATAAATTTATTTCCTTTAATTTTCATATTTTTGATATTTTATTTCTTGATTATTAAGCCTCAGAAAATAAAAGAAAAAGAACATCAATTGATGCTCAATAGTCTGGAAAAAAACGATGAGGTAATTACTGTCGGTGGTATTCATGGAGTAGTGGTAAATGTTAAGGAAAAAACTGTAGTTTTAAGGGTTGATGATAATGTGAAGATAGAAGTAGAAAAGAACTGTATCGCTTCTAAAATAAAGAAAAATGTCTAAAAGAAGTATTTTTCGATTAATAATAATTTTTGGGGTTTTAGGTCTATTTACTTACTTTGCCTTTCCTTTAGAAAAAAGGATAAATTTAGGGCTTGACCTTAAAGGTGGGATGCATTTTGTTTTAAAGATAGATACTCAAAATTTAAGCCAAGAGGCAAAAAGCGACGCTTCTAAACGGGCAGAAGAGATTTTACGTACGCGTATCGATGAATTTGGGGTAAGGGAATTATCAGTACAACAGCAAGGAGAAGATGAGTTAGTAGTGCAGATACCGGGTGTCTTTGACCGCCAGCGCTCAATTGAGTTGATCAGTAGGACCGCATTTTTGGAATTTAAATTAGTCTCTGATGATAAGGAAAAGATCAAACAGGCATTAGAGGGGAATATCCCTGAAGGTTTTGAGTTAAAGACATTAGCGGAGACAGATGAAAAATTGCTTCTGGTAAAAGAGCCGGTTTTAACTGGAGAGGCAATAAAAGATGCACAGGTAAGATTTGATCAGAGTAGTTTCGGAGAACCAGTAGTTTCTTTACAGTTTAATCCAGAAGGAGCAAAAAAATTTGCTCAGATAACTCAGGATAATGTAGGCAAAAGATTAGCGATCGTTTTGGATGGAAAATTACAATCCGCACCCCTAATAAAAGAACCTATCCCTTCGGGAGAGGCGGTAATTACGGGAAGATTTACACCGGAAAAAGCAGGGGATTTGGCTTTGGTATTAAGGGTAGGAGCTTTGCCCTGTCCTTTACATATTGAAGAAGAGCGGACCGTTGGACCACTGTTAGGAAAAGATTCTATAAGAAAAGGATTCTTTGCCGGGATTATTGGATTAATTGGTGTATGTATTTTTATGATTTCTTATTATCTTATCTCAGGTTTAATTTCGGTAATAGCGCTTCTTTTAAACCTCTTACTTATCTTAGGAGGGTTAGGGATATTACCTTTTCTTTTTCCCGGAGTATCTGCTACTTTAACTTTACCGGGTATTGCGGGTATTTTTCTCTCTTTAGGTATGGCGGTGGATGCTAATGTTTTAATTAATGAACGCATAAGGGAAGAGTTAAAAAATACAAATAATTTAAGTTTGGCGATTTCCAAAGGTTATGAGAGGGCATTCTCTGCGATATTTGATTCTAATTTTACTACTATTATTGCTGCGTTTTTCTTATTTCAATTTGGTACTGGTCCGATACGGGGATTTGCGGTTACTTTAATTATTGGTTTATTAGCCAGTTTATTTACCGCAATATTTGTTACCCGCACAATTTTAGATTTACTTATTGAATTTAAATTGATAAAGAGTCTTCCTATGTTAAACCTCATTAAAGAGACAAAGATTGATTTTATGGGTAAATACAAATTCTTTTTCTTTATTTCTTTATTAATTATCATTTTAGGTATGGGAGCTTATTTTATTAAAGGAGAACGCGTGTATGGAATTGATTTTTTAGGTGGGCAAATTCAAGAATTTAGATTTTCTAAAGAACCGGATATCGATGCGATAAGAGAAGTATTAAAAGAATCAGGATTAGGTTCTTCTTTGGTTCAGCAATTTCGAGAAGACCCAAAAGTGGTCCTTATTAAATTACCTTTTGGTGAATATAACCTTTTAGAAAAATTTAAAAATAAGTTTCCGGATCAGGTTATAGAGATTTTAAAGATAGAAAAAGTTGGTCCTTTAGCTGGAAGGTATCTGAGGGAAAAGGCATTAAAGGCGATTTTTTGGGCAAATTTAGGGATTTTATTTTACATCGCTTTAAGGTTTAAACATTTTAATTTTGCTTTAGCCGGAGTGATCGCTTTAATCCATGATGTATTGGTGGCTGTGGGATTTAACGTTTTGACTAATCGACCAATAGATTTACTTACCGTAACCGCCTTACTTACCATTGTCGGTTATTCCATAAACGATACTATTGTTATTTATGACCGGGTAAGAGAGAATGCTTCGATTTTTAGAAAATATAGCCTTGAGGAACTTATAAATTTGAGTGTAAATCAAACCCTTTCCCGCACCATCTTTACCACTTTAACCACTCTTTTAGTTGTATTTGCTTTACTTTTATGGGGAGGTGAGGTATTGAGTAATTTTGCTTTTACTCTGTGTGTAGGATTTATCTCCGGTACCTATTCTACCATCTTTATCGCCTCTCCTTTAGTAAAGATATTTAGACGTAAAAGATAATTTTTACCCAATATGTTTAAATCTTTAAAACTATACAAATCAGAGGAATTTGATTTAGAGAGACTTGTTTCTATGTTGGTAGAGTTTAACTATCAAAGGCAAGATAAGGTTTATTCAGAGGCAGAATTCTCGCGTAGAGGCGGTATTGTGGATATTTATCCTTTAACCTTTGAGTACCCTATAAGGATTGAGTTCGATGGAAATACTATCTCTTCCATAAAAAGTTTTGATAATTTAACCGGAGATATTTTATTTGAGCATAACATGGTAATTATCCTTCCCGCAGTAAAAGCCAAAAAGACAAAATTCATCTATTATCATCAGGATTTGCCTTTGGATAGTTTATTGGATTTAAATGTCGGTGATTATGTGGTGCATATCCATCACGGTATAGGCAGATTCTTAGGGTTAGATAAAATAAAGGTAGGCAATAACTATAAAGACCATTTAGTTATTGAGTATGACCGTCAGGAAAAACTCTATGTACCTATAGAACAGATGCATCTTGTGCAAAAGTATATCTCTTTTGGTAGGATCAGACCAAAAAAACTTTCCCGTTTAGGGACAAAGGAATGGTCAAGGATTAAAGAAAAAGTTAAAAAAGGTTTAACCCAATTTGCCTGGGAACTCTTAACCCTTCAGGCATTAAGGAGTTCTGTAAAGGGATTCAGTTTTTCTAAAGATACAGAATGGCAAAAAGAATTTGAAAAATCTTTTCCTTATAAAGAGACACCTGATCAGATAAAGGCATGGCAGGAAGTAAAAGAGGATATGGAAAAACCTATTCCCATGGATAGACTTATCTGTGGAGATGTAGGTTATGGTAAAACAGAAATTGCTATGCGTGCAGCCTTTAAAGCGGTACAGGATTTTAAACAGGTTGCTTTTTTAGTTCCGACGACGATTTTAGCCCAACAGCATTATCAGAATTTTATCCAGCGTCTAAAAGATTTTCCTATCCGTGTAGAGATGCTTTCGCGTTTTAAAACTAAAAACGAGCAGGTTAAAATCCTTAAAGATTTAAAAGAGGCAAAGGTTGATATTATTATCGGTACGCATAGATTATTAGGGGAGGATGTAAGATTTAAAAATTTAGGTTTAATCATTATTGATGAGGAACAGAGATTCGGGGTAAAGGCAAAGGAGAAGTTAAAGACCCTTAAGGTAAATACGGATGTTCTTACCCTTACCGCTACCCCTATTCCGCGTACATTGTATATGAGTTTGATGGGTATAAAAGATATCTCCGTAATACAGACCCCTCCTCCTAATCGCTTGCCTATCGAGACATATGTGGTAGAATATGATTTGGAACTTATTAGACAGGCAATCTTAAGAGAATATAATAGAAAGGGGCAGGTTTATTTTGTGCATAATCGGATAATGGATATAGAGAAAGTAAAAGCAAAGATAGCCCAGATTTTGCCTTCAAATATAAAAATAGGCTTAGCCCATGGAAGGATGCCCTCCAGTATTTTAGAAAGGATAATGCTCGATTTTTTAGAAGGAAAGATCGATGTTTTAGTCTGTACAAATATTATTGAATCCGGAATCGATATCCCCAATGCCAACACTTTAATCGTAAATAATGCTTTTGATTTTGGGCTTGCAGACCTACATCAACTACGGGGAAGGATAGGTAGATTTGATAAAAAAGCCTATGCCTATTTTCTTATTCCCAATCAAGACAATTTATCTTCTGATGCGAAGAAGCGTTTAGAGATAATTAGGAGTTTTACGGAAATGGGAGCAGGTTTTAAGATTGCGATGCACGATTTACAGATGCGGGGTGCAGGTAACCTTTTGGGTTACCAACAGCACGGTTTTGTGGAAGCAGTAGGATTTGATCTTTACTGCCGGCTTTTGAGAGAAACGATAGCAAATTTAAAAAAGATAAAATATGGTTAATTTTAAAAGATACTTAATATTTTTTGTTTTATTTTTTCTCTTAAGAAATCCTTTATCCGCAGAAGAGAAGATTTTAGCAATAGTAAACCAGGAGGTAATTACCACCAAAGACCTAAATGACTTTATTAATTTTTTGACTTTATACCAACCGGAAACAGAAAATTTGGAAAGCAAAAAACAACAACTTCTAAAAAAACTCATCGAAGATAAACTCTTACTTCAGGAAGCAAAAAGACAGAATATAAATATAGATAAAAATTTATTAGAGGATAGGATCAAAGAGATAAGAAAAAGATACCCTAATGATATAGAATTCCAACAGGCATTAAATCAGCAGGGTCTGACTTTGGCGGATATAGAAAAGAGGATCACCGAACAGATGCTTATCTATAATGTGGTGGAAAAAAATGTAAAAAGTAAAATCTTTATTCATCCTCAAGAGGTAAATGAATTCTATCAAGCGCATAAAGATGAGTTTATGGAACCAGAAAAAAGAGAGATTTTTGTTTTAATTTTTGATAGTAAACCCGAAACAAAAGATTTAAAAATAAAATTAGAAAATGAAGGGCCAGAAGGACTGAAGAAAGAGCCTTATTTAACTATAAAAGAGTTAGGTCTGATAGAAAAGGCTCAGTTAAAACCCGAATTTGATAAAGCCATATTTAGTCTTAAAGAAAAAGAGATTTCTCAAGTTATTGAACACGAAGGTAAATTCTATATATTTTTTGTCAATAAAATTATACCCGAACAGCAAAAACCATTTTCTGAGGTAAAATACAAAATTTATGATATCTTATTTGAAAAAAAATTAAATGAAAAATTGGACAGTTGGTTAGATGAACTGCGTAAAAAATCCTATATCCAAATTAAATAAGATTAAATTAGGGATTACTTTGGGTGATCCTTCAGGGATAGGACCGGAGATTTTAAGTTCTGCTTTAAAAAGATTAAATAATTTTAAAAATGTAGAGTTTGTGGTTATTGGGGATAAGAGGGTTTTAGATAAATTTGATTTTCCTTATCAAAAAGTTTCTTTAATAGATATCCCCAATCTTTCAATTAAAAATTTCTCCTTTGGGAAGATAAAGCCTGAATACGGAAGAGCAGCTATAGAGTATTTAGAGAAAGCGGTAGAGTTAATTAAAAACAAAAGATTAGACTGTTTAGTCACCCTTCCCATCACTAAAGCATCGGTAAATAAAGCAGGGTTTAGTTGGCCAGGACATACGGAATTTCTGGCGGATAAATTTAAAGTTAAAGATACGGTGATGATGTTGATGAATAGATTGATCAAGGTAAGTTTAGTGACAAGACATCTTCCTTTAAAAGATGTTTCTAAAAATTTAACTCAAAAAAATATCTACAGGACCATCCTTATTACTTATAAAGGGCTAAAGGATTGGTTTGGTATAAAAAGACCAAAATTGGCAGTTGCATCTTTAAACCCGCATGCTTCCGATAAAGGGCTGTTTGGTAAAGAGGAAGAGAGAGTTATTCTTCCTGCTATAGAGAAGGCAAAGGAAGATTTAAAAGGATTAATTATCGAAGGACCTATTGCGGGTGATACTTTATTTTTAAAAGCAAAGGATAAAATTTACGATGCGGTAATCTCTATGTATCATGATCAGGCATTAATTGCTTTAAAGTTAACCGATTTTTCTTCAGGGGTGAATATCACTTTAGGGCTTCCTTTCGTAAGGACTTCCCCTCTGCATGGGACCGCCTTAGATATTGCGGGCAAAAATAAAGCATCCTGTCTTTCGCTTATGGAAGCAATCAAGGTGGCGATAAATTGTAGTTTAAATCTTTATGGAAATAAAGCCTAAAAAATCTTTGGGGCAGGTATTTTTGATAGATAAAAATATACAGAAAAAGATAATTAAAACTTGCGATTTTAAAAGCCAAGATTATATTCTGGAGATAGGTTCAGGTAGGGGCGAGCTTACAGATTTATTAAGCAAGATAGATGCTAAAATATTTGCCTTAGAGGTGGATAATCAACTTTATGAGCAATTAAAGGAGAAATTTAAAGGAAATAAAAATGTAAAGGTATTTAAAAAAAGTATATTAGATTTTGATATAAAAAGAAATTTTCAAAAAATCTATCCTAAAAAGATAAAGGTACTGGGAAATATACCCTACTATATAACTACCCCGATCATCCTTCATCTTATAAAATACCACCAGTTAATTGAGGAAGCATTTCTTACTGTACAGAAAGAATTTGGTAAAAGGGTTGTCGCTCCTTGCGGTTCTAAACTCTACGGAGCGATCAGTTGCCTTTTACAGTACTATACCGAACCAAAGGTACTATTTTTTATTAAAAAAAATTCCTTTTATCCCAAACCCAAGGTAGACTCCTGTTTTTTAAATCTTAAATTTAAAGAAAATCTTCCTCTAAGTGCCTCTGAAGAAAAATTGCTTTTTAAAATTATTAGAACCTCCTTCAATCAGAGAAGAAAAGCCTTAAGAAATACTCTAAAAGAGATAATCCCTTCTTTTAAATGGGAAGAATTTTGTGAAAAATTTAAAGTCTCCTATAACTTAAGACCTGAGGATTTAAGTATCAACGATTTTATAAATCTTACTAAATTATCTCTTAATCGGTCTTTACAATAAGTTTAATAAGAGGTATAATAATTAACTATGCAAAATAAAGATATAGACTTATCTGATCTGCTTAAGAAAAAATATATCGAGTTAAATTTAAAAGAGAAAAAGAAGATCGCTCTGATTAATGAGTTAGCAGAACTTGTGGTTAAATCTTGTGGGATAAAGGATAGAAAGTCCATCTTTAAGGCTATCTTAGAGCGGGAAAAATTGGGTTCAACTGCTATCGGTAAAGGGGTGGCTTTACCCCATATAAAGATTAAAAATGTCAAAAAACCCTTACTTATCTTTGCGCGTTCAAAAGAAGGGGTAGATTTTGATTCCTTAGATGGAGAAAAGACTTACTTATTTTTTATGTTGGTTTCACCTCAACAGAATGTTGGGATACATCTTAAAATTTTGGCAAAGATTTCCCATTTAATAAAAGATAAATTTGTAATTGAGTGGTTAAAAAAGGCAGAAACAAAAGAGCAGGTTCTTAAGATAATTTCTGATTTTAAATGAAAAAGGTATTTATTGCTGCTACCCAACAGAATGATGGTAAAACCACCCTTTCTCTGGGATTAATGCTTAATTTAAAAGATAATTTTAAATCCATTGGTTTTATTAAGCCTATCGGTCAGAGATACTTAGAGGAGGAAGGCATAAAGGTGGATGAGGATTCTGTTTTGATTGAAGAGGTATTTGGTTTAAAAGAAAAACTTAAAGATATGAATCCCGTAGCGGTAGAAAGGGGTTTTACGGAAAATTATATCCTTTCTCCGCATAAAGAATCTATAACTAATTATATCCTAAATTCCTTCAGTCATATCTCTAAGGATTGTGAATTTATGGTTATTGAAGGTACCGGTCATGCAGGGGTTGGTTCAGTTTTTGACCATTCTAATGCCTATGTGGCTAAAATTTTAGATGCGAAGGTGATTTTAGTTTCTTCGGGTGGATTGGGCAGGCCTATAGATGAGATAATTTTAAATAAAGCACTTTTTGATAAAGAGAATGTAGAACTTTTAGGGGTAGTGATAAATAAAGTTTTACCAGAAAAATATGATAAAATAGATATGCTTATCCGAAAGGGACTGATGTATAAAGGTATAGAGGTATTGGGGGTTATCCCTTATGTTAAAGAACTTTCTTTTTTCTCTGCGGGTCAGATTTTAGAGGAGACGGATTTTGATTTGATCACGGGAAAGGAATTTTTAGATAATAAAATTTCTTCTATTGTGATAGGAGCGATGAAGGTGAAAGATGCCATTGGATATATTATGGACGATTGCTTATTAATTACTCCTGTAGACCGTACGGATATGATTAAATCCTGTTTAAATCTCTATAGAAAAAATGACCGGGAGAAATTAAAGATAAATTGTCTGGTGCTTTCAGGTGGTAGTTTTCCTTCAAAATCATTGATTAAGATTTTTAAGGATAAGCATATTCCAGTATTTTTCTCTAAAAGGGATACTTATTCTACAATTTGTATATTAAATAGTATTAATGTAAAGATAAGACCAAAAGATAAAGAAAAGATATCTCTGGTTGAGTCTCTAATAAAAAATTATGTAGATATAAAAAGAATTTTAAAGGAAAGTTAAAAAATGGAACTTGTAGATATCTTACGCAAGAAAGCTTCTACTTTAAAAAGAAAGATCGTTTTGCCAGAGAGTTCTGACCCAAGAGTAAGACAGGCAAAAGAGTTAATTGAGAAGGATGGTATTGCGGAGGTTATTTTATTGGATAAGGAAATAATGGCTAAAAATAAAGAAAAGTATATAGAGGAATATTATCAATTGCATAAAGATAAAAATATAACTAAAGAAGAAGCAGAAAAACTCTTAGATGATCCTCTGTATTATGCAGGGATGATGGTGCATTTTAATGAAGCGGATGGTTTTGTCGCCGGAGCAAGCAGAAGTAGTTCGGATGTAATTCGAGCCAGTATCCGTTGTTTAGGGGTAGATAATAGGATAGGTTTTGTTTTTTCTTGTTTTATAATGATATTGGAGGATAAAAATTTTGGTGAAAATGGGGTTTTTGTATTTGCCGATTGTGGAGTTATACCTGAGCCTACCAGTCAACAGTTAGCCCAGATCGCCATATATACTTCTGATTTTTCGCGGGATATATTGGATATCTATCCAAGGGTTGCTTTGTTGAGTTATTCTACTAAAGGTTCGAGTAAAGTGGGTTCAGTTCAGAAGGTAAAAGAGGCAGGGGAGTTAGTAAAGAAGATGCGTCCGGATTTATTAGTGGATGCAGAAATGCAAGTAGATGCAGCCATTGTGCCAGAGGTATGTGAAATTAAAAGTCCACAGAGTCCTTTAAAAGGGAAAGCCAATATCCTTATCTTTCCCAATTTAGATGCAGGCAATATCGGTTATAAACTCGTTCAGCGTTTAGCCAAAGCAAGAGCAATTGGGCCTATACTTTTAGGATTAAATAAAGCCTCCAGTGATCTTTCGCGTGGATGTTCTGTAGATGATGTTGTAGATTGTGTAGCGATAACTTCTATATTAAGTATGAAGAAATGAAAATCTTAGTAATAAATTGCGGTAGTTCTTCTATAAAATATAAACTCTTTAAAATCAAAGAGAAATTTAAAGAGGAAGTTATAGATAAAGGGATAATTGAGCATATCGGAGAAAAAGGTTGTTTTATAAAAGACCATTATACAGGGCTAAAGATGATTTTAAAGAAAATCGAAACTCCTGATGCGGTAGGCCATCGGGTAGTGCATGGAGGAGAGGAGTTTAAAAAACCCGTAATTATAGATGAGAAAGTAATTAGGACAATTAAAAAATGTTGTCGTTTTGCTCCTCTGCATAACCCGGCAAATTTAGCGGGGATTTTGGCAATAAAAAAATTATTACCTAAGATAAATCAGATAGCAGTCTTTGATACCGCTTTCCATCAGACTTTAGCCCCTTATGCCTATATTTATGGACTCCCTTATCTCTATTATCGTCGTTACGGAATACGTAGATACGGTTTTCATGGAACAAGTCATGCCTATGTGGCTGAAGAGGCAAGCCGTAAACTCAAAATACCCTTAAATAAATTAAAAATGGTTACCTGTCATTTGGGTAACGGTTGTAGTATTACCGCTATAAAATACGGAAAATCTATTGATACGAGTATGGGTTTTACCCCTTTAGAAGGTTTAATTATGGGAACACGCTGTGGAGATATCGATCCTGCTTTAGTTACTTATATTATGCAGAAAGAAAAGTTAAGTATATCTCAGATAGAAGAGATTTTAAATAAAGAAAGTGGATTAAAAGGAATCTCCGGTATAAGTAATGATATGCGTGTATTATGGAAAAAGGCAAAGGAAAAAAATTTAAGGGCAAAGTTAGCCATAGAGATATTCGTTTATCGGATAAAAAAATATATCAGTGCCTATATAGGGATATTAGGTGGTGTGGATGCGGTAATTTTTACTGCGGGAATTGGGCAGAATCAGAAAGAGATAGTAGAGATGATCTGTAAAAACTTATTTTCCCATCTTAAACAGAAACCAAAGGTATTAATAATCCCTACTGATGAGGAGTTGATGATTGCACGTTTAACCTATGAACTTCTCAACCGGAGGTAGAGAGCTTATGCATAAAAAATTAATATTTCTTTTTCTTTTAGGATTACTGATAAATTATGGATATACTCAGGAAGGAGGTCAGATGCTTAAGAAAAAAGTACTGATGATTATTGCCTCCGATGGTTTTCGTGATGAGGAGTTATTAAAACCAAAGGAGATTTTTGAAAGGAATGGTTTTGAAGTAACTGTTGCCTCCACCTCTTTAAATACCGCTAAAGGGATGCTTGGTACTAAGATAAAACCAGATATCCTTATTCAAGATGTTAATGTAAGTGACTATTCAGCGGTAGTTTTTGTGGGTGGAGTAGGAGCGAGTGTCTATTGGGATGATCCTCTGGCACATAAACTGGCTACCGATGCTTATAATCGGGGAAAGATAGTTTCCGCAATCTGTATTGCTCCGGTTACTTTAGCCAAAGCAGGGCTTCTTTCTTCAAAGAAAGCGACGGTCTGGGAACAGGAAAAAGAACAGTTAAAAAAATATGGAGCTATCTATACAGGAAAGCCAGTAGAGAAAGATGGTAAAATTATCACCGCTAATGGTCCTTTTTCTGCTGAGGAATTTGCCAGGGCAATTTTAGAAGAACTTTTAAAATAAAAAGTAAAATGCGTATAATGCTAAAATCCAAAATCCATCGGGCTAAAGTTACTTCCGTTAATCTATTTTACGAAGGAAGTATAAGTATTGATCCGGTTCTAATGGAGAAGGCAGATATTTTAGAAGGCGAAAAAGTTGAGGTTTTAAATTTAAACAACGGCACGCGGATTGAAACTTATGCGATTAAAGGAAAGCCTCAGGAGATCTGTTTGAATGGTCCCGCAGCAAGGTTTGGTATGCCAAAGGATGAAATAATCATCCTTTCCTATACTTTAGTTGAGGAGGAAAAAGCCCGTTTAATAAAACCTAAAATTATTTATGTAGATGAACAGAACAGAATTAAAACTTAAAATTTATCCTGAAAGTATCTTGAGAAAAAAAACGCAAGCGGTTAAAGATTTTAATCAAGAACTTCGAGATATATTTAATCGGATGGTAGAGATTATGCGTAGACACAGAGGGATAGGTTTGGCAGGAAATCAAGTGGGTTTAAATTTATCTATTTTAATAGCAGATACTGGCGATAAGCTCTATAAATTGGCAAACCCCCAGATTGTCCATAAAGAGGGAAAAGAAGTGTTTGAAGAGGGTTGTTTAAGCTTACCGAATATATGCATCAAGATAAAACGTGCAAAAAAGATTAAAGTTAAAGCGCAGGATGAATATGGTAATTTTTTAAATTTAGAATTAGAAGGACTTCCTGCGCGAATAGTTCAGCATGAAATCGACCATCTTAAAGGAAAATTGATAATTGATTATGTAGGGTTTTTAAAAAAAATGATGCTGATAAATAAATTAAAAAGGATGAATTATGAAGGAATGTGTAAATAAAAAAAATAATCTTTTAAATTGTAACTGCACCTATGAGCCTTGCAGTCGAAAAGGCATCTGTTGTGAGTGTATCGCTTACCATCGCAAAGCCGGCCAACTTCCTGCCTGTTTTTTTCCTCAGGAGATAGAAAAGACTTACGACCGTTCCATAAAGAGATTTCTAAGTATCTATAAATGAGAAATAGACTTCCCTTTTGGTTTAAACAGAGTTTGCCTGATGCGCGGGTAAAGTATATTTTGTCTTTACTTAAGGAATTAAATGTAAATACTATATGTGTAAGTGGAAAATGTCCCAATTTAAATAGTTGCTTTAAAGAGAAAAACCTTACCTTTTTGATCTTGGGAGATACCTGCAGTCGTAATTGTAATTTCTGTGCGGTAAAGAAATCAAATTTTCCTAATACGGATATTAAAGATGAACCTTTAAGGATTAAAGAGATAGTTAAAATCCTAAATTTAGATTTTGTGGTTATTACTAGTGTCTGCCGTGATGATTTAGAAGATAAAGGGATAAGTATTTTTGAAGAAGTGGTGAGAGAGATTAAAGGTATATCGCAGAACATAAAGATTGAGTTACTTATCCCTGATTTTGGTAAAGATAAAGAACTTATAAATTGTATAGCCAATTTAGGGGTAGAGGTAATCGGGCATAATATAGAGGTGCCTTTTAGACTTTATCCGATCATAAAACCTAAAGGAGATTATCGAGCTTCCTTAGAGGTATTAAAGATGATTAAAAAGATTAACCCTAAAGTTGTTACCAAATCTTCTTTAATTTTAGGGCTCGGAGAAAAAGAAGAAGAAATAATTGAAACGATTAGGGATTTAAGAGAAGTAGGTTTGGATATTTTGACTTTAAGTCAATACCTTTCTCCTTCAGAAAGACACTATCCCGTAAAAGAATTTTTAAGTTTGGATAAATTTAATTATTATAAAGAGGTGGCTTTAAAGGAAGGGATACCCCAAGTTTTCTCTGGTCCTTTAGTAAGGAGTTCCTATCGCGCAAAGGAATTATACTTTCAATTTTTAAAAAAGAACTATGGATAAATATGATGTAATTATTATTGGAGCAGGTCCTGCGGGTTTAACTGCAGGGATATATGCGGGAAGAGCAGGGCTTAATACTTTAATTTTAGAAAAACTTAATTTAGGGGGAAGAGTTTTATTGACGGAGAAGATTGAGAATTTTCCTGGTGTAGGAAAGGAGATTTTAAGTTTTGATTTTATAAAGAATATAGAAGAGCAGATCCGTCAATTTGAAAATGTAAAGATTGTATACGAAGAGGTGAAATCCATTGATGTTATAAATAAACGTATCTTTACGGATAAGAACCATTATGACGCTTTAGGAGTAATTGTTGCCTCCGGTGCCAGAGAAAGAAAATTAAATGTAAAAGGAGAAGCGGAATTTTTAGGAAAAGGTGTCTCCTACTGTGCGCTATGCGATGGTTATTTTTATAAAGATAAAGAGGTAGCGGTGGTAGGAGGAGGGGATAGTGCTTTGGAGGAGGCGCTTTATTTAAGTAAGATTTGCAAAAAAGTTTACCTTATTCACCGTCGGGATGTTTTTAGAGGATCAAAGATACTTCAGAAAAAAGTTATGCAGACTTCTAATATCCAGCCCATCTTAAATAGTATAGTATTGGAGATCAGAGGAGATAAATTTGTAGAATCAGTTTTGATTAAGGATAAAGTTAAAGATAAAGAAATTTTAATTCCTTTAAGTGGGATATTTATCTATGTGGGTATTGAGCCCAATACGGATTTTTTAAAAGGTCTAATTAATATGGACGAGACCGGTTTTATTATTACCGATGAGAATATGGCCACTTCCCATAAAGGTATCTTTGCCTGTGGAGATTGTCGAAAGAAGTCTTTATATCAGATAATCAGTGCCTGTAGTGAAGGAGCAACCGCCTTAAATTCCCTTAACAATTATCTCTTAAACTTGTAATATGCATTTTTCTATTTCAAAGATAATAGGATTTATTTTAAGGATACTGGTAAGTGTAATAATCCTTATCTTTTTGTTTTCCCGTATAGATATAAAGAATTTTTTGGTGGTAATTAAAAAGGCAGATCTGAAACTTATTTCTGTTTCTTTTTTAATTTCTTTATTTGCTAATATCTTATGTCTTTTTCGCTGGAGAACGGTTCTTAGGGCTTTAAAATTAGATTTTAATTTTAAGGTGATATTGAGTAGTTTCTCTTTAGGGATATTTTTTAATTCTATTTTACCTTCGGCTATTGGAGGAGATATCTTTAGAGCGGTTGATTTTTTAAGATTTAATCCTCATAAAAGTATGGTCATCAGTTCTGTAATCCTGGATAGATTTTTAGGTTTTTGGGCTTTAGATGTAGTTGTTATCTTTGCGGTTATTTTTGGTAGAAGACTTATATTGAATAAGGTTATATTTTTGTTTGTATTGATTTTTAGTTTATTACTTATTTTTTTATTAATTTTTTTATTTAACCGGTTTTTTTATTTGAGGTTAAATAGGATTTTAAGTTTTAAGAAAAATAGATTTTTTTTATTTTTAGAAGAACTCCATAACTCCCTATACTACTTTAAAGATAAAAAGAACGCTATTTTTAGGAGTTTTTTACTTTCTTTGATTATTCAGTTAAGCGGTCCTTTGGTTTTCTTTATTACACTTTTATCTTTGGGAATTAAAGATATTCCTTTAGGTTATTTTTTTATATTTGTGCCTATATTAGGGGCGGTTACCCTTCTTCCTATCTCTATTGGTGGATTGGGCCTGCGTGAGGCAGGGACAGTTTTTCTCTTTTCTCAAATAGGTCTTCCCCAAGATAAATTATTAGCAGGTTCTTTAATTAATTCATCCTTTTTAATTTTAATTTCTATTTTTGGGGGGATTATCTATGTCTTTACATTACATCCTGGACGGTTACAACATCATTAAGAATTCCCATTTTAGAAAGATAAAAAACTTAAAAGACCAACGCTTAGGCTTTATTAAGATGCTTAAAGAGAATAAACGTTTAGGTAAAAAAGCTAATATTACCGTGGTATTCGACGGGAAAAAAGAGATAGATTTTACCTATCCCAAAGATGAAACTATAGAGATCATTTTTACCCGTGATGAGACCGCGGATGATTGGATTAAAAGAAAGATTAAGAATTTAAAGGATAAAAAAGAACTTATAGTTGTAACTGATGATAAAGAGATCGCTTTATTTGTAAGAGCCTGTTCTGTTTCGCATATGGGAGTGAAAGAGTTTTTTAAAAAATTATTACCGAAAGAATTTAACCACGATGAACTTATAAAACCTGAACTTTCTTATACCGAGGTTGTAAAGATAAACGAAGAATTAAGAAAGGTCTGGTTAGATAAATGAGCGATTCCTTCATAAAATTTTTAGGAACCGCAGGAGCAAGATTCGTTATGATTAAACAACTGCGTTCTTCTGCGGGTATATGGATTAAAAATGAGGAGAAAAATGTAATCTTCGATCCCGGCCCAGGCAGTTTAGTAAGGTGCGCTTTATCCCGTCCAAAACTCGATCCTTCAAAGTTGGATGCGCTCATTTTAAGTCACCGGCACTTAGACCATTCAGGAGATATAAATGTAATGATCGAGGCAATGACGGAGGGTGGATTTAAGAAGAGGGGGAAGGTATTTCTTCCTTCTGACGCTATAGATAAAGACCCGATTATCCTGGAATATCTTAAAGGTTTTCCCTCCAAGATAGAGAAACTAAAGCCATTAAGTAAATATAGTATAGATGGTTTTGAATTTGAAACTTCACCAAAACTTCTACATCCAGTAGAAACTTACGGAATAAAGTTTAAATTGAAAGATAAAAGAGTCGCTTTTCTGGTAGATACAGAATACTTTGAAGAGCTAAAGGATTTTTATAGTGATTTAGATATCTTAGTGATAAATGTAGTTTTTCATCAACCGCATCCCCAAGTCCAGCATCTCTGTTTAGAGGATGTAGAGAAAATTTTAAAAAAGACAAAACCAAAAAAAGCAGTACTTACTCATTTTGGGATGAGTATGCTTAAGGCAAAACCCCATCTTATAGCAGAAGATCTAAGTAAAAAATTAAATACAGAGGTTATCTCTGCCTATGACGGTATGCTTTTAGAATAAGGGACGGTTCTCATTTTAAAGCGAGACCTGTCCCTTATAAGGTTAATTTTTACATTAAGAAGAAGATATTTTTACATTTTTTAATAAAAATTTAGTTAATTTTTATTTTTTTGATGGTAAAATAGTATTAAAAGGGGGACAGGTCTATGAACGAATTCAGAACCGTCCCTAAGGAGGATAAAAGACTTATTCAACGTTGTATTAAGGCGGATAAGCAAGCCTGGGATGAATTTATTAAGCGTTACAGCAATCTTATATATAGTTATATCTGGAGTGTTTTTAAAGAAAAAGGTATCCCCGTTTCTTCCTCTTTAGTTGATGATTTATTTCAGGATATCTTCCTTCACCTTATAGAAGATAATTTTAAAAGGTTAAGCCAATACAAAGGAAACTGTTCATTCTCCGGGTGGCTTAAGGTAGTGGTGATTAATTTCATCTTAGATTTTTTACGCAAAAGACAGATTCCCCATGTCTCTTTAGAAGAAAATATAAATGATACGGAAGGACTTACCTTAGAGGATACCCTTAAAGATGATAAACAAGTTCCTCAGGATGAAATTTTTTTAGATAATGAGATGATGGAAAGTCTCTCTGATTGTATAAAGAAACTGAATTCAGAAGAGAGATTTTTTGTAGAGATGCATATATATAGAGGTATTTCTTTAGAGAGATTAAAAACAATCTTAAGGATATCCCGCAGTGCAATAGATATGCGTAAGCAAAGGATTATCCAGAGATTAAAGAACTGTTTTCGCAGCAAAGGATTCCTGTTAGAAACTTAATATTTTTTCGTCTACTATAATGGAGGAGATAGAAAAGATAATAAAGATGGTTTATGGATTTTTTAAGAAGAAGGAGTCATTTTCTTTTAAATTTAGGTGTCCAGATGAGGAGACCTTAGGTGCTTTTTTAGAAGGAAGAATTTCTGGTTTTAAAAGTAAAAGAATTCAGAGACATATTTTAAATTGTAAGAGATGTATACAGGTTATTTCTCTATTTGATTTAAAAGAAACCCGAAATGTTCCCGCTTATCTTATAGAAAGGATATACCAAATAATTGAAGAAAAGAAAACTCTCCCCTATATTTTTGAAATAGTTATCAGACTCAAAGAGAAAGGTTTATCGATAATAAGATCCGGCGCGGATGTTATTTTAGGTAATGAAGTTTTACCTTTAGCAGTTTTACGCAGTAAAAATATTGAGGAGTTAAATCAGGAACTATCTTTTGTGAAGGAATTGGATAATCTGCGGGTTGAGATAAATTTAAAGAAAAAAGAAGAAGAAAAATTAGATTTAACCGTTCATCTTTTAGATAAAAAAACATTAGAAATTCCTAAAGGATTAAGCGTAAGTCTATTTAAAGCGGATAAAGAATTAGAGTCGTACTATCCGGTTAAGAGTAGGCTGATTTTTGAGGGATTAAGTCCTGGCGAATATGAACTGCGTATAGAAAAAGATCTGAAGGAGTTGGGAAAGATAAAGTTAGAGGTAATTTAGTTTTAAGATGCCCACCGGACTCATCTGGGAAGTAAGTTTAAGTCAAGATTCAATAAGGATGAGTCTATTAGAGAGAAGGCAGGATATCCCTTCTCTAAAGACGATCAGTGAAAATAAAATCGACTTTTCCTATCTTTATAAATTATGTAGCCAAATTAATAACCTCCTTAGCCAACAGAATAAAACCGATTCCTTAAAAGAAGAAAAAGCTCAAGAACTCAAAAAACTGGGTGAACTTTTATTTGACCATTTATTAAGTAAAAAGATAAAACAGAGATTAAGAGAAGAGCCACCCCAGGACCTCACTTTAATTATCGATGAAAAACTTATCTTTATCCCTTGGGAAATCATCCATACCCAAGATGATTTTTTATGTTTAAAGTTTAATCTCAGCAGATCCCTTATTACTCATAAGGAATTAGAAAATTATCCGCACCCTATTCTGAATCATCCTTTAAAGGTATTAATCATTGCTAATCCTACCGAGGATTTACCCTTAAGTTATAAAGAAGGTTTAAAACTTAAAAATTTTTTATATCGCTATCAGGATTTACAGATAGATTTTAAGGCAAACGGTGTAAATACATTTTATCTAAAAAAGAATTTAAGGGATTATGATATATTTCATTTTGCAGGGCATTATGAGTTAGATAGTAGGGATAACCTTAAAAGTGGTTTATTACTTAAAGATGGAAGGCTGACTTGCGAGGATCTTATTCTGCTTTCTCAAAGCAGGCCCTTGCCCAGATTGGCATTTGTTAATGCCTGTCAATCAAGTTTTATAGATAACTGGCGTTCTGTATACAATCTTGCCTATGTATTTTTATTAGGAGGTTGTCAACACTATATCGGTTCTTTTGCAAAGATTTCCGATGAGATAGCCATAGATTTTGCCTGTAGTTTTTATAAAGAGATACTAAAAGGTTCTTCTGTAGGATATGCTTTAAGGATGGCGCGCTTTGAACTTATTAAAAATTATGGTTTAGATGCTTTCGTTTGGGCAAACTATATACTTTACGGTGATGCAGGTTATATAATTTTAAAACCGCTGAGCCTTAAAAGAACCATCTTTAAAAGGATAGTTTTTAAAAATAAAAAAAGAAGCCTTTTTTTATTTTCCCTTTTAATAGGAATAACTCTGATAATTTCTGTCTTGACCTATTTAAATCCCTCTTCTTATATCCTTTTTAAAAAAGCGGTCTCGGAGTTTAATAGGGGTAGAAACAATGAGGTTTTTTCAATTTTAGAAAAGATTATAAAGAAAAATCCCGATTATCTTTCTAGTTATTATTTATATGCAGATACCTATTTCCGTTTAGGTAAATTGGATGAGGCGATAAAGTATTACTTTTTATATCTTCGTTATGCAGAAAAGAAAAAAGATTACAGGAGTATGGCTTGCGCTTATTCAAAATTGGGTTGGACCTACCATATGAAGGCAGATTATCCAAAGGCAGAGGTATTTTATCAGAAGGCGATAGATTTAAGCCGAAAATATAATGATAAGTTAAACGAGGCAGATGCCTTAAGTAAATTGGCGATTTACTATGCGGATAAAAAGGATTTTCAAAAGGCATTATCCCTATTAATTGAAAGTTCCCAGATTAATCAGGAAAGGAAAAACGACCCTAAGTTTCTCTTTAATTTAGCCTGCGATTATTTTAATTTGGGATTTGTTTTTAGTGAATTAAAAGATTACGCTAAAGCAAAAGAATTTTATAATAAAAGTAGGGATATCTTTCTAAAATTAAAAGCGATACCTGAGTTAAGTGATTATTATTTTAATATGGGAGAACTGGAGCGGTTTGATAAGAATTATCAGAAGGCTTTAGATTATTATCAAAAAGGTTTAATGTATGATAAAAAGTTATCCCATATCTTTAACTTAAGTTCTGATTATCAGATGCTGGCTGAACTCTATTGGGAGATGGGCCAGATGGATTTAGCGGAGAAGTATTTTAAAGAGGCGATGAGTTTATGCGAAGAGATTCAAAACCTTTCCGTATTAGCAGAGATTTATTACGAGTTAGGATGTTTCTATAAAGAAAATAAAAATCCCCTAGAAGCAAAGCATTACTTAAAAAAGGCATATTCCCTTTATCAGAAAATAGGCCTACCTTTACCTTCAGATTTAGAAGAGCTAATCTCTTCTTGAGAAAAGGGTTTTTAGTTGACCAGAATTATATATATTGTATAATATTTTCTAATTCTAAAGTGATTAGAGAGAATATTTTAAAGATAAAAGAAAGGGTAAACTCTTTATGTAGGGATAGGGCAGTTGATCCTTCAGGGATTACTATTGTAGCGGTAAGTAAGAATAGGTCAGTTAATGAGATAAAGGAGGTGGTTGGTGCAGGTATATTAGATATCGGAGAAAATCGCCTGCAAGAAGCAAAGGTTAAGTTAAAAGAGTTAAAAAATTATAATATAAGGTGGCATATGGTGGGGCATCTACAGACCAATAAAGTAAAAGATGCGGTAGAAATATTCGATTTAATCCAATCTGTAGATATCCTGCGTTTAGCAGAAAAGATTGATAAGTATGCACAGAAGATAAATAAGATTCAAGAGATTTTAATTGAAGTAAAGACTTCCCCCGAGCCTACAAAATTTGGGATAGAGCCAGAAAATGTATTGGAGTTTATTAAAGATCTAACAGATTTTAAGAATATTAAAGTTAGGGGTTTAATGACCATTGCCCCTTATTTTGATGATCCAGAAAAAACAAGACCGTACTTTAAAATGTTAAGAGAAATAAAGGAAGCAGTGGAAAAAGAAATTCAGATACCTTTTAAATTAGATATCCTTTCTATGGGGATGACGGATGATTTTGAAGTGGCAATTCAGGAAGGAAGTAATATGCTTAGATTAGGAAGGGCGATATTTGAGGCAAGATGATGAAAAGATTTAAGCTCGGTATAATTGGTTGTGGTAATATGGGGCAGGCGCTTTTAAGTTCTGCCTTAAAAAATAAAAGTTTTTCTTTTTTTATCTGCGAAAAGAGACTTGAAGTAATCAAACAGATCAAAGAGAGATTTAAAATTTATAAAAGAAGGATAGAATTTTTGGATATTGATAGATTGGTAGAGTTATCTGATATTTTAATTATTGCAGTTAAACCTCAGGATATAGATATAGTTTTAAAAAATATAAAAGAAAAGATAGATTTTTATAAAAGAGCACCTTTAATTATCTCCATCGCTGCAGGTATAACTACCGATTATTTAGAAAAAAGACTTAAGGATAAGATAAGATTAATTCGGGCAATGCCCAATATTGCAATTTTAGTAGAGGAAGGTATGATTGCCTTAAAGAGAGGTCGTTTTGCTAAAGATTCAGATTTAAATTTAGCCAAGGATATTTTTTCTTTAATGGGGAAAACCGTAGAGATAAAAAAAGAAGAAGATATGGATATAGTAACCGCTCTTTCGGGAAGTGGCCCTGCTTATGTGGCTTATATTATCGAGGCGATCTTAAAGGCGACAGCCAAGTTGGGTTTAGATAAAGCTTTATCACAAAGATTAATTTATCAGACCTTCTTGGGGACATTAAAACTTTTAATCAAAAATGATTTCGCTACCCAAGATTTGATCCTAAAAGTTGCTTCTAAAAAGGGAACTACCGAGAGGGCTTTAGATGTATTTAAAAAATACCAACTCGATAAAATAATTTATAAAGCCATAAACTCTGCTTTTAGAAGGGCAAGAGAGATTTCCTTTATGTTTAATAAAAAGTAGGAGGTGAACTTTGGTTAAGATCGCTATTATCGGAGGAAGTGGAATTTATAATATTGAAGGGATAAAAATAATAAAAAAAATATCGGTCAATACGCCATTCGGTAAACCTTCGGATAAAATTATTATTGGTTCTTTAAAGGAAAAAGAGATCGCTTTTTTACCGCGCCATGGTATAGGTCATCGGATAAATCCCTCTTTAATAAACTATCGGGCAAATATCTATGCCCTAAAAAAATTAGGGGTAGAAAGGATTATCTCCGTTAGTGCCTGTGGAAGTTTAAAAGAAGAGATTAGACCCCAAGATTTTGTTATTCCTTTTCAATTTGTAGATCGCACAAACCAGGCACGTAAGATGACCTTTTTTGAAGAAGGGATTGTTGTACATATAAGTTTTGCCGAACCGGTATGTATGGATCTGGCAAAGACTTTATATGAGGTAGTAAAAAAACTTAATTTAAGGGTACATTTAGGAGGTACCTATCTTAATATGGAAGGACCTGCTTTTTCTACGCGTGCAGAATCAGAGTTGTACCGTAAGTGGGGTATGGATATCATTGGAATGACGAATATGGCGGAGGCAAAATTAGCCAGAGAAGCAGAGATCTGCTATGTGACATTAGCTGCGGTTACTGATTACGATTGCTGGTATGAGCCAGAGGAGGCAGTTTCTGCCCAGATGGTTATAGAGAATTTAAAAAAGAATGTCCAAAATGCTCAAAATATTATTAAAGAACTTATACCTCATATTAAAGAAGAAAGAAGCTGTTATTGTAAAGATGCTTTAAAGAATGCTATCGTTACTCCTTCAAAATTTATTCCTAAAAAAACAAAAAAGATACTTCAACCCATTATTGGTAAATATATCTATGGATAAGAAAATTGATTATAAAGATACCCTTAATCTTCCCCGTACTAACTTTCCGATGAAGGCGGATTTGCCTAAAAGGGAACCAGAATTTCTAAAATTCTGGCAAGGTATAGATATCTATAAACTTATCTTACAGAAATCGAAAGATAAACCTAAATATATATTGCATGATGGCCCTCCTTATGCTAACGGAGATATTCATATTGGGCATGCTTTAAATAAGATATTAAAAGATATAATTATTAAATACCGCACGATGCAGGGTTTTTTTGCGCCTTTTGTTCCGGGTTGGGACTGCCACGGCTTACCGGTAGAATATCAATTATTTAAAGAATTGGGGATTAATAAGTACCAGATCAGTCAGGTTGAATTTAGAAAAAAGGCATACCACTACGCTTTAAAATATGTAGGGATCCAAAAAGAACAGTTTAAAAGATTGGGAGTATTTGGTGATTGGGATAACCCCTATCTTACTTTAAATCCTGAATACGAAAAACACATCCTTAATTCCTTTAGTATCTTGGTAAAAAAGGGCTATATCTATCAGGGGCTTAAACCGGTAAATTGGTGTACTGTTTGTGAGACCGCTTTAGCAGAAGCAGAGGTGGAATATTTAGATAAAAATTCTGCCTCTATCTATGTTAAATTTAAACTCAAAGAGAATTCTTACATTAAAGAGAATAGTTTTTTGGTTATCTGGACCACTACCCCTTGGACACTTTTAGCAAATGTAGCGGTAGCGGTAAATCCAGAATTTTTCTATGTTTATCTTCAAACCCCCAAAGGTAATCTCATTATAAATAAAGAATTAAGTTCTCATTTATTAGAAGAGTTTGGTATAAAGGATTATAGATTGATTAAAGAATTTAAAGGAACACAGTTGGAAGGTTTAACTTATGTGCATCCTTTTGTTAAAAGAGAAGGTAAAGTGATTTTGGCGGATTATGTATCAAAAGACCAAGGTAGTGGTTTGGTACATATCGCACCGGGTCATGGAGAAGAGGATTATTTAAGTGGGATTAAATATAAATTACCTATCATTATGCCGGTAGATAATAAAGGTAATTTTGATAAAAGTTGTCAGGAGTTTTCCGGTCTTAATGTACATCAGGCAGACCCTTTAATTATAAATAAACTTAAAAGTTTAGATGCTTTGCTTTTTGCCTCTGAAATTACCCATTCCTATCCTCACTGCTGGCGTTGTAAATCTCCTTTGATATTTAGAGCAACCAAGCAGTGGTTTTTAAGTTTAGAGCATAATGATCTTAAAAAAAGACTGCTTCAGTTGATCGATTTAGATGTGATTAAATGGGTACCTCAATCCGGTAAAGAAAGAATTTATAGTATGATTGCTTTAAGACCTGATTGGTGCCTTTCCCGCCAGCGCTACTGGGGAGTACCGATCCCTTCGATAATCTGTAATCACTGTAAAAATGAATTTTTATTTCCAGAGGTAATCGATAATTTGATTCTGTTTGTAGAGAAGCAAGGTAGTGACTGTTGGTATAAAGAAGATTTATCTAAATTCTTACCTAAAGATCTGGTCTGTCCGAATTGTAAAAATAAAGATTTCTCTAAAGGTGAGGATATCATTGATGTTTGGTTTGATTCCGGGGTGAGTAATCAGGCGGTATTAAAACAGAGAGCTGAACTTAATTTCCCGGCGGATTTATACTTAGAGGGTTCTGACCAGCATAGGGGCTGGTTTCAATCTTCTTTAATACCCAGTGTATGTATCGATGATAAGCCACCTTTTAAGACGGTTCTTACGCATGGTTTTGTAGTGGATGGAAAAGGGATGAAGATGTCGAAGTCTCAAGGGAATGTAATTTCACCTTTGGATGTAATTAAAGATTTGGGCGCAGATGTCCTAAGGCTCTGGGTTGCATCCAGTGATTATAGCGAAGATATCCGTATTTCTGGAGAGATTTTGGCAAATTTATCTGGCGCATACCGTAAGATCCGCAATACTTTTAGATTTATTCTTTCTAATTTATTTGATTTTAATCCTGATGAAGACAGAGTTTCTTACCATAATTTAAAGATGATCGATAAACTTACACTTCTACATCTATCTAAAGTCTATCAAAATGTAACTGAAGCTTATGAAAAATTTGAATTTTATAAAGCGTATAAATATATATACGATTTTTGTAACGAAGAACTCTCAATGCAGTATTTGGATATGATAAAAGGAAGGCTTTATGTTTATCCAAAAGATTCATCGGAAAGAAGATCTGCACAGACAGTTATCTATGAGGTAATAAATGTTTTGGTAAGATTAGTTGCCCCTATTTTGGTATTTACTGCGGAGGAGACCTGGCAAAATATGCCTAAAACTAAAGAGGAATCTAATATCCCTTCAGTTCATTTACTCGATTGGCCAAGGTCGATTATTTTTTATGAGGAATTAAAGAAAGAAAATGTTGAGGAAAAATTAGGTTATGTATTGAGCCTATTAGCTGAGGTTTTAAAATTATTAGAGCAGGCACGCTCTCAAGATATAATCGGGAGTTCTTTTGATGCAAAAATTATTTTGTTGACAAATAAAGATGAATGCATATCATATTTAGAAGGGTTAATCCCTGAATTACCGGAGATTTTTAGAGTATCCTCTGTTTTATTAAAGAAAGAAAAACCATCAAATCTTAAGGATATAGAGATAAGGGTAGAGAAGGCAGACGGGAAAAAATGTGTAAGATGTTGGAATTATAGTGTTGATGTGGGGAAAGATTTAGAATATCCAGATTTATGTAAGCGTTGTATCCAAATAATTAAAGGAGTATAAATGAAGACGAGAAGCAAACTTACGAAGAAGGATAAGGAATTTTTCAAAAAATTAATTTTAAAGCAAAGAGAGGAAATTACCGAAGAGATAAAGCGTATCTCCGAAGATGTACTTAAAAAATCTCCCAAAGATGCTTCCGGAGATATCTCCGGTTATACCTACCATATTGCCGATGTGGCTACGGATACTTTTGACCGTGAATTTTCTTTAAAGATTGCCACTGATGAATACAATCTTCTCTATGAACTCGATGAGGCTTTAAAGAGATTAGAGGAGGATACTTACGGTATCTGCGAGGCTTGTAAAAAACCCATAGCCAAAACGAGACTAAAAGTTATCCCTTATACTCGCCTCTGCATTAAATGCCAAAAGGCAAAAGAAAAAACATAAGTTTTTTCTTACTTTTTATATTTATTTTATTTTTCGACCGCCTGACTAAATCCTACATCTTAAGTAAATTATCTCCCCATCAGAGTATCCCCATAATAAAAAATATTTTTCATTTTACTTTAGTTTATAACACGGGTATCGCTTTCGGGATCTTTAAGAACAATAACAGCATTTTTATCCTAATCTCATTTATAATAATCTTATTAATTCTTAAAAATCTTAGAGATAAATCGCAAAACAAAATTTTTAAATTGGCTTTAGTGATGATCATCGCGGGTGCTTTGGGTAATCTCTGGGACCGCATATATTTTGGTTATGTGATAGATTTTTTGGACCTACGTATCTGGCCAGTTTTTAATATCGCGGATACAAGTATCTCTTTTGGGATTATCTTAATTTTGTATAATACTTTTATAAAAAAATCTTAAAATGAGTGAGATTATCCTTAAACCCAATGGAGAAGAATTGGGGATGCGATTAGATATTTTTTTGCTTAAGAGACTTAAAGAGAAAAGTATCTTTCTTTCACGCAGTATGATCCAAAAAATTATCAGAGATGGTTTAGTCAGCAGTCCCAGTATAAGAAAACTTAAATCCAGTTACCGCATAAAAGAAAACGATGTATTTAATTTAATTTTAGAAGAAAAGATTAAATCTCAAGAAATCTTACCCGAAGAGATCCCTCTTAAGATTATTTACGAAGACGAATCTATCGCTATTATTGATAAGCCTGAAGGCTTAGTGGTACATCCAGGAGCAGGTAATCCCAAACACACTTTAGTAAATGCCCTTGTCTTTCATTTTAGAAATCTTTCCCAACTGCATCCCCAAAGACCAGGTATCGTTCACCGTTTAGATAAAGAAACTTCCGGGGTTATGGTAATAGCCAAGACCGATGAGGCACATTACCATTTAACTAAACAATTTTCAGAACATTCTGTAAAAAAAGAATATATAGGAATAGTAAAAGGTTATATGGAGTTTGATGAGGATGTCTTGGAATTGCCGATCGGTAAGGATAAATATGACCGAAGAAAACAAAAAGTAGATTTTAATAAGAATGCAAAATATGCTATAACTAAATATAAAACGATAATACGCAAAAGAGAAGCTTCCCTGATAAAACTTATGCCTTCAACCGGCAGGACTCATCAGTTAAGGGTGCATCTTTCTTTTATCGGTCATCCGATATTGGGAGATACGAAGTATGGGAAAGATAAAACATTTCCCCGATTGGCTTTACATGCTTACACTTTAGGTTTTATTCATCCTAAAAAAAATAAGTATGTAGAATTTAAAGCTCCGATCCCTTCTGAATTTTTGGAATATTTTGGATTGAAACAGTTAAGAATATAAAATTGATTTTAGACTCTTTGATGATATAATTATAATAAGAAGGAGGTAAACAATGAGAAAAGGGAAAGTTCTTACAGTTTTATTAATTATTTTAGTAATTTTAGGTTTAACTATGGCTTCCGGTGCATATTATTTTTATCAAAAAGAAAAAGAGAAAGTAAACAATTTGAAACAGACCTTAGAGGATGTAAAGATTAAGCTTAAGATGACTGAAGACAAACTTCAAGAGGCAAAGAGTAAAATCTCTCTTTTAGAAGATAAATTACAGAATGCAAATGAAGAAATAAAAAGAATTAGCAGTCAGTTGACCGAAGAGAGAAATTCCAAAGAACAGCTTTTAAGTGAACTTAACGAATTAAAAAGTTTACTTACCGATAAAGAAAAAGAACAGAAGGTTATGCAAGAAAATTTGACTTCTGCGCAGAAGGAGATCGAAAGACTCACTTTGAAGTTAAACAACTTAGAAAAAGAAAGGAAAGAGTTAGAGGAAAAACTTACCAATTTAGAGCTTGCACAGAAACAGCAGAATGTAGAATTAGGTGAGATCGTCGTAGATAAACAGACTTCCAATGTTGCTTCGGAAAATTTTCCTTTAGAACCCTCTACGGATAAAAGTAAAACAAAGAAAACTGCAGAGCCTCCTAATAAAAAACTTTTAGAAGGTAAAATTTTAGTAGTAAATAAGGATTACGATTTCGTTGTTATAAATTTAGGTAAAGAGGATGGTGTAAAATTGGGCGATGTATTTTCAGTATACCATAAAGATAAATATATCGGTGATATAAAAGTAGAAAAATTGCATAATAATATGTCCGCTGCGGGTTTTCTTTCTAAAGAAATAAAAGATACGATTGCGGAGCAGGATAAAGTCGTAATTAAAACTCCATGAAGCCTTTCTGGATTGAGCCTGCCTCCTCTATTAAAGGTGAAATTATTCTACCTTCCGATAAATCCATCAGTCATAGGGCAGTTTTTATAAGTAGCATTGCTAAAAATAAAACCAAAGTAGAAAATTTCTCTCTAAGTAAAGATTGTCTTTATACTCTGCAGGCATTTAAGAAATTAAAGGTTAAAATAGTGAGGAATAAAAATACCCTTACCATTTACGGCAAGGGGCTTAAAGGTTTAAAAAAACCAGAAGGTTCTCTTTTTTTAGGAGATTCGGGAACAACGATAAGACTTTTATGCGGAGTTTTGGTTGGACAGAATTTTAGTACTACTTTAAAAGCAGGCCCATCTCTTTCTCAAAGACCAATGAGAAGGGTTTTAGAGCCTTTAAGGATGATGGGAGCGGATATAGATTCTCTTAATAAAAAAGAAAATGAAGAGTATCCGCCTTTATTAATTAAACCGGTGAGAAAACTTAAATCCATAGATTATACTTTACCGGTTGCCTCTGCGCAGGTAAAATCCGCAATCCTTTTGGCAGGTTTATTTGCCGATGGTATTACCACAGTTAGGGAACCCATAAAAACACGCGACCACACAGAAAGGCTTCTTTATCAATGCGGTGTAGATATCCAGATAAAAAAAGAAAAGATTTCTGTTAGGGGATCTAAAGTTTTAAAAACTGCGGGATATATTTTTATTCCGGGAGATTTTTCTTCGGCAAGTTTCTTTATCGCAGCGACAATTTTACTAAGAGACTCTTCTCTTTTAATAAAAGATGTCGGCCTTAATCCCACCCGTTTAGGATTAATAGAAGTTTTAAAAAGGATGGGTGCAAATATTGAATTGAATTATAAAATACCGGATAAAGATTTCCATGAACCTTGGGGTGATATATTTGTAAGGAGTTCTGCTTTAAAAGGAGTAAGGATAACTAAAGATGAGATTCCTCTTTTGATTGATGAACTACCCATTCTTATGGTGATCAGTTGTTTTGCAGAAGGTAAAACCATTATAGAATCGGTAGAGGAATTAAGGGTTAAGGAGACTGATCGGATAAATTCAATGGTAGAGGGGCTATCCTCTATGGGTGCGAAGATTTCTGTAGAGAAAAAAGACCATAGAGAAGATTTAGTTATTGAGTCAGTAGGGTATTTAAAACCCGCAAAACTTAAAACATTTGGAGACCATCGTACCGCAATGAGTTTGGTTATTGCAGGTTTGTTGGCAAAAGGAAAGAGTTTAATCGATGATATCAGTTGTGTAGATAAGTCATTTCCCAATTTTTTAAATATCCTTAAAAAAGTAGTCAGGAGCCAGTAACCAGAATTTAGGTTATTGCTTAAAGATAACGAAATTAACGATAATAACCAAATTGGATAATTTTTAAAAATATTAGTAAATTTTTATTTGACATATACTTTAATCTCTGTTAAGATTAAAGAAAAACAAGGAGTAGAGAAATGGCAGATTGGAAGATAAGGCTAAAGAAGTCTGTAGATTACCTTTCTAGTCTATTTTCCAATGATATGGGCATAGATTTAGGCACCGCCACTACTTTGGTTTATGTTAAAGGAGAAGGAGTGGTTTTATGTGAACCTTCAGTAGTGGCTATCGATAAGGTAAATGAGCAAGTTATGGCAGTAGGAGAGGAAGCAAAACGGATGTTAGGAAGAACCCCCGGTAATATTGTCGCCATAAGACCAATGAAGGATGGAGCAATTGCGGATTTTGATACTACGGAGGCGATGTTAAGGTATTTTATAAGAAAAGTGCATCATCGTCAGGTTCTGGTAAGACCGCGCATCATCATTGCTATCCCTTCAGGAATTACTGAAGTTGAAAAAAGGGCGGTGAGAGATTCAGCAGAAAGAGCAGGAGCAAGAGAAGTTTATTTAGTAGAAGAACCTATGGCTGCGGCGATTGGGGTGGGGCTTCCTATTGAAGAACCTGTTGGAAATATGATTATTGATATCGGGGGAGGCACAACTGAGATTGCGGTTATCTCTTTAGCAGGTATGGTTTTTTCCAAAACGATTCGTATCGGTGGCGATGAGATGGATGAAGCAATAATTGAGTACCTTAAAAAAGCCTATAATCTTTTAATTGGAGAGCGTACTGCAGAAGAGATAAAGATAAAGATAGGTTCTGCCTATCCTTTAGAGGAAGAGGTAACGATGGAGATAAAGGGAAGAGACCTTGTTTCTGGACTTCCTAAAGCAGTGACAATCAGTTCGGAAGAAGTAAGGGAAGCGCTCTCCGAGCCGATAAAGGCGATATTAGAGGTGACTAAGATTTCCTTAGAGAGAACCCCTCCAGAGTTAGCTTCTGATATTATTGAGCATGGGATTGTAATGGCAGGAGGGGGTTCGCTTTTAAGGGGATTAGATAAGATAATCTCTGAAGAGACCGGTCTTCCTGTGCATATTGCGGAAAATCCTCTAACTGCGGTGGTAGAAGGTACAGGAAAAATATTAGATAATATAAAGTATTTAAAGAGAGTTACGGTGCGTTAAGAGTTTTCGGATGAAGTGTATCAATTTTTTAAGAATAAAAAATTAATTCCCTTCCTTTTAACCTTTCTTTTTATTATTTTCTTCATCCCTCTTATTAAAACACCGCTAATCGATTTAGCCAAATATCCTTTAAAAATAACTAAATTTTTTTTTAATGAATTTAAGGCGTTACTTTTTTTTCAATACAATTATTTAGAAAATATAAGATTAACTAAAGAGATAGGTTTATTAAAACAGCAAATGGTTAATTTTAAAGAGCTTTCTTTGGAAAACGAAAGACTTAAAAGCATACTTTCTTTTAAACAGAATTCTAATTTTTCTATCCTTCCTGCGAGAGTCATTATGCGTTCTCCTGATAACTGGTCATCTTTTATCGTAATCGATCGTGGAAAAAAAGATGGTTTAAAAAAAAACTTAGCGGTAATTTCTCCTTCCGGTTTAGTAGGAAAAGTAGCAGAAGTAGGGGATTTTACCTCTAAGGTAATTCTTGCTACGGATCCCAATTTCTGTGTTTCTGCAATTATTCAGGACAGTCGCCAGCAAGGTTTGGTATGCGGGACATTAGAAGATTATTTTATAATGCGTTATCTCTCCGATAAAGAGAAATACCAACTTAAAACTCCGGTAATTACTGCTGGGCTTACTGAATTTTTCCCTAAAGGGATATTAATTGGAGAAGTTATGGAGGTAAAAAAAGATGTATGGGAATCGGGGGTTTATCTTAAAATAAAACCTGCGGTAGATTTTAATAAGTTAGAAGAGGTAGAGGTAATTTTAAAAAAATAGATGAGAAGGGTAAAACTGATTATTTTTTTTCTTTTTCTCTGGTTAAGCGAAATTTTAATAAAGGACTGTTTTAGTATCTTTTCTGTAAAGACAGACCTTTTTATCTCTGCCCTGGTAAATTTGGGATTGAATTATAGTTTAAGAGAAGTTTTGGGTTTTGGATTTTTTTTAGGATTTTTACAGGATATAGGGGAAAGTTATCCTTTGGGGATAAACTCTTTGATATTTTTGAGTTTAGGTGGGCTTATTTATAAGATAAATAATTCCTTTGTTATTGAAACTTTCGCTTCGAAATTATTGCTTGTAATTTTTGGAGTATTGATGTTAAATATTCTTAAAAGTATATTTTTTTATTTAGGTGGTTTTACTGCTTCCATATTTTTCTTTTTTAAAAATACCGCCTTTTCCTTACTTTATACAACCGCCTTATCTATAATTGTATTTAAAACTATGGATTTTTTATGTCGATAAGGAAATTTTCTTCAGTCATAGGTTTGGGATTTCTCTTAATTTCTTTAAGATTATATCAATTGCAAATTATCCAAGGTAATAAGTTTTATCAACTGAGTAAAGCCAATTCTATCCGTATCATTGCCCTTAAAGGAGCAAGAGGAAAAATATTGGACCGAAAAGGAGAGGTGATTGTCGATAATCAATTTTCCTATGAACTGATGGCCTATCCACAGGCAATAGAAAATGTTGATGATTTTTTAAAGAAACTCGCTTCGGTTTTAGGGATCTCATTTTCTTCCTTAAAGAAGACCTATCAGGCACAGGCTATTCAATCCTCTTTGCCCATAACTTTAGTTAAAGATTTAGATAAAGAAAAGGCAATTATTCTTGAGGAATTAAAATCTGAATTTCCTCAGATTGTCATTCAATCAGTCCCCAAAAGATTTTATCCTTATGGAAGATTAGCCAGCCATATTATTGGATATATAGGTTTAATTGATAGATGGCGTTTAGATAAGTGGAAAGATTACGGATATTCTATCCAAGATACTGTAGGTTATGGTGGTATAGAGGAGCGTTACGATTATTATCTAAAACCAGACAACGGCGGTATTCAATTGGAGATAGATAGTTATGGAAGATTGCGTCGGATTTTAGGTTTTAAAAAGCCAATAAATGGTAAAGATATTACTTTAACGATAGATTTAAGGGTTCAAAAGATTGTGGAGGAAGTTTTAAAAGATTATTCTGGAGCGGTAGTGATAATTCAACCTCATACCGGCGAGATAATTGCGCTGGCAAGTTCTCCTAACTTTTCTCCTTTTGAAATTTCTAATCCATCTGTTTTAAAAGATTTACTTTCTGATCCTACTTCTCCTTTAGTTAATCGGGCGATAAGTGGTCTTTATTCTCCAGGTTCAGTTTTTAAAGTGGTAGTAGCAGATTCAGCTTTAGAGAATAAACGGATAGATGAGAAAACTACTTTTTTCTGTGATGGTTCATTAAAGATAGGTAATCGTCAATTCGGTTGCTGGGAAAAACATGGTAACCAAAATCTATTTTGGGCGATTGTTCATTCCTGCGATATCTTTTTTTATAAAGTAGGATTATCTTTAGGTGCAGATAAAATTAACGAATATGCTCTAAAATTTGGTTTAGGAAAACTCACGCATATAGACCTGCCTGAAGAGAAAGCGGGTTTTGTTCCTCACCCTCTATTAAGAAAATTAGAAAAAAGACAGGCTTGGTTTGATGGAGATACCGCTAATTTTGCTATCGGACAGGGTGAATTATTGACTACACCTTTACAGATCGTACGGATGATTTCCGTATTCGCTAACGGAGGCAAATTAGTAAGACCTTATATAGTAAAAGCGATTGCGGGTAAAGATATCTCTCTTAAACAGAGAAAGATTTTATCTTTGGGTATTCCTGAAAAATTTTTAAAAATTATAAATCGCGCTATGGAAGCGGTGGTAAAGGATCCCGAAGGAACCGCACATCTTCTTTATATCCCTGATTTATCGATCGCAGGAAAAACTGGAACCGCTCAGGTTTCCAAAAAACAACCCCATGCTTGGTTTGCGGGATTTTTTCCTGTAGAAAATCCAAGCTATAGTATCTGTGTAATTTTAGAGCATGCCGGCTCAAGCACCAATGCCTGTTTAGTAACAAAAAAAATAATTGAGAGGATGAAAGAAGAAGGCATTTTATGAAAAATTATAATCCGATTATTTTTTCACTTACACTTTTTATCAGTTTCTTAGGGGTAATTACTATATATAGCACAAGATACCCATCTACTTCTATTAATGAAATACCTCTATATCTGCGCCAGATTATCTGGATAATTTTGGGGTTGGTTTTTCTTCTTTTTATTTATAGATGGAATGCGGTTAGACTTTGGGATATCGCTTACATCATATATGTAGTAACTTTAGTTTTACTTATACTGGTAGATATCCTTGGGCATATCCGTTTAGGAGCGCAGAGGTGGCTAAAGATACTTTGGTTTAATTTTCAACCTTCGGAGTTGGCGAAACTCGCCTCTATAATTATTTTATCGAGATACTTCAGTCATTACTCTTTAAGATTTTCTGGAAGAAGTAAACTCAATTTTAAAAGAGGGATAATTATTCCTTTCCTTTGGGTTGCTCCGATGATTTTCTTAATACTTCAACAGCCAGATTTAGGAACCGCATTGATGATTTTTTTTATATACCTAAGTATAGTTTATTTTGCAGGTGTAAAAAGAAAGTATATTGTTATACTTTTGATAATTTTGGTTTTTCTTTCACCTTTGCTTTGGCATTTTCTAAAAGATTACCAAAAGGAAAGACTTTTGGTTTTTCTCAATCCAGATAAAGATCCCTTAGGAGCAGGTTATACGGTAACCCAATCTAAGATTGCTATTGGTTCAGGGAGGTTTTTAGGAAAAGGTTGGCTTTCTGGAACGCAGGGGCAGTTGAGATTTTTACCAGAAGCGCATACAGATTTTATCTTTTCAAGTTTTTCAGAAGAATGGGGGTTTTTGGGAAGTTTACTCCTTCTGATTTTATATTATCTCTTAATTTTTTATAGTTTAAAGATCGCTCTGGCAACTAACGAATATTTTGAACGCCTATTGGCTTGGGGGATAGTTTCTATGTTTTTTATCCAAATTTTTATTAACCTCTCTATGACCTTAGGGATGGCTCCGGTAGTCGGTCTTCCGCTTATCTTTTTTAGTTATGGTGGTTCATCTATCGTAGTTTCTTTTTTATCTTTGGGTATACTGATGAATATTAATAAAAAAAGATGAATTTAGAACCGATTTTACTTAAAGTAAATAAACCTAGCCAATATTTAGGTAATGAAATAAATGTAGTAAAGAAGGATTTTGATAAGACTTATATTCGTTTTGCTTTATGTTTTCCTGATTTTTATACCATCGGGATGAGTAATTTGGGATTGAGGATAATCTATGGTATTTTAAATAATATTGAAGATGTGGTCTGTGAGCGAGTATTTTTGCCAGAGCCTGACTTGGAGAGGTTTTTAGAAAAAGAAAATACAAGGATATTTTCCTGGGAGTCGAAAAGGCGATTGGTAGATTTTGATATTATTGGGTTTTCTTTAAGTTATGAACTTACCTATCCGAATGTTTTAAAGATTTTGGATTTAGCAGATATCCCTTTGTATTCAACAGAAAGAAAAGATTATCCTTTAATTATCGCAGGCGGACCCTGTAGTATTAATCCTGAGCCATTAGCAGATTTCTTTGACCTTTTTATAATTGGAGAGGCAGAAGAAGTAATTATTAAAATTATAGATATTTACCGCCAGTTAAAAAAGAAAAATTCGGATAAAAAACCTTCCAAAGAAGAATGTTTACATAATTTTAAATATCTTGAGGGTGTCTATATCCCTTCTTTTTATGATGTCTCTTATCATAATGATGGAACGATAAAGAGTTTTTCTCCCAATGTAAAAGATGCACCCTTACCCATTAAAAAACAATACCTAAAAAATATAGAAAATAGTTTTTATCCTACTAAATGGCTCATCCCTTATATAGAGTTAACCCATGACCGCTTGATTTTAGAGATTATGCGGGGCTGTCCTAATTTTTGTCGATTTTGCCAAGCAAGGTCATTTTATTATCCTTATCGGATAAGAAGTGTAGGTAAATTGTTAGAATTGGCAAAAGAGTTATTTTTTTTAACCGGCTATGAAGAACTTTCTTTAGGAGGGCTTTCTGTTTGTGATTATCCTTATATGGGAGAACTTTTAGAGAATTTAGATAATGAATTTAAGGAGAAAAAACTTTTAGTTTCTTTTTCTTCTTTAAGGCATAAAAAAATTATCGGAGAACTTATCTCTAATTTTGATATCTTAAAAAAAGGAGGACTTACCTTTGCTCCAGAAACAGCCAGCGAAAGATTGCGTAAGATAATAAATAAGGATTTTGATATAGAGGAATTTCTTTCAGTAGTAGATAAAGCCTATCAGAGGGGTTTTAATCATATAAAACTTTATTTCATAATTGGCCTGCCTTCAGAGAAAAATCAGGATTTAGATGGGATAATCGAGATGGCTTATCGCTTATACGATTTTATAAAGAAAAAATATAAAAGGACTTTACGCATTAATTTAAGCATCAATCCTTTTGTTCCTAAGCCCCATACTCCTTTTCAGTGGTTTTCGATGGAGGATTTAGAAAAAATTAAAGAAAAAGAAGAATATCTTTTTTTAAAAGCAAAACCTTATAAATGGCTTAAGATTAGCTTTCATAACCGTTATATGAGTTTTTTGGAATGTTTTCTTTCCCGCGCTGACCGAAGGGTTTCCAGGGTTATCTATCGTGCCTATAAAAAAGGAGCTGTTTTTGGAAGTTTAAATAGTCAATTTTCTTTTGATATATGGAAGAGCGCCTTTAAAGAAGAAAAAATTGACCCCAATTTTTATGTTTTGCGTAATTTTAATAAAGAAGAAATTTTTCCTTGGGATTTTATAGATATAGGAGTTTCTAAGGAAGTTTTGTGGCAGGAATTTCAGAAAAGTATTGAGTAGTTAGGAAGTTAGGTAAAGTTAGGTGAGTTAGGGAGTTAGGTGAGTTAGGGAGTTAGGAAATAAAAAATAACGAAAAATTATTTGGGGTTGCATATTTTAAGAGAGTTTGCTATATTATAATAGGAGCGGTTATGGATTTATTATTAAAGAAAATATTAGAGGCATCAGGTATTGCGGGTTATGAAAATGAGATTGCTCAGATAATGTATGAAGAATTTAAAAAGATAACTGATGAGGTAGAGATTGATAATTTAGGAAATGTTATTGCTAAAAAGGGAGAAGGCAAAATTAAAATTATGTTATCAGCGCATATGGATGAGATAGGTTTATTGGTGAAGAATATTACTAAAGAGGGATTTTTAAATTTTATAAAAGTAGGTGGTATAGATGACCGTATTCTTTTAGGTCAGCGCGTAATAATAAAAGCAAAGAAGAAAGATATTTTAGGAATAATTGGCGCAAAACCACCCCATTTGCAAAAAGAAGAGGAGAAAAATAAACCCATAAAATATGAAGATATGTTTATAGATATAGGCGCAAAAAATAAAGAGGAAGCAGAAAAGATGGTAGAGATTGGAGATGCGGTAATATTTCAGCCCAATGCAGGTGTTTTGAATAATGATTTATATTACGGAAAAGCGGTAGATGACAGGGTAGGTTGTTTTGCTTTAATTAAAATTTTGGAAAGGTTAAATGTAGAGGCACAAGTATATGTGGTAGCTACCAGTCAAGAGGAAGTAGGATTAAAGGGTGCAAGGACCTCTGCTTTTAAGATTTCTCCTGATTATGCTTTGGTTATTGATACAAATATTGCGGGAGATACGCCTCAGATGACTGAACGGGAATCGACCTTAAAGTTGGGAGGGGGAGTGGGGATTACCATTATTGAAGCCTCAGGGAGAGGTTTAATTGTAAATGAAAAGATGAAAAACCTACTTATCGAGACTGCCAAAGAAAATAATATAAAGTATCAGATAGCGGTTATTGAAGGTGGAATGACTGATGGGGCAATCATCTATATGAATAAATATGGGGTATCTACGGGTGTTTTAAGTATACCTACGCGTTACATCCATTCTCCGAGCGCTGTATTTAGTATAAATGATTTAAACTGTGCGGTTGAGCTGGCGATAAAAACCATAGAAAAAATTGCCAAACATTAAGATGAAAGAGATAAGAATAGAATTAAGACAGAAAGATATCCCCACCAGTTGGTATAATTTATCTGCAGATATTCCTCTGAAACCATTGCCTCCGCTTCTTCCAGATGGAAAACCAGTTAGCCCCCAGATGCTTGAGAGGATATTCCCAGCAAATCTTATCGAACAGGAAATTTCTACTCAGCGCTGGATTAAAATTCCTGAGGAAATAATTGAGATTCTTTTGCGCTGGAGACCTACACCTTTAAAGAGAGCAGTTTATTTAGAGAATTACCTCAAGACCCCGGCGCGTATTTATTACAAAGATGAAAGCATAAGCCCTGCAGGTTCACATAAACCGAATACTGCGGTAGCGCAGG
>Ga0078972_1003839_pt1 | contig 43605 bp, 43 predicted proteins | sample YelNatPaOPGAMG01_FD_67568 | JGI IMG/M metagenome (GOLD analysis project Ga0078972, IMG submission 67568) | Hot spring thermophilic microbial communities from Obsidian Pool, Yellowstone National Park, USA - OP-RAMG-01 (SPADES assembly) (version 2) | ecosystem: Environmental > Aquatic > Thermal...
GAACATGTCTGCGAGCTTGAAAGCAATCGCCTGGTGCTCTATGAGGGGCCTTCCAAAGGCCTTCCTCTGCTTCGCATAATCCAGGGCCCTTTCGTAGGCTCCCACGGCCATTCCCAGATGCAAAGCAGCTATTTTTATCCTGCTCTCGTTGAAAAAATCCATCAGCTGGTAGAATCCCCTGTTCTCTTTTCCGACCAGGTTATCTTTGGGAACTTTTACGTTTTTGAGAAGAACTTCGCATGTGTCATGGCAGTTAAGCCCCATCTTCTTTATCCTCCTAGCCTCGTAGCCTTCGGATGAGGTTTCGACTATGAATGCACTTATCCCTTTGTATCCCAGTTCGGGGCTGGTCTTTGCCATCACGACAACCCAGTCCGCAACGCTTCCGTTTGTTATGAAGGTCTTTGTCCCGTTTATAATCCAGCCATCCTCGACCTTCAGAGCCTTTGTTTTTATCGCAGATACGTCCGTCCCGCAGTCGGGTTCGGTTATCGCAATTGCAGATGGAGCTTTCCCCTTCAGGACTCTGGGGATGTATTTTTCCTTCTGTTCCTCGGTACCGTGCTTTAGTATCATCGGAATTCCAAGAACTGCTAGGTCTATAGCGGAGCCGATACTGCTGTCTCCCCTTGTTAGCTCGGTGCTGATTACTGCCTCGGCAAGGCAGCCCATTCCCGCTCCGCCGTATTCTTCAGGAACACTTGCGCCGATGTAGCCAAGCTTTGCAGCTTTTCTGTATATCTCCCAGGGATAATCGGCTTTGTCGTCAAATTCTTTGCCAAATGGCTTTATTTCCTTTTCGGAAAATTCTCTTACAGCCCTCTGCAGGTCCTTTAACTCTTCGTTGAGATCGAAAGTCATCCTTACCCCTCGATCTTGAAATACGGCACGATCCTCTTGCTCTTGTCTGGATAGAACATCTCGGTTGGCATCTCTTTTGCATAAACCGAGACCCTCTTTCCCACCAGATCTTCTTTTTCAGCACTCTGGGAATCCAGATCAAGCCTTCCAACGATCCAGGGACCTTCTTCGAGCTCTACAAGGGCTACTGTATATGGCGCCTCCTTTTCGTAGCCCATGGGAGCGATGTAAGTGACTGTGTAGCTCTTGATTACCCCCTTTCCGCTGAGTAATACCTTTTCGAGTTTCCTGCTGCCGCATTGGTTGCAGGTATTTTTCGGCGGGCAGGTTACGGCTCCACAATCCTTGCATTTCAAACCAATCAGTCTCCCCTCTTTTAGATTTTCGAAAAACTCTGCAAACATCATTCCACCCCTAGAATTATATTTACTAGGGTTCCGAAATCCCCGCCCAGAGTATCGGTCATTGCGATTCTTGCGTCCTCAACCTGATTCCATTTGAACTCCCCCCTAAGCTGTTTGACCGCGGAATAAATCTGGGAAACTCCTGTAGCTCCAACGGGGTGTCCTTTGCCAATAAGACCACCGTCAGGGTTTACGGGGAGTTCTCCGTCAATGCTGGTTGCCCCCTCCTCGGTTGCGTAGCACGCCTCCCCGTAGCCGAAAAATCCCATTGCTTCGAGAGCGATTATCTCGGCAATTGTGAAGCAGTCATGGAGTTCCACGAAATCCACATCCTTCGGCTGAATTTTTGCCTCTCTGAATGCCATTTCTGCGGATTTTCTTCTTGGAATGGCCTTAACTATATCCCTTCCTTGCCTGAAAAGGGCTCCGCCTGAAGCCTGTCCTGTGCCCAGAACGTAAACAGGAGTATCCACAGCATCTTTTGCAAGCCTTTCCTCTGCAATTATAACTGCACTGCCCCCGTCGGTCATTGGGCAGGAATCTAGTAGCGTAATCGGAGAACAGACCATTCTTGAGTTCAGCACGTCTTCTACCTTCAAATTCCCGTATTTACCGTAAAACTGGGATTTTGGATTGACTGCACCGTATCTGTGATTTTTTATTGAAACGTGGGCCATCATTTCTCGGAGCCTCTCTAGCGGAATTCCGTACTCCTTTGCATAGAGCCTTGCGGCCAAGGCGAAAACACCGGGAAAGGTGAGGCCGGCAACCATTTCGTAAATTGCATCGACGGCTGTTGCAAGGGCCCGAGTTCCAATGCCGGTTCCGGCGGTCAGCAGTTTTTCGCTGCCCCCGACGACGACGCAGTCATAGTAGCCTGCAGAAACAGCCCTGACAGCTTCCCTGAAAGCAACGCTCGAGGAGGCACAGGCCCCTTCGTATCTTATCGCAGGAACGTTTTTAAGCCCTATCTCATCGGCAATGAATCCGGAGAGATTCGCGGAACCATCGGTCATTTCCCCAACAAAATTTCCGTAGTATACAGCTTCTATGTCCTTTAGCTCTATGTTGGACTCATCAAAGGCCTCGAAAAATGCTTCAGCGAACAGATCGACGAGCGACTTCTCAGGATGTTTTCCGAACTTTGTCATCCCAACGCCGAGAATCGCGACCCTCCTCAAGCAAATTCACCTCTTAATCTGGAAGAAATCGTACCAGCCCCCCTTGCTTCCGAATTTCAGCCTCTTATCTCCTAAATAGCCCGAAAGAACAAGTTTTTTGAGTGTTACGGGCGGGGCATAGTGCGCTTCTTTTGTCTCCTCGAACATGTACTCGGCGATGTGCAGAACTGTATCAAGTCCGATAAGGTCCATGAGTTCGAACGGACCCATTGGAAAGCCAAAAGCAAGCTTGCACATTTCGTCGATCTCCTTTATTCCGGCAACGTTTGCTTCGTATAACCTGATTGCCTCCATCAGCCAGGAATTTATGAATCTGGTGGTGAAGAAACCCGGTGCGTCGTTTGCCGGAATCGGAATCTTTCCCAATTTCTTCGAGATCTCCATTGTGATCTGGAATGTCTCCTCGGATGTCAGAGCGCCCCTTACTACCTCTATCAGCCTCATTACCTGTGCAGGGTTAAACCAGTGCATCCCTATAAACCTCTCCTTTCTCTCAACGGCAGTTGCGATGCTTGAAATCATGATCCCGGATGTATTTGAGGCGAAAATCGTATCCTTTTTGCATATCCGATCAAGCTCAGCGAAGATCCTTCTCTTGAGATCCAGATTTTCGGGAACAGCTTCGATTAGGAAATCCACGTTTTTTAGACTTTCATAGCTTGTGGAGGTCTTGATCCTTTTCATGCAGTTCTCCATTTCTTCTTCGCTCATCTTTCCCTTCTCTACAAGTTTTTTCAGGCCGTATGGACCGGTTTTAATATTTTCCAGAGCTTTTTCAAGTATCTTCTCGCTTATGTCCACGAGGATAACTTCGTAGCCGTTTCTGGCAAAAACTTGGGCAATTCCGTTTCCCATCACACCGGCGCCAACTATACCTACGATTTTTATATCCTCTACATTCATAGCCCCAATTCAGTTTTAACCCTAAAAAAGTTTTGGTTTTCGGTTCAAAAATTGAAATTAGAAAACCTCAGAATACCTCGGGAGCTCTGTATTCCCCAAAAACCCTCCTCATGGCGTTCGCGATCTCACCTAGAGTTGCCCTAGCTCTGACACATTCAAAGATGTAGGGCATCAGGTTTTCATCACCTTCGCAGGCTTTTTCAAGCTTTTCAAGCGCCTTTTCAACGCTGTGTTTATCCCTGTTCTCTTTAAACCTTTTTACCCTCATGATCTGCTTTTCAACGATCTCCTTGGGCACCCTCAGGAGCTCAATGTTGATCTCTTCTTCTATCTGGTACTTGTTCACTCCAACCACCGTCAGCTCTCCGCTCTCTATTGCCTTCTGCTTCGCGTAGGCTGATCTCTGTATCTCTCTCTGAACATATCCGCTTTCGATAGCCTTTATCATGCCGCCCATTTCATCGATCTTCTCTATGTATTTCATAGCCTCCTCCTCGATCCTTTCCGTTAGCCATTCGACGTAATAACTACCCCCCAGAGGATCGACAACGTCAGCGACTCCGCTCTCTTCTGCGATTATCTGCTGGGTTCTCAAGGCAATCCTAACGGCCTTCTCCGTTGGGAGGCATAAAGCCTCATCGAAGCTGTTCGTATGCAGGCTCTGACAGCCTCCAAGTACTGCGGCAAGGGCCTGCAGAGTCACTCTGATTATGTTGTTCTCGGGCTGTTGGGCCGTGAGCGTGCAGCCGGCGGTTTGGACGTGAAATCTTAGCATCATGGATTGCGGTTTCTTGGCATTGAATCTTTCCTTCATAATTCTGGCCCACAATCTTCTTGCGGCTCTGAACTTTGCAACCTCTTCGAAAAGGTTGCTGCCTGCTGAGAAGAAGAAGCTAATCTGCGGTGCGAAATCGTCTACGTTTATTCCCCTCTCCAGAACCTTTTCAACGTAGGTTATTCCGTCCGCGAGGGTGAAGGCCACCTCCTGCACCGGGGTTGCTCCGGCCTCCTCCATGTGATACCCTGAGACGCTTATAGAGTTCCAGTTTGGCATTTCCTTGGAACAGAAAACGATTATGTCAGTTGCAAGCCTTAGTGACGGTTCTGGAGGGTAGATGTAAGTCCCTCGGGCGATGTACTCCTTGAGCATGTCATTTTGCACAGTTCCGCGCAGTTCGGTTCTATTGGCTCCCTGAGCCTCCGCAACCACAGTGTACATTGCAAGTATCTGGGCACAGGTGGAGTTTATCGTCATCGATGTTGAGACCTTTGCCAGGGGGATGCCATCGAAAAGATTTTGCATGTCCTCAATTGTCGAGATCGCAACCCCGACCTTCCCCACTTCACCTATTGCCATTGGATGGTCGCTGTCGTAGCCTATCTGAGTGGGCAGATCGAATGCCACACTCAGCCCGGTTTGACCCTGTGATATCAGATACTTGTACCTCTTGTTGGTTTCTTCGGCGGTTCCGTAGCCGGCGTACTGCCGCATCGTCCACAACCTTCCACGGTACATTGTCGGGTATATTCCCCGGGTAAAGGGATAGATACCGGGATAACCAATTTTTCCCTCGTAGTCTATTTTAAGATCTTCAGGTGTGTACAGCGGATCTAAAACGATTCCGGAACTCACTCTGAACTCCTTTTTTCTTTCCGGTGATTTATTCACCCAAGGTTTAACGATTTTTTCCATCCAATCTTTCTTTTGCATGAAAATCACCCCAGCCGGATAAGGGGACTTTCCTTGGAAACTTTGTCTCCAACCTTTACAAGAACCTCCAGAACTTTTCCGCTGAAGGGAGACTTTATAGGGTTTTCCATCTTCATCGCCTCTATCACGGCTACCGTGTCTCCTTCCTTTACATCATCTCCTACCTTTACCAGAATCTTCGTGACCACTCCGTTCATCGGAGCCTTTATGACTTTTCCTTCAAGCTTACGTTCCACTTTTCGCTCTTCTTTTTCTTTTATTTCTGTTTTAGTCTCCTCTTTTACTGCTTTTACTTCGACTTTTGGTCTGACCTCAAAAATTGCAGTCTTACCGTTTACAGTAACCTTGAACTCGTAGACACCAGTCTCTTCAACTTCGACAAAATAGACCTTCCCATCAGTCTCTACCCTGTATTTCACGGGATCACCCTTCCGGAAATCTTCCAAAGTTTTGGACCCTCTTTGATCTCTATTGGTCTCTCCTTTTCTTTCATGTATTTGTGGATCGCGACCACTGCGGCGACAAATTCCTCCGGTGTCATGAAGTCACCTCATAGAGGTATGTTTCCGTGTTTCTTGGGCGGGAGTTTTTCCTTCTTGCTCTCCAGTATCCTCAGCGCGGATATTATTTTTACCCTAGTAAGTTTAGGATCAATCACGTCGTCAATGTATCCGCGAGAAGCAGCTCTGTACGGGTTTGCGAACTTTTCTCGGTATTCCTTGATCTTTGCCTCCCTCATAGCTTTCGGATCGCTTGCTCCGGCTATTTCCTTTCTGAAGACTATTTCCGCAGCTCCTTCGGGCCCCATTACGGCTATCTCCGCTGATGGATAGGCAAAAACGATGTCTGCACCCAGATGCTTGCTCCCCATTGCGAGATAAGCACCTCCATAGGCTTTTCTTACTATAACAGTGACCATCGGCACACTCGCCTCGCTGTAGGCAAAGAGTATCTTTGCACCGTGTCTTATTATCCCCCCGTACTCCTGCTCGACTCCGGGCAAATAGCCAGGAACATCAACAAACGTAATTATCGGGATATTGAACGAATCGCAGAACCTTACAAATCTTGCAATTTTATCGCTGCTGTTTATATCGAGACATCCGGCTAGGTATGCAGGGTTGTTTGCTACTATCCCGACGCTTCTTCCGTCAATCCTGGCAAATCCAGTAACAGCGTTTGGAGCGTAGTATTTGTGAATTTCAAAGAACTCTCTGTTGTCCACAACAGCCGATATTATCTCGCGAACATCGTAAGGTTTTCCGGGATCTTCCGGGAGAATCTCGTAGATTTCCGGAGTTATTCTGGAGGGATCGTCTCCGGTTTCGACTCTTGGAGGATCCTCCATGTTGTTTAGGGGAAGATAGCTGAGAAGTTTTCTGACAAGTTTCAGGGCATCCTCGTCGTTTTCGGCAACAAGGTGGCAGTTTCCGCTCTTGATTGCATGCGCTTCCCATCCGCCAAGCTCATGGGGCGTCACATCCTCTCCCGTTACGGCCTTAACAACTGCTGGGCCTGTGATGAACATGTAGCAGTTCGGATTCTTGGTCATCACTATGAAGTCGCCTATTGCTGGACTGTAAACGGCTCCTCCGGCGCACGGTCCGAGTATCACGCTTATCTGCGGGATAACACCGCTTGCAAGCGTGTTTCTGTAGAAGATGTCTCCGTAGCCTTTCAGCGCGTCAACGCCCTCCTGAATCCTCGCTCCTCCGCTGTCATTAAGTCCGACAACCGGTATTCCCAGCTTCATCGCAAAGTCAAGAATGTATGCTATCTTGAAACCGTGCATTTCTCCAAGGCTGCCTCCGAGGACCGTGAAATCCTGAGCAAACACTGCTACAGGTCTCCCGTCGACAGTACCGTAGCCAGTAACAACTCCGTCTGCAGGCAGTTCCATTTTATCGAGGCCAAAGTCTGTGTTTCTTTTCTCGACAAATGGATTCAGCTCAACAAAGCTTCCGGGATCCAGCAGGATTTCCAGCCTTTCTCTGGCTGTGAGTTTACCGTCTTCATGTTGTTTTTTTATCCTCTCCTCTCCACCCATTTTCAGGACCCTGTCCCTTTTTTCGTACAGTTTCCTTAGTTCCTCTCTCATTTCAACCCTCCACAAACTCTATCAGAACACCATGTGTGCTCTTTGGATGCAGAAATGCTACTTTCTTCCCTCCAGCGCCAATTTTTGGCTTCTCATCTATCAGTTTTACCCCAGCATCTTTAGCCCTTTTCAGGGCCAATTCTATGTCCTCAACATTTATGGCGATGTGCTGCACCCCTTCTCCCCGAGAGGCAACGAACTTTGCAATTGCCGAATCCTCCGATGTGGCCTCTAGAAGCTCTATTCTGCTCTCTCCCACAGGGAGCATCGCAACCCTGACCTTCTGCCCTTCAACTTCCTCAATTTCCTCCAACTTGAAACCAAGGGCCTCGAAGGTCTTAATGGCGTCCTCAAGGTTCTTTACAGCTATTCCAATATGGTCGATCTTCATAGATCATCCCTCAGCTTTTCAACCTCCTTTTTTATAAAATCAACTATTTCTGAGAGCCTAGTTCCTGGACCGAATATCATAGATACTCCCATTTTTAGCAATTTTTCTGCATCATCCTTTGGTATTATACCCCCGACGAGCACAAGAACATCTTTATTTGGCTCTATTCCCCTCTTTTTAAGTTCCTCCAGCACAAGGGGAATCAATTCCATATGGGCCCCGCTGAGTATGCTCAGCCCCACGACGTCTACGTCTTCTTGCAGAGCGGTTTCCGCAATCTCTGCAGGCGTCCTCCTGATTCCGGTATATATGACCTCGAATCCAGCATCACGCAGTCCTCGGGCAACAACCTTCGCCCCGCGGTCGTGCCCATCAAGCCCTGGTTTGGCTATGAGGACTCTAATTCTCCGACTTTCAAGCATAGAACCGCCCATATCTAAAACTTAAAAATTTATCGTTTTCTTCTGAGTTTAGAAGTCATTTAATTCCCTTGAATTTTCTCTCTCTTAGCCTCTTTTTTTGAAGGAACTCCTCGCATCTCTCTTTGAATTCGTTTGAAGACCAAACAAAGGATGTGAGGTCTCTCGAAAGCTGGGCCGAAATCATTGCGAAATCGGTCCAGAAGTTTATTCCCGATTTAATAACTCTGAAGGCATGGGGACTGCAGTTCTCGACGATTTCGATCGCGATCGATTTTGCTGTCTCCTCGAGCTTTTCATCATCGACAACTCTGTTAACCAGCCCTATGCGGAAAGCCTCTTCCGCATCGATGATCCTACCAGTTAGCAGGAGCTCTCTAGCCCTTTTCTCTCCAACAATTAAGGGCAGTAGCTGAACTCCCAGACCCATTGCAGTGGATCCAACTCTTGCCTCAGGCTGACCGAACTTCGCGTTTTTTGATGCAACGACAATATCGCAGGCCATTGCAATCTCGTTTCCGCCAGCAACACAAAAACCTCGGACAGCGGCAATAACGGGCTTGCTGGAATTTCTTAGAAGTCTAACAACTTCCATGTAGCGATCGAACCACTTTATGCCATCCTCAAAGGAAATTGATTTCAGTTCCTTCAAATCCGCGCCGGCGCAGAAGTTCTCACCCGTGCTTGAAAGTATTATTGCTGAATTTTCCCCCTTTTCAGCCATCAGGATTGTATTATATAGCTCTTCCAGCAGTCTGAAATTCAGTAGGTTCATTTTTGGTTCGTTCAGTTTTATCCACGCAATTCTCGGATCTGAATCGGTCTCAAGCAACACCTCGTTCATAATTGGGAGTATTTTAGGTATATTTAATTTAATTTTTAATCCTTTTGACAATTTTTGCCGAACCGAAATTCTTGGCTTTCTTGTCGGATTTTTTAGAAAAGGTTAATTAACCACTTTTGGAAATTCGTTTGGTGGTGTTATGAAAAAGGTGGCTGTTTTAGGTGCCGGAGTGATGGGCCACGGAATTGCCCAGGTATGTGCAACGGCCGGCTACGATGTTGCTGTACGGGATATAAAGCAGGAATTCATCGATAAGGCCAGGGAGTCAATAGAGAAGAGCCTCGAGAAAGCGGTTTCGAAAGGTAAATTGAGCGACCAGAAAGCTAAGGAGATTCTTGGAAGGTTGAAGTTCACACTTTCGATAGAGGAGGCCGTTAAAGATGCTGACCTAGTAATTGAAGCGATACCGGAAGTTATGGATCTAAAGAAGAGCCTTTTTGCGGAGGTACAGAAATACGCAAAAAGAGAGTGCATATTTGCCAGCAACACATCGGGTTTGAGCATAACAGAGCTCGGAAACTCGACCGATCGACCGGATAAGTTTGTTGGTCTTCACTTTTTCAACCCGCCAGTTGTGATGCAGCTCGTGGAAGTAGTAAGAGGAGAGAAGACGAGCGATGAAACCGTGAGCAGGTGCGTGGAGTTCGTGAAGAGCATAGGGAAGACCCCTGTCGTTGTGAGAAAAGACGTCGCCGGATTTATAGTAAACAGAATATTGGTTCCCTATCTTACGCTGGCGATAGAGGACATGGAAAAGGGAATTGCAAAGAGAGAAGAGATAGATTCGGTTTTCCTGTACAAATACAATTTCCCAATGGGACCGATAGAACTTTCGGACTTTGTTGGACTTGATGTTTTGAACTTCATCGGCTCTCAGTGGGGTCTGGTTCCGACTCCAAGGATCCTCAAGGAGAAGTTCGAAAAGAAGGAGCTGGGAGCAAAAACTGGCAAGGGTTTCTACGACTGGACTTCGGGAAGACCGAAGATACCGAAGCTCGAGGGATATGACGAACTCAGATTGATAGCCCCGATGGTGAACATAGCAGCCGAGCTCATAGAACTGGGGGTTGCAGAGGCGAAGGAGATAGATACGGCCATGAAACTGGGAACCAACATGCCTAAAGGCGTTTGCGAGCTCGGAGATGAGATAGGGCTTGACAGGATCCTAGCAAAGCTTGAGGAGCTTTACAAGGAGAAAGGTTACGGAATACTAAAGCCGAGGGAGCTGCTGAAAAAAATGGTTTCCGAAGGCAGGATAGGAGTTAAGGCGGGAAAGGGATTCTATGACTACGGAAGGGCCACTTACAAGAATATAATACTGGAAAAGAAAGACAGAATTGCCAAGCTAACGATAAACAGGCCTCAGAAATTGAATGCGCTTGACGTGGATACACTAGAGGAAATATCCTCAGCTCTAAAGGAGCTTGAAGTCGATCCAGAAGTTAGAGTTCTCGTGATCACGGGATCTGGGGACAGGGCGTTCTCCGCTGGCTTTGATCTGCAGTCGAATGCAGATTTCACCCGCCCAAGAATGCTGTGGATAACCCACAAAGGTAACGAGGTTTTCTCGCAGATTGAAAAGTTCCCCAAGCCAGTAATAGCTGCGATAAACGGTTACGCTTTTGGCGGTGGATGCGAACTCGCCCTAGCATGTGATTTCAGGATAATGAAAAGAGGCGCAAAGATAGGGCTTACAGAAGTGGCTCTAGGGCTAATTCCTGGATGGGGAGGAACTCAGAGGCTTCCTAAGATCGTTGGAGTGGCAAAGGCGAAGGAAATGATAATGCTCGCCAAGAGGCTGGATGCCGATGAAGCTGAAAAAATAGGACTTGCAAAGGCTGTTGATGCAGATAAATTCGAAAAAGAGGTCATGGAGCTGGCAAAGCAGCTATCAGAAATGCCTCCGGTGAGCCTACGAGTGGTTAAGTACGCGATAAACTTCGGAGCGGATCTGCCTACAGAAATCGGAAAATTCTTGGAAGAGCTCGCCTTTGGAGTTGTGACCTCTACTCAGGACGTTGTGGAGGGTATAACTGCCTTTTTCGAGAAAAGAAAGCCGGACTTTAAGGGAATATAAAATTTTTTAATTTTTTATAGAAATGGTGCCCAGAAAACCCAGAGCTTTAGCTCTGGGATGAGTGGAGCGGCTCACAATAGCTTCCCGGCCAGAGCCCTTGAGATCACTATCCTCTGCGCCTCGCTCGTGCCCTCGTATATCGTTCCGACCCTTGCATCCCTGTAGTAACGCTCCACATCGTACTCCTTGCTGTACCCGTAGCCGCCGAATATCTGCACGGCCTCGCTGCAGACCCTCACCGCAACCTCGCTTGCAAAAAGCTTTGCAGCCGAGCTTAAAGCGGGGCTCGGAGAGCCGCTGTCGACCAGCCATGCGGCCTTGTAGACCAGCAGCCTCGCAGCCTCAATCATCGTGAACATGTCTGCGAGCTTGAAAGCAATCGCCTGGTGCTCTATGAGGGGCCTTCCAAAGGCCTTCCTCTGCTTCGCATAATCCAGGGCCCTTTCGTAGGCTCCCACGGCCATTCCCAGATGCGAGGCTGCAACTCCGATTCTGCTCTCGTTGAAGAATCGCATTAGCTGGTAGAATCCCATGTTCTCCATCCCAACGAGATTTTCACTAGGTACAAAGACGTCTTTGAGGAACAATTCAGCGGTGTCATGGCAGTTAAGCCCCATCTTCTTTATCCTCCTGGCCTCGTAGCCTTCGGATGAGGTTTCGACTATGAATGCGCTTATCCCTTTGTATCCCAGTTCGGGGCTGGTCTTTGCCATCACAACAACCCAGTCCGCAATGCTTCCGTTTGTTATGAAGGTCTTTGTCCCGTTTATAATCCAGCCACCATCCTTTTTTGTTGCCCTCGTCTTTATTGCACCGACATCGGTTCCGCAGTCAGGCTCGGTTATCGCGATTGCTGAAACGGCTTCTCCTTTCGGAATCCTCGGAAGATATTTCTCCTTTTGCTCTTCAGTTCCGAAGTACTTTACCATAGGACATCCAAGAGCGGAGGAGAAAATTGCCGAACCGATACTGCTGTCAGCTCTCGTAAATTCCTCAACGATCAGTGCGCAGCCTAAAACTGATAGATTCGATCCACCGTATTCTTCTGGCAGATCGGGTGCAATAAAACCTAATTTTGCCGCCCTTCTAAGTATATCCCAGGGATATTCGGCTTTTTCGTCGTATTCCTTTCCGTATGGTTTGATCTCTTTTTCTGCGAACTCTCTTACTGCGTTTTTCAAAAGTCTGAGCTCTTCAGGGAGTTCAAACATGTTAAAAATAAATATTTGAAGTATAAAAATTTTGTGTATCTCAAAAAGTTTATAAATGAAAATTAACAAAATTTTTTTGGTGAGAATATGATAGTGAAGGGTTTTCCTTCGACAATGATGGACTGCGAGCTGAACGTGATAGATATGCTGAAATATGCTGCAAAGTATTTTCCTAAAGGAGAGATAGTTTCAAGGCGGTTAGACGGAAGCGTTTTCAGATACAATTATTACGAGGCCTTCAAGAGGGTTTCCAGACTTGCAAACGCTCTTGAAAGTTTAGGGGTGAAGGTCGGGGACAGGGTAGGAGTTGTGAGCTGGAACACGCACCGATTTTATGAGCTTTACTTCGGAATTCCTGGAATAGGTGCTGTTTTGTTGCAGATGAATCTCAGGCTCCATCCCGAGGAGATGCTATACGTGGTCAAACACAGCGGTGCAAGGCTATTTTTCGTTGACGAATCTCTGCTCCCTCTGGTTATTCCGCTGGTAGAAGCAGTAAAAGGGGCAAAATTTGTTGTTATGAGCGATGAGAAACCTCCAGAAACGTTTTTCGAAACTTACAGCTACGAGGATCTTCTCAAAGAGCAGGATGAGAAATACGATTTTCCAGTTCTGGACGAAAGATCCGCATATTCGGCCTGCTATACTTCCGGAACTACTGGGAAGCCTAAGGGAGTTTATTATTCGCACAGATCGATAGTTTTGCATTCTGTTGCGATCCTCACAGCTCTTAGCATAAGCAAAAGCGATGTTTTCATGCAGATAGTTCCGATGTTCCACGCTTCGGGCTGGGGTGGATTTTTTGCTGCTACGATTGCAGGTGGAAAGATAGTTTTCCCGGGGAGATTTATGTTGGACGATCTGAAACCAGTTGTCGACCTGATTCTTGCCGAGAACGTCACGGTAACCGCCGGGGCTCCGGCAATATTCATCCCGATGCTCAATTACCTTCAGAAACTTGAAAACAAGCCTAAATTCAATCTAAGAGCGTTTAGCAGTGCTACAGAACCACCCTTGGCAATGATGAAGGGATTAAAAGAGTTCGGCATCGAAATAATTCATGCTTATGGCGCTACCGAAACGAGTCCGCTGGTCTGCTACAATTTTCTGAAGCCAGAGCTTGAGACGCTTGGCGATGAAGAGAAATGGGAAATAAGAAGAAAGCAAGGAATTCCAGTTTTCGGAACGGACGTTAAAATCGTGGATGAGAGCGGTAGAGAACTTCCTTGGGACGGGAAAACAATAGGAGAACTGTGCATTCGTGGTCTCTGGGTTACTGGGGAGTACTACAAGGATCCCAGAACATTCGAGTCCTTTTTGGAAGACGAGTCCGGGCTATGGTGGAAGAGCGGAGACGCTGCGACCATCGATGAATATGGCTATATAAAGATCGTTGACAGATTTAAGGATCTGATCAAGAGTGGCGGCGAGTGGATAAGCAGCGTGGATCTAGAAAATCACATCATGGCACATCCGAAAGTTTTCGAAGCCTGTGTCATCGGTGTACCGCATCCAAAGTGGCAGGAAAGACCACTCGCGATCGTTGTACCGAAACCCGAGTACAGAGAGAATATTACGAAGGAGGAGATCAGGGAACATCTTGCCAGGAGGTTTGCTAAGTGGCAGATACCGGACGAAATTCTTTTCGTTGATGAAATACCTAAAACGAGTGTTGGAAAGTTCAGCAAGCGGATGCTGAGGGAAATGTATAAAGACTACTACTCTAAGAAGTAATTGGTGTTGGTATGAGGGTTCTGGTTGTTGGAGCCGGAACGATGGGACACGGGATTGCCAGCGTCTGTGCAGCCTCTGGCTTTGAGGTGGACTTGGTTGACGTTTCTGAGGAAGTTCTGGATTCCGCAAAGATGAAGATCGGCTGGAGTCTGAAGAAGCTTGAGGAAAGAGGGGCAGTTAAAAATGCGATGGAAGTTTTGCAGAGGATAAGGACATCGACAAACCTGGCTGAATGTGCAAAGTTCGCCGATTTCGTCATCGAGGCAGTGGTTGAGAAAACGGAGGTAAAAAAAGAGATTTTTAAGATACTCGATGAGAACTGCAGGCCAGAAGTAGTTCTTTCGACGAATACGTCCACAATTCCCATTTCCGATATCGCATCGGCGACGAGGAGACCTGAAAAGGTTGCCGGTTTGCACTTCTTTAATCCTCCAGTGCTGATCAAGTTCGTGGAAATTATAAGGGGAGAGAAAACAAGCGACGAAACGCTGAAAAAAACGGTAGAATTTGCAAAATCCATAGGAATGGACCACATAATCGTGGAGAAAGAAGTTCCTGGATTCGTTGTTAACAGGATAAACGTGAGGGTTTTTAATGAAGCCGTGAGGCTTATAGAATCGGGATACAGGCCTGAGGAGATCGATGCAGTTGTCAAGTACCGAATCGGAATGCCGATGGGCTTGTTAGAAGTTGTGGACTTCAGCGGGGTAGACGTGCTCTACAATGTCATAAAAGAGCTCGGAAGGAGGGGAATGGATGTAGAAGTGCCTGAAACTGTGAGGAGGATGGTCGAGGAAAACAGACTCGGAATGAAAACTGGAAGAGGATTCTATGAGTACGAGGGATTTTACAGCAGGGCAAAAATACTTCCAAAGTTTGCATACAGGCTTAATCCGCTGAATTTGATAGCAGCGGGAATAAATGAGGCTGCTTGGCTTATTAGAAATGGTGTGGCCACAAAGGAGAGCATAGATAAGGCGATGGTTCTCGGAATGGGCTATCCCAAGGGACTTCTCGAAATGGCGGATGATTTTGGTTTGGACAACGTTTTAAAGGTTCTTGAGGGAAGAGAAGCGGATCCCTTGCTTAAGAAAATGGTTTCGGACGGAAAGCTCGGAAAGAAAAGCGGGGAGGGATTTTACTGCTGGAAATACGATAGAAAAGAATTTGGTCCAGTAATTTACGAGAAAAGGGATAAATACGCACTTATAACGATGAACAGACCTGAAAAGCTTAACGCCCTTAACGAGGAGATGTGGAGGGGGTTAAACGAGGCATTCATCGAAGCTGAAAAGGATCCTGATATCAGGGTTGTTGTTCTGACCGGTAGGGGGAGGGCCTTCTGTGCGGGAGACGACATAGCAGTGATGGGTTCGTGGAAGACCTTTATGGACGGCAAAAATTTCTTCACCAGCGTTGCAGTGCCATTGCTGGATACAATTGCAAATTACACGAAACCGATAATTTCGCTGGTAAACGGAATAGCTTTTGGTGGAGGTTTGGAGCTTAATCTCGCCTTCGACATAGTTATAGCAAGCGAAGATGCTCTGTTTTCAGTTCCAGAGGGCTTGATCGGTGCGATACCTCCTGTAGCGTCCTCACTCGGATTGGCCGTTCTGGGCAGAAAGATGGTGCGCTACTGCCTAACGGGAGATCAGATGGACGCTGATGAGGCGAGGCAGATGGGAATCGTGGACATAGTTGTTCCTAGGGATCAGCTTGAGATCGCAGGGGTTGAGTTCGTTAACAAGATTTTGAGGCTTGCCCCGCTTTCGGTAAGGGCAATTAAGGAGACCGCAAGGGCTTATAGGAGTATATTCGGGTTCGTGGTTGAGAAGGGATTGCACGAGATAATTGAGCTAATTCCCACGGAAGACTTTGCGGAGGGGATGAGGGCTTTTGTACAAAGGAGAAGGCCTTTATGGATCGGAAGGTGAAATGGGAAGGAGTTTAAGCCTATTGGCTAGATTGTATTCGGTTTAAAAAATTAAAAATATGTTTTTATTTTTTATGGTTTTGAAACAATTGCAACGGTGGCTACAGAGTACGGGCCTCCCAGATTATGGGCGAATCCAGCTTCAGCATCCTTTACCTGCAGACCTTCAGCTTTTCCAAGAACCTGCTTTGCGAGTTCGGCAATCATTCTCACTCCGCTGGCTCCAATAGGATGACCAAATGATTTCAGACCGCCATCAGGATTTATCGGGAAGTCTCCATCTATCGCCGTGACCCCCTCTCTTATAAGCCTGGCCCCCTCACCCATCTTGCAAAGCTGCATGTCCTGGTAGTTTATCAATTCGGTAATGGTGAAGCAGTCGTGGACTATGCCAAAATCGAGCTGTTTTCTCGGATCTTCAATTCCGGCCATCTTGTAGGCCATTTTTGCGGCTTTTACGGTAGCCGGGAAGCTTAGAAAACTCTCTGAAGGTCGATGCCACGGATGCATGGTTTCCACAGCCATTCCTATCGCTTTTATCACCGCGTAGTCGCATCCAAGCTTTTTGGCAATTTCGGGTCTTGTGAGCACGACTGCTGCAGCCCCATCGCTGACAGCGCTGCAGTCGTAAACTCCCAAAGGATAGGCAACCATAGGGGCTCTGAGAACTTCTTCTACTGTAACCTCCCTTCTGAAGTGTGCCTTCGGATGTCTCGCGCCATTGTAGTGGTTTTTCACGGCAACCAAGGCCAGATCTTCCCTGTTCCATCTCCACTCCTTAAAAGCCCTGTTTGCAGCCATTGCAAACATTCCCGGGGCACTTACAACAGGCATTCCGATGCTGAAGATCCCCTCAATCGGCGGCAATCCTCTGCTGCCGGCATCCATCAGTTTCTCCACACCGGCGGCTATTACTATATCATAAGCCCCGCTTGCAACCGCAAAGCAGGCATTTCGAACGTTGTCCATTCCCGTGGCGCAGTAATTCTCAACCCTGCTTATCGGCCTCCCGAAGAACTTCAGAGAATCGCTGAAGACGTTTCCGCTTATACCAGTCGATGGATAGAAGGTTCCGCACCAAACAGCATCAATGTCCTTAAGCTCCAAGTTTGCATCTCTCAAGGCTTCGTAGACAGCTTCCACGAGCAGATCGTCGTGATCCTTATCCCAGATATGTCCAAACTTTGTCACCCCACACCCTATTATCGCAACTTCCATAAGATCACCTCACCAACCGGGCTTTCCAGCCGTAATACCTGAAGCTGTTCTTTTCGAAAAGCAGCCTGAAGGTTCTCTCGACTTCTGCATCGCACTCTATCCCCCTGAAATCCGTCAGGGTGTCGGTGATCTCAAATAGAACCCTTCCTCCACCCTCCAGATCCACAACGGCAACGCAGTGTGGGTGAGCGCCGTCGCCTACGTAATTGCCCGGGGAGACGAGGTAGTCTATGGTGAAGGTATAGATCCTGCCTTTTTCGCCCAGTTTCACTTCCTCGAAATCGTCCTTTGCTCCGCACTCGATACAGCATCTGCTGATCGGATAACTCACGGTTCCGCATTTTCTGCACTTCATTCCGTAGAATCTAATGATGGATTTCTCTTCCCTCCACAGCTTTGTAATTGGAGGTCTGTCAGGAGCATCGCGGTTGGCTATGAACCCCTTGTTGTAAAGATAATCGCCGTAGCTTATCTCCTTCCTGCTTTCGAGCATTTTTCCAAGGTTTGTCTGGATCGGATCGCTGATCTCAATTGCAATTACATCTGCCCCTTCTCCGTAACCTCCAAGCAAAATCCTGCCAGTTTTTTCCAGCTGCGATGCAAGAAGGAAAAGGGGATGCGCTGTACCGAGAATTCCGGTGGTTCTGAAGAAGAACTCCTCGGGCTTTGCTCCAACGGCTTTTAGCAACCCCTCGTAGCTCTTGGGATCTGGAGCTGAAGCGACGATTCGATCAAAGTCCATCGGGCTCATCCCGAGTTTTCCCAGAAGTGACATCGCAGATCGCTGAATGCTTGATGCGTAGCCAAACATCGCATCGAGACGCATGTCATAGCTCAGGAGCTCATCCTTGAGCATCCATGATCCGGGAAGGGGCTGGTAGGAGGAGTGATAGCCAATTATCTTGGCTCCCCCCTCTTTTTCGACCGTGAGAGCGACCGCACCGTCACCGTAAAACTGCTCGTATATGCTTCCCGGCTTCAGCGGAAGACACTCGGCGGACACAACAAGAACTCTCTCAAACTCTCCGGAATCTACGAGTTCGTTCGCCGTAATTAGGGCATTTGTGGATGCTCTGAAACTGTTTGAGAAGTCCATCGTAAATGCGTTTTCGAGATCTAGAGCGGAAGCTACAAAACTTGCCGATTGTTTGATCCTAAATGGTGTTGAAGTTGAGGCGAAAAGCACGGCATCAAAATTACCTTTAAGTTTCCTAGCAGCCTCAACGGCCATCGTTATGCTGTCCTCGTCCCAGTGTGCAACCGATTTCTCTCCTCCCATCGATGGAAGACCTGTGTTTTTTGCGATCTCTTCCCTTTTGAGCTTCCATACTGGGAGATAAACACCACAATCGCTTATCGAGGCCATATCTACTTTCTGCTAACTAAAATATTTAAAATTTTTGATTTTTACTTTTTTGCGAGTTGTATGAACGCTGCAAAATACCATAAAAATTGAACCTCCTTATAGCAAAATTTTTTAAAAAGTTTGAATAACGATCAACGAATGCTCGAAAAGTTGCTTGTAAGAAATGCCAAATTTGAAGAGAGAACAATTGTTGCAGATGGAGATGTTTTGATTGGGCAGAATTCGAAGGTTAATTACGGAATTCTTGCAAAAAGGGTTATTGCCGGTGAACGCGTTCATATAGGCGGAGACGTTATCGGGGATGAAATAAGGTTTGACTCTTTCTGCACTATTGCTGGGGATCTCGTATCTAAGGGAGACGCGTATATAGGAGAGTTTGCAGGAATCGATGGTAAGCTTACGGTTTATGGAGATCTTGAAATTGGTAGAAACGTTAGAATTAAGAACGGATTTGAAGCCAGGGGTTTGATAACGATACAGAATCCTGCATCGGTTATCTTCTTCTTATTGCTTTATATTATGCTTTTATTCAGATTGGGGAAGGTGGAAGAGGTTTTCAAGCTTCTGGAAGATGTAGAGATTGAACCAGCTATTATACTGCCAGAAAAGTGCTCGGTGGACGTGGACAAAATTGTCACTACGAAAAATGCAGACATATTCGATAGCAGATTGCAGGGCACCCTAAAGGCTAGGGACATTTACGTCGGCAGAAGCGAGATTATTGGCTGTCTGAAGGGTAGGGATGTGATTTTGGACGACAGCGACGTTCGTGGATTTGTGGAAGGTAGAAATGTTTACCTCCTGAACTCATCGAGGGTTGGGACTTATGTTAGAGGGGATAGGGTTTATATGGAAAAAGGTTGTAATGTAGAAGGTGGAATAATCGCAAGAGAAGGTGTTTGGATAAAGGATGATATTGAGCTAAAAACTGACTTTGGTGAGGAATTTGGAGTGGGAAAGAGAGAAGTTCAGAAAGATGTTTCCGAATCTGTATCAGGAGATGGGTGATAGGGTAATCCCAAATGTTATCGATCACCTCGAGGTCTGTCAGTCGATTGAGGAGGCAATTGAGATCATAGACTATTTTGAAAGGATTGGAGAGCTTAGCAAGGAATATGCTTCGTTTTTAAAGAGCAACCCTGCTTTGCTTAATAGCATGATAAGGAAGAGAAGGAGAGGGGAGTACGAATCGAGGGGGCTTTTATGATAGAGATAGGTATTGCCGGGAAACCCAATGCGGGAAAATCAACCTTCTTTAAATCCGCAACCCTTGCAGATGCCGAGATTGCGAATTATCCATTCACAACAATAAAACCAAACATCGGAATTGGCTACGTTCGCGTGAGGTGCGTATGCGAGGAACTCGGAATAAACTGCGGTAAATGCATTGAAGGCTGGAGATTTATCCCAGTAAAGCTGATCGATGTAGCGGGTCTCGTGCCCGATGCACATAAGGGTAGAGGCTTGGGAAATGAGTTCCTTGACGATCTAAGGCAGAGTGAAGCCATAATTCATGTTGTAGATGCATCTGGTTCTACGGATGAAAATGGGAATGAAATCGGAGTAGGAGAGCGTGATCCTGTAGAAGACGTAAAGTTCCTTCTGAACGAACTGGATATGTGGATCTTTGGAATCCTGAAGAGAAACTGGGATAAAGTGGTCAGGAAGGCAAAGGCGGAAAGGAAAGACACGGTTAAGTTCATACTGGAGCCCCTTTCGGGACTTGGGTTTGATGAAGCGATGGTAAGGGAGGCTTTCAAGGCTTACGATGACATACAGAAAATCAACGACGAGGACCTCAGGATTATAGCTAAGGAGCTTCGAATCAGAAGGTTCAAGATGATTATAGCCGCGAACAAAGCAGATAAGGCTCCAAGAGAATTGATAGAGAGGATCAGAAAATTCGACGGCTCTTCGGTTCCAACTTCGGCGAATTACGAGTTGGTTCTGAGAACGGCAGCAAAGGCCGGCTTCATATCTTACCTCCCTGGCGATAGAGATTTTAAGATCTTGAAGGAACTAAATGAGAAACAGAAAAAAGCTTTGGAAAAGATTAAGGAATTTCTGGACGAGTTTGGCAGTACGGGGGTTCAGGATGCAATAAACAAGCTTGTTTTTGATATCTTGGGCTATATAGTCGTCTATCCGGTCGAGGATGAGAGAAAATTTGCGGATTCTAAGGGAAACATACTTCCCGATGCTTTTTTGGTTAGGAAGGGAACCAGTGCCAGAGAGCTGGCTTACAAGATCCACACAGATATCGGGAAGAGTTTTATATATGGTCTTGATGCGAGGAGGAAAATGCGTATAGCCGAGGATTATGAGCTTAAGAATAACGATATTATAAAAATTGTTTCTGGTATATGATTATAAAAATGGTGCCCAGAAAACCCAGAGCTTTAGCTCTGGGATGAATGGGCAGATGAGGGGAAGGGCGTGAAGCCCTCTCTTAACGCCGGAAGCTCTTGGCTTCAGTCGTGGATTAGCTCACACTCTTTCGATAACTACAGCCATCCCTTGGCCGCCGCCCACACAAGCGGTTGCAATGCCGTAATCCCCTCCCTTTTCCTGCAGTATCCTTGCGCAGGTACCTATTAGCCTGCCTCCAGAGGCTCCAAGCGGATGCCCGATTGCTATAGCGCCTCCCTTGATGTTCACAATTTCGGGATCTATATTCAATTTCTTAATCGCATAAAGTGGCACGATTGCGAAAGCCTCGTTTATTTCCCAAAATGAGATATCCCTCACCTTCAGATTTGCCTTTTCAAGCGCCTTCTGACATGCAGGAACCGGACCTGAACCCATGATCCAGGGTGGAACGCCGGCGGCACCGTAAGTCTTTATCTTTCCTATGGGCTCTATTCCAAACTCTTTGACCTTTTCCTTGCTCATCAGCAGGAGTCCTGTTGCTCCGGCATTCAGCGGAGAGGAGTTTCCTGCAGTTATAACACCATCGGGTTTGAAAGCTGGCGGTAGCTTTGCAACCTGTTCAAGCGTGGTGTCTGGTCTAACCGACTGATCCGAGTCGACCACCAGTTTTCTTCCGTCTGCCTGTTCGGCCTCAACGGGCATGATTTCGCCCTTGAAATATCCTTCCTTCTGCGCCTTCGCTGCATATTGATGACTTCTCACACCCCACCTGTCCATGTCTTCTTTTGTAATTCCGAATTCCTTGTTTGCCAACTTGAAGAGCTCTTCTGCAGTCAGCCCCATTACGAATCCTATGTCCATTTTGTAATCCTTGAACTCCTCGGTGAGCAGTCTTGGATTCGGAAATCTGTGCGGATTGTCCGCACCCATTGGAACTCTCGTCATGTGTTCAAAGCCCCCTGCTATCACTACGTCGCAGATTCCAGAGGCGATTTCTAGGAAACTCAGCCCTGCGGTCATAAGCGAAGAAGCGCACTGCATGTCGACGCAAGTTGTGGAAACTTCATGCGGAAACCTTGCAAGAATCGAGGCCATTTTTCCTCCGTATCCCCAGTTCTCCCATATCTGCATTGCGCATCCTATATGGATTCTGTCAACAACTTTCTTGTCTATATTTGCCCTTTTTACAAGCTCTTCAAGAACTAGAGCCATTAGTTCGTCTCCCCTTATCTTGCAAAAGACATCCCTTTCAGGCTGCTGAGGTCTGCTCCTAGAGAACGGAGTTCTCACATATTCGGCAATATATACTTCTCTCATGCAATCACCAGCCTACCATATTAAGATGAAGTTTAAAACTTTTCGTTTTTTTCTAAAATATATTCAAAGTCGTTTCGTTTTCCATGAATTTGTAAGCAATGTATTCAGGTAGCTCACTTGCTAAGAGACAGGGAAAAGGAGCTAGGATTTTAACTTTTAAAAGGGATTAAGGGGGGCGAGACTACGTCCGAAAGTGCGGGGTAGTTCACTGCGCAATATAGAAAAAATAGGAATTTAATAAAAGTTTTAATGAGTTGCGCAGGACAAACATGGATCGTAAGCCCTGAATAGCATTTCTGCGAGCCTCTTAAGCTGCTCTTTTGGCTTGTTGATGTTCGCTGAGAGCAGAGCGTATAGGTCTTCTTCGATGTTTGTTGTATTCATTCCGGTCGGGATGATCAAGTTCGCATCCTTTACGATTCCGTTTTTATCCACGGTGTATTCATGGATCAGGGTCCCTCTTGGAGCTTCAACTACACCCACTCCCGTTCCCGCTTTCGTCGGCTTCGGTCTTTCCTCGTCCTTCAACTTCACCGCAAGCTCTTCGGCAATCTTTATCGCCTCCTCAGCGTAGTGAACAATCTCGAGAGCCTGGGCAAGGTTGTTGTGGAACGGGTTATCGCTCGGGAACTTAACCGGGCTTTCCCTCAGCAGCTCTTTCGCTGTGGGATTTAGCCTGTTCTTGAACAGGTTCACTCTCGCAATTGCTCCCACATGGAACCCATGCCCATTCATGACGCAGAACTTCGTGTTCGAATATGGCTTGAAAACCTCTTTGATGTGATTCCTGTACTCCTTTGCCTCCACTTTGAGGCCTCTGTTTGTTACAAGCCTCCCTGCGTAGGCGGGGAAGTGCTTTCCATCATCTATTGCCAGATACTCTGTCGGTCTCTCAAAATCCGGGCACTTTAGGCTGGCAAAAAGCCTGAAGGTTTCGATACAGTCATTCAGTATCGCTTTGAAGTCCTTTGCAATCTTTTCCATGTCCTCCCTTGTCGGTAGCTTCGCAAAACCTCCTGGAATTGAGTTGATCGGGTGAACGGCTCTTCCTCCAACTAATTCGATGCCCCTGTTTCCAACGGTTCTTATCCTGACGCACCTCTTCACAGCATCGGGGAACTTCGCGTAAACCTCAGATATTCCAGTTACGCCCAAATAATCTGCAGCCGCAAGCACGTAGAGATGCAGGGCATGGTCCTGAACCATCTGTGAGGATATCATGAACCTTCTCAGCATTTTTGTTTGTTCGGAGGCTTCAATGCCCATTGCGTTCTCCAAGGCCTGAATTGCGGCCATGTTGTGCGGCACAGGGCAAACTCCGCAAATTCTCGAGGACATCTGGGGAACTTCGTCGGCCCTTCTGCCTCTCAGAAAGCTCTCAAATAGCCTGGAGCCTTCATGGATTTCAAGGCGCGCTTCAACGACCTTACCGTCCTTGATATCGAAGTAGATCCTTCCGTGGCCCTCGATCTGGGTTACGAACTCGTCGTAGATCATAGCTTTTCACCTCCTACATCCTTAAATAGCGGGGCCATAGGCGCGTACTTTCTGAAGAGCCTGACTATGTCATCCTTGGATGCTATCTTCTTTAAAAGTTCAAGTTCAGCGCTCATCTGCGGTTCCTCGAGCGGACCTCTGCATCCGTCGCATGGCATTCCTGCAGAGGGACACGGTGCTCCGCAGCCTCCGTAAGTAACCGGCCCGGCGCACGGGACATTTTTAAGCAGCTGGCATGGATTCCCCTTGCTCTTGCAGTCCATGCACACTGGCCTCGTGTGCTCTCTCGGAATTCTGCCTGCAAATAGATCGCTCACAACCCTTTCAAAGTCCTCAGGTACGATTGGGCATCCGCGGATCATGAAATCCACCTTAATGATCTCGGGCAGCGGTTTTATGTACAGCGTTTCGATCTTGTCGGCATTCTCGCCGTAGACGTATCTTTTTGCCTCCTTTATGTCCATGAAGTTACTTATCGCGGCAATTCCTCCAAAGCAGGCGCAGCTGCCTAGAGCGACCACGATCTTGCTGTGCTCCCTGATCTTCTTCACGAGTTCCAGCTCGTGGCTCGTGATCACCGCCCCTTCAATGAAGGCAACATCGAACTCTTCCCACCTGTTCACCCTCTGTCCAAGGCGGAAGTGGACGAATTCTACGCCACCGAGAACCCTGTCTATGAACTTGGAGTTCACAATCTGAACTTCACATCCTTCGCAATCTGTTAAATCGAAAATCGCAACCTTCGGCTTCATTCAGATCACCTCATATCGATTCGGGTAATTGCTTCACTTCTGCATAGTTGAACACGGGCCCGTCAAGGCAGCAGTATCTGTTGTTTATCTGGCAGTGCTGGCACTTGCCAACTCCGCACTTCATATGCCTTTCGAGAGAAACATAAATAGACGATTCAGGCATTCCGGCCTTCTTGAACTCCTGAATGACGAACTTATACATCACCGGAGGGCCGCAGACTATTCCAATAGCATCCTTTATCGGGTAATTTAGCTTCGCAAACAGGGTTGTCACAACGCCGATGTTCCCCTTCCAGCCACTTGGCTTACCGTCCGGAAGCTTGTCGGAGTCCACAGTTACTAGGAAGTTGCACTCCTTGGCCCATCTGTCGAACTCTTCTTTGAAGAGCAGATCAGCAGGGGTTCTGGCACCGTAGAGAACCGTGACCTTCCCGAAGTCCTTCTTATTATGCAGCACGTAGTTCAGGGAACTCCTGAGAGGAGCCATCCCTATTCCGCCAGCAACATAGACAATATCCCTGCCTTTTATTGTTTCAAAGGGGAATCCCACACCGTAGGGGCCACGGATCCAGACGTAGTCACCGGCCTTCATCCTGTGGAGGGCATTGGTGACGTTTCCGATCCTTCTGACACACAGATCTATGTATCCCTCCTCGTGGGGGCTTGAAGTTATTGAGATCGGCGCCTCACCAATGCCGGGGATTGAGAGTTCTACAAATTGCCCTGGCATGTACTTGAAGTCTTTAACCTCGAGCCTGAAAACCTTGGTGTCATAGGTTTGCTCTGTAACCTTAAGAATCTTGCTCTTAAAGGGCTTGTATATATTCTCCATCCTTATACACCTCCCAACTTGCTGAGATTTTCCCTCAGGTCTATATCAGCAGGGCAGAAAGTTACGCATCTTCCGCATCCCACGCAGCTCGGAACGCCGAATTCGTCAACAAAGGTCTTGAACTTGTGAGTGTAAACGTTCCTGTATCTTGCTTTAAGATCTTTTCTGAAGTTATGACCTCCTGCGACCCTTGCAAAGCTAAGAAGCAGGCAGGAGTCCCAGCATCTGACCCTCTGGCCCTCGTTGGGTACCACGAAGGTTTCGTCGATGACATCGTAGCAGTAGCAGAGCGGGCAAACGAGAGTGCAGTTTGTGCATGCAAGGCACTTCTTCGCAGTTTCCTCCCAGATCGGATTGTTGTAGTCTTCCAAGATCCTTTTCCCGATCTTGTAGATGTCGAGCGGTATTTTTTCTTCGTATTCTACCCTCACTTCCCTCTCCTCTACAGTCTCTGGGCCGAAGTAGAGCTGCGAGAGGAGCTTTCTCCCTTTTTCAGTCATCGAAAATCCCACATAGCTGTCTCCTTCAGCCTTCAGATATAGATCGCAGGCGTTCGTCAAAACGTTCGCTCCCGTGGATTTGCAGAAACAGCTCTCCGATGGCTTGCAGGAGATGCCAACGACGAGCATTTTATCGCGTCTCGCTCTGTAGTAGGGGTCGTTCCAGAACACAAGATCAAGCCTCCCGATCGCATTTACGTCGCAGAGGTGCAGGCCAAAGAATGCAATCTTCTCTTCAGGAATCGTTTCCTTGAATTCGCCGCCATCAAATGCGAAAATGGTGTCCTTGTAGGGAAGCAGGAATTTTTTCGGCGGCAAAACTGTGGTTGGATAGTCCAGTGCGACTTGACCGAAGTCTTTGACTTCCATGAGAACGTAGTCGTCCTTTCTCTTTACCGGAGCTATCACTTTGTATTCTTTGCTTATGTCTTCGAACAGCTTTTTTAAATTCTCCTTTTTAATCTTTTTTCCCATCAAAGCTACCACCCTCTAAAGCTCTGGTTAGCGAAAAACATGGGAATATAAATAGATTGCGAAAGATTTGGTTAGGCTTTTGCCATTCATCCATAATTAATCGTTTTAACCTCATTATTGCGGCGAGTCTTTTAAATATCCCCTAGGATCCCAGAACTTATGCACGAATGGGCCATTGCCATGTCGGTGGTGAGCAGCGTTGAGAAGTGGTCCATGGAAAAGAATTTGGGTGTAAAGAAGGTCTTTCTCTCAATTCCCTCGCTCTCAATGCTCGAAGTCGAAGTACTCATCGAGGCCTTCAACACGATCAAAAAGGAGTCAAAGATCCGCGATGCGGAACTCGAAGTCCGTGTGAGAGATCAGAACTTCAAATGCAGAAGCTGCGGAAACGTTTTTACCATGAAGGACATAAGAGACCAACTCGATCCAATACTGAGAGATTATGGCGAGGAGAACCCGCTTCACATTGTCCCGTCGCTCATAACAGCGTTTGCAAAATGCCCGAAATGCGGTTCTCACGACTTCGATGTAGACTCTTCGATAAGGGTTGAGGGGATTGAGGTATGAACCCGATTCTTGAACTTGCAAGAGAGCGTCTTAAGGGTAAGAGGGTTCTTGCCGTGATGAGCGCGAAGGGAGGCGTTGGAAAGAGCACAATTGCTTCTCTAATAGCCCTTAATTTCGGTGAAAGGCAAAAAACTGCTCTCATCGACCTTGACATTTACGGAAATTCCGTTCTTAAGCTTTTCGGAATTCAGAAGCTGCACGAGGTGAGCAAAGAAGGAATAGAGCCATTCAGGGTGGGAAATCTGTCTATTTTCAGCGTGGGCGGGCTTGTTGGCGACCACTATATAGTTTTGCCCGGGAAGGAGGAGGGAAATGTGTTAGAATCTCTTCTCGGGCTTGCCAATTTGAGGGAGGAGACTGTAGTTATCGATACACCTCCCGGAATGGGAGAAGAGCTTCTTACGCTGAAAAGGGTAGCCAATCCGGAAGTGATTCTTGTAACCCTACCATCGAAGCTCTCGGTGATGGTGGTGGAGCAGATGCTCGAGTACTTGCTCGAGTCTAAGCTTAAGGTAGAATGGATAGTGGCAAACATGTGCTACCTTAATACCCCCTTCGGCCCGATTTATCCTTTTGGAAAGCCCGAGTTTGTGGAGAAGCTTGGAGTTGAGAAAGGGATAAAAGTGGAGTATTTGCCTGTCGATCCGGAACTCGAGGATTTCTCGGGTAGGATCTGGGATTACTCCGGACTCCTTAAGGAAGAGATCAGGAAAATTTTGGATGAATAGCGGAAAGATTTTTATGAATGAAAGCCCGCCTTTCAGGTCGGGGCTTTCAGTTCTAATGCCGAGGAATGATAAGTGTTAAATACGCTATCTTTACTCCTTTCTAACATGACGAAGGTGAAGGTAGGAGTTTTGAAGATGGGTGCTATTGGCACCGCAGTCATTCTCGAATACCTCCTCGATGAAAGAGCTGATAGAGAGGACATCGAAGTCCGTGTTGTGACTAGCGGAGCAAAAATGCAGCCCGAAGAAGCTGTTGTTGCGGAAAAGCTGAAAGAATTCAATCCCGATCTGATAATAGTTGTCTCTCCAAATGCCGCATTGCCCGGGCCAAAGGCAGCTAGGGAAGCATTTGCTGGGAAGCCGGTTATAGTAATCAGCGATGCTCCGGCAAAGAAGGCGAAGGATGAACTGAAGGAGAAGGGCTTCGGTTATATACTCATAAATGCCGACTCGATGATTGGTGCTCGCAGGGAGTTCCTCGATCCAACCGAAATGGCCCTCTTCAATTCTGATGTGCTCAAAGTTCTTGCAGCCACAGGAGCCCTGAGGGTTGTTCAGGAGGCCATAGATAAAGTGATAGAGGATATAAAAGCGGGAAAGAAGCCAGAGTTGCCACAGATCATTGTTACAGCTGAGAAAGCTGTGGAAGCTGCTAGATTCACAAATCCCTACGCAAAGGCAAAGGCAATGGCAGCTTACTTCATCGCAGAAAAGGTCGCAGACATCAACGTCCGCGGTTGTTTCGTTGAGAAGGATTACAACGTCTACGTCCCCTTAGTCGCATCTGCGCACGAAATGATGCGCATTGCAGCAATTTTGGCAGATGAAGCGAGAGAAATAGAGAAATATGGAGACAAGCTATTCAGGAATCCTCATTCGAGGGAAGGGAAGATTCTCTCCAAAATCGAGCTGATAAGCAAGCCGCAATGAAAAAATAAGATGATTTAAATTTTTTCTTTTGATTTTTATAAAATGGGTGCCCAGAAAGCCCAGAGCTTTAGCTCTGGGATGAACGGGCAAGGTTTAAATAGTCCTGTGTTGAAGGCCTTGGCGATGCTCCTTGCAGAAGGAAGTCCAGATATGCGTTGTAGGCAAGGTGTTCAGGCCGAATAAATCAAAAGTCTTGGCTTTGAATAAAACGCTCAGCTAGTATTTTAAACTCGTTAAATGGTATCTGGGCTACAATTCCACATCGAAGAAGTTTTTGCATGAAAAATGCTATGAAGATGCAAAAAGGCTGTTTAATCTCAACACAGCTTTAATCCAGGCTGTGAGCCCCCCGAACCGGCAGATGAGAGGAAGGGCGTGAAGACTCCCTTAACGCCGGAAGCTCCCGACTTTAGTCGTGGAGTAGCTCACCTCTAGCTTGCTGAAAGTTCTGATTTCAGATCGGAGAATTTAACGGCTTCCTGAATTATGGCCCGAAAGATTTATTAATTAAAAGATCAACGCATTTATGGGGGCGTCGATACAACGTTGGCATCTATCCCGCCGCCGATGCAACTATGATTTTTTTGGCGCCCCCTATGTTTTCTCTATTAAAACTGCGTTTATTACTCCCTCTTGGCTGGGTCGGTTTGTGACCTTTGCTTTTCCAATTTCGGTCTGTATAACTGCACCTTTTGTTATTACCCCATGCCTGACGTAGTGAACATGGGCCGGATTCTCGAGCACGGCTTTGATCGCGACCCTGAGAACCCTCTTCTGAGTCGGATCGTAGACATTTGCGAATTTATCTGAGAAAAGCTTTATCTTATATCTTCCCCCCATCATTCTTTCCTTCTTAGTCTTTCTTTCACCGATAGTCGTCAATACCTGCTCTCCGCCAAGTTCGTACTTTCTCTTTTTCCTGTGCGGCCTGTAAAGTCCCCCGGTCGGTTTCCTTCTACTCCTACCTTGGAAGATCATCCGCTCACCTTCCGTTTGCTACCACTCTCGCCTTAAAGATTTTATGCCTTATGTATCACAGTTACTGGGGAGTGGTGGTGGACGGCTTACCGAGAGGAGGAAAGTCCCCCCGCCCGAGAAGATGGGCTCCGCAAGGGGCATCCCCGAGAGGGGATCGGGTAGGAACAGAAAACTCCCGGCAGGGGGCAATGCAATGAAGCCGAAGGGCAGAGATCACCCCTGCTGGTTGAAATTCCTGCCCGCCATCGGGTGCAAGGCTTAACGCCGCTCAGAATGATGCCGTCGGAACAGAAGGGGGCTTACTACCGCCACTCCCCACTTTTTAGATTTAAAATCGGGGAAGTTCCGCAAAAGGGATGTGAATCAGGTGCATAAGTTAACCATACCTGTGGCTGGAAGCTTTGGCTCTTGAACTGGCAGATGGATGGAAAAGTTAGGCCACTCCCTGAACGTCGGAAGCTACCGGCTTTATAACTGAAAACCTTGGCCTTGAAGGGTAGGAAGTGGGTGTAGATAAAGACTTAAATATCACGCGAGAACTGAGAGCATGGGAACGGTAAAGCCTGCATACATAAAGGTAATAGCGAATGAGCTGCTTAAGAGGTATCCGGAGTTGTTCACTTCGAACTTCGATGAGAACAAGAAGCTCGTATCCCAGCTTACGACGATAACCAGCAAGACGATCCGCAACAGGGTTGCCGGATACATCACTAGGAAGGTCAATCGGAGCGTGAAGGGATAGAGATGTTCAAGGGAGTAATCCCCGCGATAATTACGCCCTTCAAGGAAGATTTCAGCGTCGACTATAAGGGATTGGAAAAAGACATCGAATACATGGAAAAACATGTGGATGCCTTTGTTCCATGCGGAACTACTGGGGAAGCCTCCACTCTTGGCTACGAGGAGCATGTTGAGGTTGTTAGATTCGTTGCCGAGACCTCCAAGCTGCCAGTGATAGGAGGTTCGGGATCGAATTCAACAAAAGAGGCCATTTGGTTAACAAAGGAGGTTGAGAAGGCCGGAGCTGAAGCTGCATTGCTAGTGACTCCGTACTACAACAAGCCAAATGATGCAGGAATCTTTGAGCACTATAAGGCCATTGCAAAGGAAGTCTCTATTCCCATGATCGTTTACAACATCCCCGGAAGGACGGGAATAAACGTTTCCGCCCAGCTGATGGCAAAGCTAGCTGAGATAGACAATATCGTTGGAGTGAAGGAGGCCAGCGGAAATCTGAAGCAAATTTCCGAGATAATACGGATCGTTAAAAAGAAGAACTTCACCGTTCTTTCCGGTGACGATTTTCTAACGCTTCCAATCTTGGCCCTAGGTGGGAAGGGAGTTATAAGCGTTGCTGCAAACGTAGCGCCAAAAATGATGAGGGAACTCTACGACGCCTTCGAGAGCGGGAATATCGCTAGGGCTATTGAGCTTCATCACAGGCTCTCCCCACTTTTCGATGCACTTTTCATCGACACGAATCCGATTCCCGTGAAAAAGGCCCTCGAACTTATGGGTTTGCCGGCTGGGAAGCCAAGGCTGCCGCTGGTCGAGCTGTCTCCCGATAAAACCGAGAAGCTCAGGGCAGTACTCAAGGAACTGGGGCTTCTTTAATTTTGTTATAACCGAAAAATTCGCCCTTCAGGGCGGGTAGCTCACTTTTAGACGTTTGATTTCGGAATCAGATCATTCAAGAATCTTGAGTAGAAAAAAATTTGAAACCCTTTTGTGAGTTAAATCCATGAGGCTTGCAATTGCTGGAGCAGCGGGGAGAATGGGGAGACTGATAGTTAAGCACGCCAAAAATGAGGGCTTAGCGATCGCCCAGGCCTTCGACATCGTCGAAGTCGGGAAAGACGCTGGAGAAATTGCAGGGATTGGAAGAATAGGAGTTCAGATTGAGAATAACATCGAAAAGCTCGATGCAGACGTTCTTGTGGACTTTACGAATCCTGAGGCATGCCTCAGGAATGCCAGAACCGCGGCCGAGAAGGGTGTGAAACTCGTAATCGGAACTACAGGATTCAATGCGGAGCAGAGAAGGTTGCTTGAGGAGACATGCAGAAAAGTTCCCACGGTGATATCGCCGAACTTCAGCATCGGCGTAAATGCATTTTTCAAGATTGTGGAATTCGCAGCTTCGCTCCTTCAGGACTACGACGTTGAAATCATCGAAATACATCACAAAATGAAGAAGGATGCGCCCAGCGGAACGGCCATAAAAACAGCGGAAATAATAAGAGATGTGCTTGCAAAGAAAGGAAAACACCTTGAGCTCAAGTTCTGCAGGGATGCCAAGAGGGGAGAAGAAATCGGAGTTTTTGGAATTCGCGGCGGAGACGTCGTAGGCGAACATACGGTTCTTTTCTTCGGAGAGGGAGAGAGAGTTGAAATAGTTCACAGGGCGACCAGCAGAGACTGCTTTGCAAGGGGGGCGATAATGGCCGCGAAGTGGATAGCGGAAGTGAATGAACCGGGAATCTACAGCATGCTTGATGTGCTTTAAATGAAAACCTCACCTGAATATGTGCCTCTCTGAAACGTTCATCCTTATCAGAGGCTTTGTTAAATGCCTTCTGGCGCAGGGTGGAACCTCGTAGTATCCGGTTGAGATCTTCCTGGGAACCTCCATTCTGCATTTTTCTCTTGCTTTTGTCTTGCAGGCCTTACATCTGAATCCCTGTCCTTTTCCAGCCGACTCCATTCTCTTCCCGCAGATCGGGCAGAGTGGATTCAGCTCGATAACCTGGCTTTCAAGCTTCAGAATTCTTATTTTCTCTAGGTTCAGCGTTTCCCTCTTCACAGATCCGTAGACCTCTACCACATCTCCGGGCAAAAGGGATCTGATGACGTTGCGGAACTGCTTGGTCGGTTCAAAGGCAGCACATTTCAGGATTCCGGGGGGGATTCTTAGATCGAAGAAAACGTGCCCTCCGGGTATGTCGTAGGGTCTCCTCGCAACCTGTCCCGTTATCCTGTACGACCTGAAATTTCTCACCTCGCTGCTTTCAATGATGTGCATGTCGGTTGCGTGGTTCGTCAGAAAAATCTCAATCTTATCCCATGGTTCAGTTTTAACGATGCTCAAGGCTCTTTTCAATGCTTCAACTTCCTCTCCCCTCAGACCAAACAGGACAGGGCAAGGTGTTCCCGGAACTGCCATAACGACATCGTTGCACCAGTCGACCGTATCGAAGATCGTTGGATAGAACCTGAAATCGAGCTCGTAGAAGCTTTCCTCGTCAACCTGTCTCTGCTTTCCGAATCTGTCGGGAAAGCGATATGCTATGAGTTCGTAGACGAAGTCATCGAGCTGCGCCCCAACCGATGCAAGGGCCCCGATCAGCCCCCGGCCATTCTTGAAACTTAGATAGGGTATCCTGAGCCGTTCTGCCAGATCCTTTGCCTGCTCGATTGTGAGAACGTCCTTTATGGCCATGTCTGCAAACTTTCTAAGCTCAGGAACCTTCTCCTCTGAAACAAAAACAACGCCTGGATTTGTGTTCTCTTCTTCGAGTTCTGCAAATTCTTCGACAACATTTCTCGCAATTTCCATGGCATCGTCGATGCTGACGTCTGCCAGAAAGCTCACGGCACCGTTGCCCCTGGTTTTGAACGGAATCGTTGGGTTGAGTCTTATCAGCCTCGGATAACCGATGACCTCCCCTATCTCTCTCAGCCTCTCCATTAGCAGCAGGGCGATATAGGTTGTGCACATCCCCTTTCGGCTGTCAGTGTCGTCTATTCCTATCCAGACTCGCATAAAGTCTCGCGGATATCAGATCGGATTTCGTTCTCTCTATGCTCGCTCTCGCGACATCGAGCTTCGCCCTCAAATTTAGAACTAGCTTTTCGGGGAAGGAAGAGAACGGAAGGAGTTCGGAGTATATTTTCTCCATCACCTCAAGCGTTTTCTCCGCTTTTTCCAGATCGTTCTCGATCATCCTTGAAAGTGCAAATCTGCGAAGCTCACCAACGAGATCCGCTAGGCCCGCTAAAAACGCGGAGTGGGGGACATCGAATTCAAGAGAAATTTCAAATTCCCCCTTAACGAATTTCAGGAATAGAAAGGCCTCAACAAACTCCTGAATAGCATCCAGTGCCGAGTAGTAGATTTCGGGGAAACTCTGGAACTCCCTGATCTCTTCTAAGATTTCTCTGCCTCTTGAAATGTTCTCTTCAGCAATTTCAACGTTCTTGGAGTGGGTGGCAACCACGGCCTTTGATGAGAGAATCCTCAGATCTCTCGAAATCTTTAGCAGCCTCTCTCTGGCCTTTTCCAGCTCCTCAAATCTTTTTCTGCATTCATCGAGCCTCATAATGGTCTGAGCAAACAGACCCTGCTTTCATCGGATTCATCCACAATCTCGTAGCCTCTCTTCGCAAGCATTTTGCTGAAATCCACAACATCTCTGTGTTCCGGCATGTTTTCGTAGTTCAGCCTGAGTCTTGAATAGCCGAGGAACATATAGGCCTTTGCCTCAACGTAGTCCGGGTCTGCAACCCTTATAAGTTTGTCGAATTTCTCAGCCGCCTTTTCATCCATGTTTATTCCCCTTATCAGGGTAATTCTGATAACGGTCCTCGATTTGGAGCTGCCAAGAGCTTTCAGGCTCTCGAGAATTCTGTTCCAGTAGCTTTTTTGCGGTCTGTTCAGCGCAAGGTGACTCCCCTCGTCGTAGGCAACGAGGCTTATGTAAAGCTGCGTCGGCTCAACAATTTCTACCATTTCTGGTTTTGTTCCGTTTGTGACGAGAAAGGTTGTGAAACCCCTCCTTTTATAGCATTCCACGAGCTCGGAAAGGTGCGGGTAGAGTGTTGGCTCTCCTAAAAGGCTTATCGCCACCTGATTCGGTTTTTCCGCTTCAGCCAGTTTTTTCCTGTTCACGCCCTCTGTTCCGTAAAAGCCGCTCAGAAGCCTTTTCTGAGCCTTTATGCTCTCCTCCACTATCCTTTCTGGATCGTCCCATCCACGGAATTCCTTCAGCAGCTCTAGGGGTCGCCAGCAATGAACGCAGAACTGATTGCACATCAGGGCCGGCGTCATCTGAAGACAGCGATGGGATTCGATACCGTAGAATTTCTGCTTGTAGCATACCCCCTCGTCCTTGAGCGACTTCTTCAGCCAAAGGCAGGTTTTGACTGCGGAGTGATTGAATATCTGGTATCCCTTTAGATCCGAGAGCTGTTTCATATCCCCAAGTATCTGTTCACGAGCTCGATAAAATCCTTTGCCTTATCCCCAACAAGGGCGGAAACGACGGCAACCCCGCAAACGCCGCATCTTAGCACGCTCTCAGCGTTTTCAAGGTTTATTCCGCCGATCGCAAAAACAGGCAGCTCTGTGGCAGAAACTATTTTTTTGAGACCTTCAGTGCCTATCGGCTCTCTGGCATCTTCCTTCGTCGTCGTTCTGAAAACGGGCCCTGCTCCGAGATAGTCCGCATTTTTTGCCCTTTTGGCCTCTTCAGCGCTGTGAACTGAGATACCTATTATCCCATCAAAAATCTCCCTCGCGATCTCGAGCGGCAAATCCTCCTGGCCCAGATGCACACCGTCGGCATCGCTGGCAATTGCGATGTCCACGCGGTCGTTCACGATGAACAGAGCATCATAGCTTTCCGAAATCTCCCTTATCCTTCTTGCAACCGAAATAAGTTCTCTATCTTTCATCTTTTTCTCTCTTAGCTGTACCAACTTCACCCCGAGCTCAAGAGCCATTTTTGCAAGCTCTTCATGTTTTCCGAATCTCGAATCGGTGATGAAGTAGACTCCTTTGAGCATGGTAAAGATTTAGATTCCTGAGGAATAAATTCCTTCGGTGTCACTGAAGGAGGATCTCAGGGAAAAGATGAGTGAAGAAGAGCTGAAAATGCTGCGAAGGAGCTTTGAGATAATAGGGGACATTGCAATTGTTGAAATACCTGAAGAGCTGGTTTCAAAGAAGGAAATCATCGTTCAGGCGATTTTGCAGAGGCACAGACATTTGAAGACGATTCTGAGGAAGGTTGGGGAAGTAAATGGGATTTACAGGGTTGCGAGGTACGAGATAGTATACGGGGGAAAAACGGAAACAATTGCGAGGGAGCATGGATGCAGGTTTCTAGTCGATCCAACCAGAGTTTATTACTCCTCAAAGCTTGCGACAGAGAGGGCCAGGATTGCTGGCCTTGTGAAAGAGGGGGAAAGGGTTCTTGTGATGTTTGCAGGCGTTGGACCGTATGCAATAGTTATCGCCAAACTCGCAAAGCCGAGCGAGGTAATTGGGATCGAGCTAAACAGCGCGGCTGTTGAGTATTTCAGAAAGAATGTAAAATTGAACAAGGCAGAAAACGTGAGGATATACGAAGGAGACGTTAACGAGATCGTTCCCAGGCTTGAGGGAGAATTTGACAGGATTCTGATGCCCGCACCTTACTCTGCGGAAAATTTCGTTCATCTGCTGAGGGGGAAGGTGAGAAAGGGGGGCTTTGTGCACTATTACACCTTTGAAAGCGAGAACTTTGAGGAGCTGCTCGCTAGAAAGGTTGAGGGGATTTTTCTTAAAAACGGGATAATTGCAAAAGCGGTTTTCATGCGAAGGTGCGGAAGCTTTGCGCCGTACGTCAACAGATACGTTGTTGATTTGCAGTATCTCGGGGAGCTTTAAAGATCTCCTGCGGGTATTTTCTAACCTCCTCCATTCTGAAGGGCGAGGCTTTCAGAGTAAGGTAAAAAAGCTTTTACTACCGAAAGCCTCGCCCTTTAGGGCGGGGGTGGGGAGAGAAAAATATTTATAAGATATGTATCCTTTAATATATTCTGGGAGAGTGCCTTGGAGGGCGAATCTCTAGAGCGGATGAGACCTAGAAGCACTAGACATGCTAAATACTGTGGTTATCATTTTGTATGGATCCCCAAGTACCGCAGGGATCTTCTTGTTGGGGATGTTGCTGAGTTCACTGGAGTGGTCTTGAATATACTCAGGGAGCTGGAATGCGAACCACTAGCTATAGAGGTCATGCCCGACCATGTCCATGCTTTATGCCCTCCGAGGCACTCTCCAGCCTACGTTGTGAACCATCTTAAGGGTAAGGGTGCCAGGAGAATACTGCAGAGGTTCCCGGAGCTGAAGACAGGAGCTATTCATGGGAGGCTGTGGAGCAGGAGCTACTTTGTAGCAACAGCTGGAAACGTAACAGCCGACCTCGTTAAGAAGTACGTTGAGGAGCAGTGGGAGAAGGGGAAATGAAGAGGGCAAGCGTTGTGAGGCTCACAGTTGATAAAAGCTCTGAGGAGAAGCTGAAGCTGCTGTGCAGTCTATCCTCCAAGCTCTGGAACGAGGTTAACCACGCTAGGAGGAGGATGTTCTTCGAGAAGAGGGGAGTAAACTTCAGAGCAACGTACAGGGAGTTCTACGAGAAGTATAAAACACTCATAGGCTCTGCCACAGCGCAGCAAGTTTTGAACAAGAACGATGAAGCTTGGAGGAGCTTCTTCAAAATGCTAAAGCTCAAGAAAGAGGATAAGCTACCACCGTTTATCACGAGGATCAATCCGCCGGGGTATAGGAAGAAAGATAACAAGAGGTCTCTATGGACTGCTCTGAGGAAAGACCAGTATAGGATAGAAGATGATAAAATAATTCTCAAGGGTCTGGGGGCTATTGGAAGGATAGAGCTGAGATATGAAGGTTTGGTACATTTGAAGGGAGAGCAGGGCAGGCTGGAGATACACTACGACCCAGACAGGAAGAGATGGTATGCTCATATATCATTTGAGGTAAGCGAGAAGGCTGCCAGAGGAGTATGGACCAGTGTTCCGAAGAAGCCAGGAGGGGATCTAGTGGCGGGTATTGATGCTGGTATCAACAACTTGATGGCTATATATGTTGAAAATGGCTTAACGCAACTTGTTAATGGCAGGCCATTGAAAGCCATATCCCACTACTGGAGATCGAGAATTGCCGAATATCAGTCCATGCTGAACAAATACGGTTTGAAGACTTCTAGAAGGCTTAGAACTATGTACTCCAAGTGGAGGAGACAAGTGAAGTCATATGTTGATTCAGGAGTTAGACAGGCTGTTGAGTGGCTTTATAGTGTGGGAGTCTCAGTCGTTAAGGTCGGCTACCCCAAGAACATTGCACAGGAGAATGGAGACTTCAACAACGTCCACGTATGGACATACGGCTACCTGCTGAGGAGAATTTATGAGGTTGCAGAGGAGCACGGGATAACGGCAGTCTACGTAGGCGAGGCATATACGTCATCCAGGTGCCCGATTCATGGCGAGAGGTGTGGCAGTAGAGTTAAGCGTGGACTATTCAAATGCACAAGACTGAATAAAGTATTTAATGCAGACTTAGTAGGAGCATACAACATACTCATAACCCCGAGTCCCGAGAGGGATAGGGGTAATGGGCCGGAGGCCCGGCCTGAGACTGAACCCTCAGGAAGAGGGGATGTAGTCCCAAACCTCCCCGCACTAGCGGGGACCCTAGCCTTTAGGGCGGGGAGGAGGTCAGCTTGCCGTCCATTTTCGACGGCGATGATGAAAGGGCCCTGCTGAACTGTGATGAAGGTTTTGAGTTCTGAGCCAAAATGGAAATCTGAGATCTCTAGCTCTCGATTTTAACTCATTCGAGCATGTAGGCGTAGAGAAGTGGCAGAGCTATTGTTGCATCGCAGTATACGGTCACGGCCTTGGCATCGCTTTTAAGCTTGCACCAGCTCTTCGCCTCCTCAAGCGTTGCCCCGCTCAGGCCCCCGAACTGTGGTGAGTCCGTTGTTATCTGAATTGCGTAGTCGAAACCGTCTGCAAGAAGCATCGCCTGCAGTGTGAAGTTCTTCGGCACCCCTCCGCCAACGATCACGATTCCCTTCTTTCCCCTTTTTGAGCACAGATCGAGGAGCAGCTTTGTGTCCTTTGAGTAGTTTAGAATCGCGTTTTTTCCGTAGAGCATGAGGTGAAGCCCTGCAATAGAATCGTGGAGCGTTGGGCAGATCACGGGAACCCCTTTATCAAATGCTGTTCTCAAGAAAGAATTTTCAAGCTTTTTTCCGATCTCCCAGATGATTTCGTGGCTGGAATATGTGCCGGAAAGATCGCCAAATACATCCATGAAGAATCTCTCTATCTCCTCAAAGGCTGAAGTCTCGATGTATACGTCGTATATCCTGCTAATTCCCTTCTTTGAAAGTTCAACGTCGTCTGCAAGCTCGGAACCGGAGATGTGATGGAATCCCAGTGATTCGCAGACCTCGTGAACTAGATTGGCCCCCGTTAGCACTATGGAATTTGCAAAGCCGTTCTCTATTATGCCCCTGACGACTTCTCTCAGGCCGGCAGGGATCATTGCCCCGGCGATTGTGAGGAATATGAAGGCATTCTCCTTTACCATCTCCTTCCAGATCTTTCCAGCCTGGCCAAGCCTTCTCGCATTAAAAGCCGAGTAGCAAAACTGATCGATAAGTTCCGTAACTGTTATCCCCTTTCCAACCTTTATCGGTTCAATTTTCATGGGAATATGGCTTTGGCAGTGTTTAAAAAGATTCAAAAAACATAAATACCGGTAATTAAAGAGGAATACGATGCTGGTTCTCGTCAGCCCGAAAAACCTCAGCGAAGCTCTGGAAGCTATAGCTGGTGGTGCGGATATAATAGACGTCAAGAATCCCGCAGAGGGTTCTCTGGGAGCCAATTTTCCTTGGGTTATAAGCGAGATCGCGAAGATTGCCAAGAAGCACGGGAAGGCGGTCAGCGCCACCACTGGAGACATGCCCTACAAGCCTGGAACGGCGAGCCTAGCAGCGCTGGGGGCTGCGGTTTCAGGGGCGGACTACGTCAAGGTCGGGCTTTACGGGGTTAGAAATGAGGTTGAGGCCGAGGAGGTTGTTGAGGGCGTTGTAAAGGCTGTCAAGGGCTACGATAAAGAAAAGAAGGTTGTCATTGCGGGTTACGGCGATCACTCTAGGATCAACGCAATTTCCCCGCTCAAGCTGCCAAAAATAGCGGCTGATTGCGGTGCCGATGTTGTTATGGTCGACACGGCTATAAAGGACGGGACCTCGATTTTCGATCACATGAGCTTTGAGAACCTTCGGAGCTTCGTTTCTGTAGCCAGGGAGAATGGTTTGCAGTGCGCAATTGCCGGAAACATAGGCTGGGACCATCTTGAGCTGTTGAGGAAGCTATCACCTGACATAATAGGCGTTAGAACCATCGTCTGCGAGAGGGGAAGGGATTCATCGATAAGAAGGGAGCTGGTAAGGAGGCTCAAGATGCTGGTTTAGCTTGGCAGCAGAGTTCCAGGAGATCCTTTTCGGCCTCCCTTGGGCCTTTGGCTATCAGAATATCCCCTGCAAAGATCGCCGTGTTTGCGGTTGGTCTTGTGATCCATTCGTTCTTTCTCTTTATCCCTATAATGTGCATTCCGGTATTGCTCTCAATTCTCGTTTCCTTGAGGGTTTTGTTGTGAAGCGGCGAATTCTCGCCCACGGTCACCATCATGAGTATTTCTCCGGTTCTCCGCATTGCCTCTTTGAATATCTCGGGAACTTCCATTCTGTTCAGCAGAACCTCTGCAATCTCCCTAGCGCCATCCGCAATCCGTTCAGAGCAGTGAACTATTTCTATTATCGGAATCAGGATCGATGGATCCTCAAACTTTCTGCTCGCGCTTAAAATCAGCTTCTCGACCTCGAACTTCATGTTGTCCAACACGTTCTCGATGTAAACGACCTCCAGGGCGACCTCCTCGTTTCCGTATATCAGGGAGGAGTAGGCCAGATCCACGGCAAGTTCTGAGAGGTTTTTCATCTCTATGAGCAGATCGACTGCTCTGTCAAGTTCAGGAATTTCGAGCTCGGTTGCTATGCCTATCTCCTTCGCTTCATTCAGAACAAATTCGTAAAGCCTCGGAACGCTGTTCGGATCCCCCCGGACAAATAGCACATCGCCCCTCATTATCCTTGTATCCCTGTTAACGTCAAAAATCCACTCGAGATCCCTTTTTATTGCTATTACCCTCATCCCCGTGACCTTCTGGAACATCACCTCCCCCAGCGTCTTTCCCGCTATGGGGGAATTATCAGGAACCCTGACCTTGAGAATTGTCTCCTCCGAATGAGTGAGGATGAGGTTAACGACGTTCTTCGGGAGTTTGTAGCCCCTGAGCACAAGCGACGAGATATCCCCTGCAGCGCTGCTCATCTTCTGTCCTGCTGCCGCGATCTGCAGAACGGACACAATTCGCTCGGCATCCCTTATATTCCTAACGGAAAGCGCAGCCTTTTTTCTGATCTCTTTTATTAGATCGATGAACTTCGCTTCCAGTTCGAGAACTTCTTCTGCAACGTCCTCCACGTCATATAGGACCGAAGAGTAGGCAAGGTCTATTATCAGTTCGCTTGTATTTCTGATCTCTATCAGCAGATCCTTTACAGTTTTGGGCATCCTGAATAAGATGAGAATTTGAATGATTTAAGCTTTTCTGCAATTTGGTATTGCTGAAATTTTTCAGTTCTTAAACCTCTATTCTTTCCCTGTATAGACTTTCATATTCATGGAATTTTGACCTGCTGAGCAGATGAATGTTTATTCTGGGATCTTCTGCAATCTTTTTCACGATTTCACAGTATTCCTCGAATCTGAGTCTCTCAGGAATCGAGTCTGAGACAATCAGTATGTCCAGATCTGAGGAAAGTTTGTGATCCCCCCGTGCGAAGCTTCCGACAATGAATACCTCACATTCTCTGAAAAGCTCTCTTGCCCTTCTCTTCATGTCCCTTGCGATATCGAAGGCTTTGGCGAAGAACTCACCGTTCTTCTTGAGCATCTCGTAGTATTTCATCATATCGAATCGAGAAATTTCTTTGCAAGTTTAAGGCAGCCTTCTACGGTGTTCTTTGAGTATTCCACATCGAAATATCTTGAGGCAGTATATGCAAGTTCTATCTCTCTTAAGGTGTCAGCATTCTCAATGTAGAAGTCCTTCATTTCGGCTAGCTCGAAAAGAAGCTTGAGGCTGTGGGTCTTTGGTATCTCTCCATATTTTCTCGATATCACGAATTTTAATCCGAGCTGAATTGCCTGCTCTAGGAAGAGCATCGCAAAGTCGAATTCTTCTTTTTCAAAGCTTTCGATGGCCTTTGAGTAGAAGCGAAGAGCTTTTTTCTTGAGGAATTCCATATATTGGATTCTGAAAGCGGAATTAAAACTTTTCGCACTCCAGTATCGAGTCTTATAACTGAAAACCCGTCTTTCAGAGCGGGGATGGGAAAGCTGCAGGTCCCCCGAACCTGACAGCACGTACTTCGTCAAATGCAGAAAAATATATCACTATTATGCAAAAAGCTTAAATACTTGTAACTAAACAAAGCTTTTGGCGGCGGGGTAGCGAAAGGTATACTCCGTCCGCTAAATCGCAGGATTTATATAGTAGGAAGTGAACGAAAATGCGGAAGGAGGGTGAGAGGATGAAAAAGTATGGATTGATAGGATTGATGTTGTTAGTGATGTTAGCGACGCCAGCGATGGCCCAGCCAAGTCCAAATCCGGGACCAATAAGTGTTCCAGAGTTAGGCATCAACTCAATGAAGATCTTGGATGACGATGGGATCGTTACCTACGGTGAAACAGTAAAGATCGTGGTATACTACGAAGTACCAGATCCAAACATATATGGTTCGAGGTATGTGGGTATCTACGAATGGAGTAAATATGAAAACACGGTCCAGCCAACTAGTGATATAGCCTACTACTTGGATCCAGACAATTACAAATGGATCGGTTCCTTGGATACAAGTAGATCTCAGATGACCTTTGAGATAAATACAGCTACAGAAGGAATAAAGGCTGGTACTTATTACGTGGTCGTATTTAACAGCAGTTATCTATCTGACAATAATTACGTTATACTAAAAGTGGAACCTGTAGCAGGAAAACCTGAGGTAAGTATAAGCGCAACGCCGATGACGGCAGCCCTCGGCGACCAGGTTGAGCTAAAATACTCAATGAGCGGGTCTGACATGTACTATGTGATGGTATTCCTCACTGGTTGGTCGAAGAATGGCACTCCGAATCTTTACATAGCAAACTGTACAGGCGGCAGTTGGGTTTGGGTTGACCCCTCTAATTCGACAATGGTAGTGACGACACTTGCAACTCTCCAGGGTGCGGGAAACTTTGGACCTTACACGACGTTTGATCAGGATTCATGCGGAGTCAAGTTCTTCGATTTAACCCAAGACAAGAACTTTACCAGCGATACGGAGGGGTTCATAGTTGCAAAGATTGTGGCGATGGCTGCAAGTGGCTATAATCTAAGTGATCCAAATGATCGAATAAGGTGGGCAACGAACTTCATAAGTGGAACTGATCCTACAAAGGCTGAAGCTGTTCAGGCGATAATCGTTGCGAAGCCAACGCTTAGCTCGATAAGCGTTCCCTCTAAGCACGTAAGGGGAACTGATCTGACAATTACGGGTGTTACCAACGTAGCAGAGAGTAAAAGTAAGTACGATGCTGGAGCTGAGAACTTGGTTGTGCTAAATATCACAGACTTAAATGACGTTCCAAAGGTTAACGCAACTGCAATAATTGGAAAAGACAAGACATTCAGCATAAAAATCGACAACTTTGGAACAACCTATCCACCTGGTGGACTGGATACTGGTTACTATAAGGCGAAGTTCACACTTATAACTGATGAAGGCTTTACGGATGAGGAGACAACGGTATTCGAGCTGGTAAATGGAATGGTTAAGATTCAGCCTGACAAGACAACTGTCACGAGAGGGGACAAGGTTAAGTTCACGATCGTGACAAACCTGAAGGTCAACAGTCCCGTGAATTTCACAATTAAGGATGCAAGGATAATTGGGGGGTCTGGAGAAATAACCGAGACTCTGAGAGTAGACGCCACAGGAAAAGCCTATAAGGAGATAACTGTTGCTCAGACAGCTCCCTTGACAGAATACAAGTTCGAAGCAACGATTGCCGGTGATGTAAAGGATACAATTTCGATCTCAGTCGTGAAGCAGACACTCGATTTGAGCGTTGACAAGACGACCGTTGCAAGAGGTGGCGAACTCAGGTTCACAGGGACCACGACTGCTGACGTGGTGTATGTATTTGCCAGTGAGGATAACGTCTTCGATGGAGTGTACGAAGTACCGAGCGATACAGTATTCCCAACTGCAAATCTTACAACCCAGAAATTCTATCCAGACAGCAACGATAGGCTTGACTTCAAGCTTGAGGTTCTGAAGAGTGCTGATGCTGGTACCTACTACCTGTACTTCTATGCCCCTGTTAACAGCTCA
>Ga0078972_1003841_pt1 | contig 43593 bp, 42 predicted proteins | sample YelNatPaOPGAMG01_FD_67568 | JGI IMG/M metagenome (GOLD analysis project Ga0078972, IMG submission 67568) | Hot spring thermophilic microbial communities from Obsidian Pool, Yellowstone National Park, USA - OP-RAMG-01 (SPADES assembly) (version 2) | ecosystem: Environmental > Aquatic > Thermal...
GAATATTTCAAAATTTTCATATTTTTTTCACATCAACATCATCAATACACCCAAAGATTATTCCGAATCAAAACTTAAAATCAAACAAATACATGCTAAATCATGATGTGCGTCAAGATTATGATAAATATTACAAAACTGTCATTCCCAACCTGATTGGGAATCTCCCTTACAAAAAAGGCGATTCCAGCAATTGATAAACCGTATCCTTAACGTCACCCTCAACCTGATCGGGGACGAGAATGACAGTGTGAATGATTCTCCTCGAACAGGCCTATGATATTCAGTCCCGTCATCCCTCAAGCCTTTTGTCATTCCGGCCTACGAGCCGGAATCGCCTTAGAACTTATTCGCAAATATTTCATGAATGCACATATTCTATACTAAATCTCTTTTAAAAGTGAAATGAATGAACAGCACGTAGCACGTGGCGGAAAGAGAGTAGTGATTAGTGATTAGTGAGCAATGAGCAGTAAATGGCGAATGCCGGAGTCAACGACATTTCACATTTAAAGTTGATCAAGTATATGATATAATAATATGAATTTTCAAGAAAGATCGAAGATAATATAGAAGAATATAAATAGAAGAGGTGAAAAAGTTGTCCAAGCCTTTTTACGTGACAACACCTATATATTACGTCAATTCCGATCCGCATATAGGTTCTGCTTATACAACCATCGTGGCAGATGTTGTTGCTCGATACAAAAGAATGCTCGGATACGATACATTTTTTCTTACTGGAACAGACGAGCACGGTCAAAAGATAATGAGGGCTGCGAAAGAGAAAGGAATGGAGCCAAAGGATTTCGTTGATGAACTTGCACAAAAATTCATAAAATTATGGAAGGAACTTGACATTTCAAATGATCTTTTCATAAGGACGACTGATGATTACCACGTTAAAACGGTCCAGAAACTTTTCCAGAAAATGTACGATAAAGGAGACATATACCTTGGAAAATACGAGGGATGGTATTGTGTCTATGATGAAACCTTCTGGACTGAAAAGGATGTAGGCGCGGATAAATTGTGCCCGGTTTGCCACAGACCACTTGAACACGTTGAGGAAGAAAACTATTTCTTTAAACTTTCGAAGTACACAAAACCGCTTTTGGATCATTTCAAAACGCATCCGGATTTTGTTGAACCTGATTTCAGGAAAAACGAAATGCTTAAAATTCTCGAAGGCGGACTTGAAGATATAAGTGTTTCAAGGACTTCATTTAATTGGGGAATTCCGTTACCATTCGATCAAAAACATGTGATATACGTTTGGTTTGATGCCCTTGTGAATTACGTTTCAGCCATTGGTTACGGAAGAGATGATGAGATGTTCAAAAAATACTGGCCTGCAGATGTACATTTCGTTGGAAAAGAGATAAATCGTTTTCACTCCCTCATCTGGCCGGCCATGCTGATGAGTGCAGAATTGCCTTTGCCAAAGAAGATCTTTGCCCATGGGTGGCTGACCGTTAACGGAGAAAAGATCTCAAAGTCAAAGGGAAATGCCGTTGATCCAAGAGTACTTGTCAATGCTTATGGATTGGATGCCGTAAAATATTACCTGTTGCGGGACATTTCTTTTGGAAATGATGGCGATTTTTCCGAAGATAATCTCATTGTCAGGATAAATGCCGATCTTGCCAACGATCTTGGGAACCTCGTTCATAGGACACTTTCGATGGTAAACCAGAACTTTTCCGAATTGCCCTCTCCAAAAGTTGAAAGCGCAGTTGATGAAGATTTAAAAAATTTACTTTTAAAGACCATAGACGATTATTTTAAATACATGGAAAAATTCAAATTCACCGAATCTTTAACGCAAATATGGGATTTAATTAAATTTTCGAACAAATATGTGGATCTTACGGAACCATGGCTACTTGCAAAAGATCCATCGAAGCATGAAAGACTCGGTACGGTACTTTACAATCTCGTTGATGTGATGAGAAATGTATCTATAATGCTTTCTCCGATAATGGTAAAAACGGCACAAAATCTTTCAAACAAGATAAATCAAAAGATAGATGTCAATCTTTTAGGATGGCATAAAACCATTTCGGGGGTAAAAATAGAAGTTGGAGATCCTCTATTTCCGAGGATAGACACGACGATATGGAAAAAGGTGATAAAAATGGTGGAAACAAATGAACAGGTCTCTGACAAGAAGCCGGAGATAACGATAGAAGATTTCGCAAAACTTGATCTAAGAGTTGCGAGAATAAAACAGGCTGAAAGGGTTCCAAAATCCGATAAACTCGTTAAATTGTTACTTGACATAGCGGGCGAAGAAAGACAAATAGTCGCCGGAATAGGCGCTGTTTATACACCTGAATCTTTGATCGGCAGAGAGATCATCGTCATTTACAACCTCAAGCCTGCCAAGTTGATGGGAGTAGATTCAAACGGAATGCTTTTGGCCGCCAAAGACGGTGAAAAATTAAGAATTCTTACGGTTGACGGTTTTGTTGAAACCGGCGCCAAAATTTCTTGAGGTGTTGATGATGGAGGAGATAAAAAGATCTATTTCGGAAGAACTCGTTGAATCTTACATGAATTACTCGATGAGTGTCATAATCGGAAGGGCAATTCCGGATGTAAGAGATGGGCTTAAGCCTGTTCAACGCAGAATACTTTTTTCGATGAAAGAACTCAACCTTAAAAATAGCGGACCGACGAAAAAGAGCGCAAGGATTGTCGGAGAGGTCATGGGTAAGTACCATCCGCACGGAGATATGGCGATATACGATGCCATTGTTAGACTTGCCCAGGATTTCACAATGAGATATCCACTTGTTCAAGGACAAGGTAACTTTGGGTCGATAGACAGAGATCCGGCGGCGGCCTCAAGGTACACGGAGGCAAAGTTATCAAAATTGGCCGAAGAGATGTTAGAAGATATAGACGAAAATACGGTCGATATGGTTCCAAATTTCGATGAAACACTCAACGAACCTGTTGTGTTGCCCTCCAAAATACCGCAATTGTTGCTCAACGGTGCATCAGGCATAGCCGTAGGTATGGCAACATCTATTCCTCCGCATAATATAGGTGAACTTGCCGATCTTATAGTAAAGTTCATAGACGATCCACAGATGGACGATGAAAAGGTTGCCGGACTTTTGAAAGGACCGGATTTCCCAACCGGTGGCATCATCATGGATTCAGAATCTATAAAAAACATATACTTGACTGGCCGTGGAAGTCTTATCGTAAGATCGAGGACAAGCATAGAAGAAATCAAAAACAGAAACAGAATAGTTGTTACCGAAATACCCTACGGTGTTTCAAAGGCCACTTTAATAGAGGAGATCGCCGATTACGCCAAAAACGCTAAAGAAACCTTAATTTCGGATATTCGAGATGAATCAGACAAAGATGGCCTTAGAATCGTTATCGAAGTTTCAAGAAATGCCGATCCCAATATAGTCTTGAACAGGCTTTTAAAGCATACATCTCTTGAGACTCATTTTGCAGTTCACATGCTCGTCATAGATCATGGCAAGCCCAAACTCATGAATTTAAAACAAATCATAAAAGCCTTTGTGGATCACAGATATGAAGTTGTAAAAAGAAGAAGCCAATTCGAATTTGAAAGATTCTCAAAAAGGGCTCATGTCGTCGAAGGATTGATAAAAGCGTCAATGGCAATAGGCACAGTTGTCGATATAGTTAAAAATGCCAAAGATCTGGGAGATGCCATCGATGGTCTTATGAAAGTGCTCGGAGTTTCAAAAGAACAGGCCGAGGCCATAATGGACATGAAACTTCAGAGGTTGACAACTCTTGAGCATCAAAAGTTAGATGAAGAATACAGAACGCTCACGCAGGATATGTCAAAGTTAAGAGAACTTTTGGGCGCAGACGAAAAGATCATGGAAGAGATAAAAAAGGAGACATTGTACATAAAAGAGAAGTATGGCGATAAAAGAAGAAGCGAGATAGCTCAAAACACCGAAAACATAAACATAGAAGATCTTATAACGGATGACGATATGGTGGTAACCATAACACGAAACGGATATGTTTCTTCGACAAAACTTGAAAATTACAAGATGCAGAACAGAGGCGGAAAAGGTAATATCTCAATGCGCACAAGAGAAGACGATTACATCGAGCATGCCTTTGTGACAACGCGTTTGAGTTATACAGGGTTCATAACAAACCTTGGGAAGTTCTACTTCATGAAAAATTACAACTTTCAGGAAAGCGAAAAAGGCACAAAGGGTAAACTTATATTGAATTATTTCAATCTTTTGCCAAATGAAAAGGTCAAATCGATTATCTCGATAGGTCACAACCTTGACTCTTCAAAAGACCTTTGGATAGCCACTAAAAAAGGAAAGATAAAAAGAATGTCCCTTGGCAATTTCTCATTCAGGTTCAACGGTGTCAATGCGCTTAAACTCGAGGATGAAGATGAAGTTGTCGATACGGCCTTGACCGATACAAAAGATAAAAACATCATAGTACTTTCAACTATGAAGGGTTTTGTATCTTCCTTCAAAGACGAAGATGTAAGGCAAATGGGAAAAAATGCCATGGGAATAAAGGGCATAAAACTTCAATCTGGTGATGAAGTTGTTTCCATGATAGTTGTTAAAGAAAGCGAAGTTGAAGACATTCAACTGCTTACCATAAGTGAAAAAGGTCTTGGTAAGAGAAGTCGTTTTTCCGATTACGCTGTACACAAACGTGGAGCGCGTGGACTTAGAAATCTCAAACTTACAGGAAAGAATGGATTTGTCGTTGGAACCGTGAAGGTTGTGGAATCGGACGAAATAATAGCCGTTACCGCGAGCGGAAAAGCGATAAGATTTAAAGTCTCGGATCTTTCTATAACAAGCAGAAACACACAGGGATTCAGATGCATCGATGTAGGCGAAGATGACAAAGTCGTTACCTTTGCGCCGTTGAGAGGGATCGATTCTTGAAAGTCGTTTGTGCTATAGCATACGATGGAACGAATTTTCATGGTTCTCAGTTTCACCCTGTAGTAAGGACAGTTCAAGGAGAGTTCAACATAGCACTTGAAAAAATTCTAAAACAGCCTTTAAGAACGGATCTCGCCGGCAGAACAGATGCCGGAGTTCACGCAAATTACCAGATTTGTTCATTCGATCTTACAAACAAAAGGATGAATGAAAAGAATTTCAAGGAAGCGTTTAATTCTTTGCTGCCCGACGATATGCGCGTCATGAAAGTATGGTTTGAAGATGATTCCTTCAATCCGAGAAGTAATGCGACAAAAAGGATTTACCATTATTTCATATATAACGCTAAAGAAAGGAATGTTTTTTTAAGGGACCGTGTATGGTGGTTCCCATACCATTTGGACGTTGAGAAAATGAGAGAAGGGGCTAGATACTTTGAAGGCACCCACGATTTTACTTCGTTTGCGTCTATAGACAAAGATGACGATCGAACTCCGGTAAGAACTATCTACAGGGTAAGGGTGTTGACGTATTCAAAATACATGCTTGTAAGGTTTGAAGGTAAATCTTTCTTGCGCAGGATGGTAAGGAATATGGTTGGTACACTTGTCAAAGTTGGAACCGGCGATTGGAATCCGGAAAAAATTCAAGAATTGTTAGAAATTAAAGATAGAACTAAATGTGGTGCAACGGCGCCGTCTCAGGGCCTTTACCTTTATCGCGTTTGCTTTGAACAAAAACAGAATAGAGTTGTCTATGAAGAAGAGAGTAGATGAAGTGCTCGTTTCTCGCGGCCTTTTCTCCTCTCGCAGTAGGGCAAGAGATGAAGTGCTTTTTGGAAGGATAAAGGTAAATGGTAAAATGGTATCGAAGGCAGGAAAATTGATAGAAGAAAATTCAAAAATAGAGGTAGACGGCAAGACATATGTTTCGCGCGGCGCTTACAAACTTTTGAAAGGTCTCGATGAATTCAAAATAGATCTAAATGGTAAGGTGTGTTGCGATCTTGGATCTTCAACAGGTGGCTTTACGCAGGTCATGATCGAAAGAGGAGCGATACGCGTGTACGCCATCGACGTGGGGTTGGGAGAATTAAAAATAAAAGATCCAAGAATTGTGCTTATGGAAAAAACCAACGCGAGGTTTTTGAAAAGACGTGATTTTGAACTTCCGATAGATTTTGTATCGTGCGATCTTTCTTTTATATCTTTAAAACACATTTTGCCGGTGATAAAGGAAATTTTGGGTGAAGACGGAATTTCTGTCTGTCTTGTGAAGCCTCAATTTGAAACCGGTGCGAGGGTAAAAAACGGAATCGTGAGATCAAAGAACACCCACGTTGAAATTTTGAAAGAGATGTTGAATTTCGCTCAAAGCGAAGGGTTCAAAGTTGGGGGTTTGACCTTTTCGCCTATAAAGGGAGGAAGTGGAAACATAGAGTTTTTGATGGAATTGAACAAAAATTTTACCGGTTCTTTTGACGTTGAGAACGTCGTGAATTCGGCATGGATTGAACTGGAGGGATGAAATGTCTATTGTTGATAAATTATTCGATCCTAACAAGAGATTTTTGAAGAGGGCTGAGAGGATCGTTGAAGAGATAAATGGATTTGAAGAAAAGATGAAATCTCTTTTGGATTCGGATTTTCCCGCTAAAACGGCCGAATTAAAAGATAGACTCGAAAAGGGAGAAACTTTAGACGACCTTTTGCCTGAAGCCTTTGCGCTTGCAAGAGAAGCATCCAAACGCGCAATTGGAATGAGACCTTTCGATGTTCAGTTGATGGGGGCGCTGGCACTTCATGAAGGCATGGTGGCTGAAATGAAGACCGGCGAAGGAAAGACCTTGGTTGCCGTTATGGCCGTTTACCTTAACTCTTTAGAAGGTAAAGGCGTGCACGTTGTAACCGTCAACGATTATCTTGCAAAAAGAGATGCCAATTGGATGAGACCCGCTTATGAACTTTTGGGCTTGAAAGTTGGATTTCTACAATCAGAAATGAATCAGGATGAAAGGAGAGCCGCTTACAACTGCGATATAACTTACGGAACTAACACGGAAATGGGATTTGACTATCTCAGAGACAATCTTGCTTACCTGCCAGAACAAAGAGTTCAAAGAGGTCACAATTACGCCATTGTCGATGAGGTTGACAGCATCTTAATAGATGAGGCAAGAACTCCTTTGATAATCTCGGGGCCGGCAGAAAACTCTTCAAGACTTTACAAACAATTCGCATCGCTTGCCAAGAAACTCAAAAGAGATGAAGATTTCAAAATTGACGAAAAACAAAAGACGATCTCTTTGACCGAAGAAGGAATAAAGAAAACAGAATCGATGCTCGGCGTTGAAAATCTTTACGATCCGGCAAATGTAGAGTACAACTTTCACATGCTTAACGCTCTGAGAGCCTTACACCTATATAAAAAAGATGTTGATTACATTGTTAGGGGAAATGAGGTTGTCATAGTCGATGAATTCACCGGAAGAATTTTGGAAGGAAGAAGATATAACGAAGGCCTTCATCAGGCCATCGAGGCAAAAGAAAATGTTCAGGTAAAAGAAGAGTCGATCACTTATGCGACGATAACGCTTCAAAATTACTTTCTCATGTACAACAAAATTGCAGGTATGACCGGAACCGCTTACACTGAACGGGAAGAATTCGATCAGATATACAAAATGAAAGTTATAATGATACCGACAAATAAGCCCATGATAAGAAAAGACATGAATGATCTTATATACAGAACCGAAGTTGAAAAATATAACGCCATCGTTGAAGAAGTGGCGAAAAGACATGAAAAAGGTCAACCTGTGCTTATAGGCACAACATCGATAGAAAAGAACGAAAAACTCAGTGCTTTACTGAAACGTAAGGGTATACCGCATGAAATTTTAAATGCCAAAAATCATGAAAAAGAGGCTGAAATAATAGCCAAAGCCGGCGAAAAGAATGCCGTCACCGTTGCAACAAACATGGCAGGTAGAGGTGTTGACATAAAACTTGGCGAAGGCGTTGTACAGTTGGGTGGCCTTTTCGTACTTGGAACCGAAAGACATGAAGCAAGGCGTATAGACAACCAGTTAAGAGGCAGATCAGGCCGTCAGGGAGATCCGGGAGAATCAAGATTTTACCTTTCGACTGAAGATAATTTACTTAGAATCTTCGGCGGTGACAGGATGAAATCTCTCATGAACACCCTGAAAATTGCCGAAGGAGAGCCTATCGAACATTCGATGCTTTCCACTTTGATAGAACAGGCTCAAAAAAAGGTTGAGGGCATTCATTTTTCGATAAGAAAACATCTACTTGAACTCGATTCTGTGCTTGATAGACAAAGAAATGCCGTTTATTCACATAGAAATTGGATTCTCGACGGTACAGATGTCGAAACACACCTCATGGAGATCTTTGAAGATGTCGTTGACAGAAGAATAGAAAATTACCTGCCCGGAAAAGATATAGATGCCTGGAATTGGGATACCTTCTCGAATGAATTGAAGATGATCTTTCCTTTCTTTTCTTTAGATGGAAAGTCAAAAGAAGATCAACAAGAATTAAAATCTCAGATCATGAAAGAGATAAAAGAAAATTACGATATGAAGGTTTCCGAAGTAGGCGAAGCACGTTTTCCACAAATTCTCAAATACGTGATGTTAAAAGTCATAGATGAAAGATGGCGATTGCACCTTCAAGAGATAGACCTCTTGAAAGAATCGGTCAACCTTAGGGCTTACGGTCAAAAAGATCCAGTCATTGAATTTAAGAGAGAAAGTTACGAACGATTTGAAGAGATGGTCGATGGAATGTACGACGATATATCGACGATAGTCTTCAGAATAGTCATGGTCGATGAACAAAAAGAGAAGGAGCGTGCGAAAAAATCTTTCTCGGTGCTTCAAACCCAACATTCAGATTTCACACTGGCAAATGGAAAGGAACAGGAAAAAGTTGATCAAGCAAAAAAGAAAAGAATGCGCGTTAAAAGATGAGGTGGTTCGGTGATAAATTACGATCTAAAAGTTAAGATAGACGACGTGACAAAAAGGTTCAGAGAACTTTCCAAAGTATTCGATGATAAAAAGATTAAATCAGAGATAGAATCTTTTGAGGTCAAAACCTCTACGGATGATTTTTGGAATGATCCAAAGAAAGCCCAGGATATATTAAAACAACTGAAAGAATACAAGGAAAAATATGAAATGTTCGAACAAATGAAGTCAAAGATGGAAGACATGACGGTGGGCCTTGAACTTGCCGATGAAGATGAGGATTTTGTGCAACATCTTGAAGAGATCGTCGATGACGCAAAAGATGCCGTTGAAAAATTTGAACTCGTGATGATGCTTAACGGAAAGTTTGACGATTTGAATTGCTACCTTTCGATTCATCCCGGAGCCGGTGGAACGGAATCTCACGATTGGGCACAGATGCTTTTAAGAATGTACACAAGATGGGCGGAACGTAAAGGATTCGAAATAGAAGAAATAGACCTCCAGCCGGGAGAAGAGGCCGGCATAAACAGCGCAACTATAATGATAAAAGGAGATTACGCTTACGGATTTTTGAAATACGAAAGGGGTGTTCACAGACTTGTCAGAATATCCCCATTTGATGCTGCAAAAAGAAGACATACATCTTTTGCCTCCGTCAACATTTTGCCAGAACTCAAAGAAGATGTTGAAGTTGAAATAAAAGACGAAGATTTAAGAATAGACACGTACAGAGCCTCGGGAGCCGGCGGACAACACGTTAACAGAACTGATTCTGCCGTGAGAATAACTCATATTCCGACTGGAATAGTGGTTTCATGTCAAAACGAAAGATCTCAATTTCAAAACAAAGATACCGCCATGAGAATTTTAAAGGCAAGGTTGTACCAACTCGAACTCGAAAAAAGGCAGGCTCAATTGCAGAAGATTCAGGGTACTTTAAAAGAGATAAGTTGGGGAAGTCAAATAAGGTCTTACGTCTTTCAACCTTACACGATGGTCAAAGATCATCGCACCGATCATGAATCAGGGAATATTCAAGCGGTGATGGATGGAGAAATCGATGACTTTATTTATTCGGAACTCGTCTTCTTTGCTAAAATGGGTATTGTTGATATTTGAAGTTTTCGCATCGACGGGTTTTTCATCTGTTTACATCTTAAATCAATCGGGAAACAAGGAAATAACGAATCAGGTGAACGGATGGGACAATGAATTTTTGCCTTCGCTTGAGAAAATGTGGGGGATCTACCCTCAAAAACCAATTTACATGATCATAACCAATGAAAATCTTGGTCTTGAGATGGGAAATGCCACAGATTATCCAACCTTCTTTCAGGTAACGGTTACCATGCGATACCCTCTGTCCGAAATCAAAGGTACGGTAGCACACGAGTTAATGCACGTTTTTCAATTCTCATGGATGGAGAGATATGGCAAGCAGATGCCTTTATGGGTGATGGAGGGGCTGGCAACATGGTATGGTGGAGAAATGGGATTCTATCCTGCATCTTTGAATTACAATCCCTTTCTTTTTCAATCCGTAAATCCACTTGATTACGAAAATTATCCTTCTAACACGACAAATTTGCAGGAGTACTATGCCGAAGTTTACGCTCTTTTCCTTGAAATGAACAAAAAGATAAACTTTGAAAGATCACTTCCTCAAATACTCGAAAGCGTGAGATTGAATTCCGACTGGAAAACGGCTTTTTCCGAATCTCTTGGAGAAAATTTTGACCTTTTTTATTCGAATTGGCGGAATTCAACCTTTTATTATCTTGTTTTTGATTTCATAGTCTTTTGGGGAATATGGATTTTTGTCCCGATCTTTTTGCTTTACATCTTTTTAAAAAATTTCTTCCATACAAACAGAGAAGAAAATGATGATGAGATAAAACACCTTGAAGACATTTACGGAAAAGCGTATTGGTCTAACGAAGAAAAGGGAGAAACAGATGAAAAAAGTGATGGTGATAGCCGGACAAAATGATCAAACCTACGGCCAAAGATTAACTTACAGAAAAGTAAGAGACATCTTGACTGAGAAAAACATTGAATGTGCATACCCCAAATTTTCTTTTCAGATGATGGCCATTATGCCATTTTACGATGGACTGATAGTTTCCGGCAGATTAGAAAATTTCCTTGAAAGTACAGCCATAATAGATCTGGCATTAGAATTCAGAAAACCGGTATTTTTTTTTGGCGTAAACCTGGAAGGAATGAAAAGAAATTCGTTATATCACGTCTCGACAGAACTTATGAGTCCTTTTCTGACAGGTTTTGTAACCGATGAGGTTGCTGCAAAATGGGCATCTTTGTGGTCACCTGCGAAAATAGAAGCAGGCGTGGATATCGCAAATGTTTATCTTTTAGAAAAGGCCGAGTATGAGAAAGGCAAATTCGCCGTTTTTGCACCTTCGCAAAACGGAATTTTGAAATACTCTCCAGATCAAGAATGGTTTTTACACACGGATTCGAGGGTAATTGTCGAAGATCCGAGAGATTCAAAAAATGCCGTGAAATTTGCCCAAAAAATCAAGTCAGACGATGTGGCCTTGATCTTCAAAATTGAAGATATAATGGACGCAGTCAAAAATGCAAAATTTGTTTTATCTGAAAAATTTTACACAAGCCTCACGGCCATCGCTTTTGAAACACCCTTTTTGCACGTTGACAGAAAAGCACTTAGATATTTCGGAAAAGAGTTATCCGCTTATGTTTGCAATCCGGAAGATACTGATCTTGCCCTTGCTTTTTCGAAAATCAACGAATTTGATCTTTCAAAAGTTCAAAATTTCAATTCGGCGATAAAAGAAAGATACAAAAAAATGTATTTGGCCCTTGATGAATTCATAAATGCTTTGTAAGGAGGCCTATGATGATTCAAGATCTCATCGATCTTGTGAAGATCATGTTTTCAATGAGAAGATGGAATAACAAACCAACTTTTGATTCCATAAGCGAGGCTTCAAATAGCGGTTTTGTGCTTCACGTTGCCCATCTGCTTGCCATGCTCGAAATCGAATCGGGCAACAAAGTTGACATGGTAAAGTTGATAAGCCGTATTTTACTGAAAGATATGCCGAAATGCATAATTTCTGACATTTCTCTTTCAACTAAAAGCATGATCCAATCCTTATCACCTGCTGCATGGAATAAATTGTACGAAAGTTCGGTCGAAGAGGTTATAAAATACGTACCGGATCGATTTAAAGAAAAATTCGAAGATGCAATGATCAACTCAAGAGATCAATCAATTGAAGGAAGAATAGTAAATGCCGCGGATCTTTACGCCGCTTACAAAGAAGCAGAGATAAATTTGAGGTTCTTTCCGGAATATTTCAAAGAACCATTTGAATCGATAGAAAATAACATGAAAAACGTTGAAATTGAGTCATTCAAAACGTTTTTATCAAGCAACGAATTACGCACTTACCTTTCGTTGATAAGAACCCTCATTTACGCCATAAGGTGGAATCAGCATCCAAGGACTGTTCTTACCACCGTGTCAGGTCACACATTTTTTGTCACTTTCGTCGCTTATCTTATGGCCGAAGAAACTAATAATGTAAACGTACTTAACGCAATTGAAAGGGCCATCTTTCACGATGTACCTGAAACTTTGACAGGCGATATCATCTCTCCGACAAAAAGACGTGTCGAGGGATTTGAATCGGCAGTTGAAGAAGTTGAATCGAAGATGGTTCACAAGGTACTCCTTCCGCTTTTGCCAAACAAAATAGCAAAACATTACGATCCTTTGATGCTTAAGCCCTTTGAAGGCGGAATCGAAGGGAAAATAGCAAAAGCCTCAGATCTAATGGGAAGTTTGATTGAATGTCAGATGGAGATTGAAAATGGAATGCAAACAGGTTTTTTCAGCCGCGGATATGAATCTTTAAAAAATCAATTAAAAGCGATGAACTTGAAAATTGTCGATGAGATGATGAACTAAGATATGCTATAATTTAAGTAAAAGTTTATGGAGGCCCAAAATGGATGACATTCAGGATTTTGTCGGTAAGTTGGTTGTGAAGAATGACACAAAAATAATTTTGCTTGTCATGGATGGACTTGGTGGTGCACCAAACCTTGGTGGTATGACGGAACTCGAGGCTGCAAATACGCCAAATCTTGATATGCTTGCAAAGGCATCGGATCTCGGACTAAGTGTACCGGTGCTTCCAGGAATAACTCCAGGCAGTGGCCCAGGGCACCTCGGAATTTTTGGATACGATCCGATAAAATATCAGATAGGGAGAGGTATATTAGAGGCTCTTGGAATAGGAATCGAGGTATCTGAAAAAGACGTTGTCGCTCGTGGAAATTTCGCCACCTTCGATGGTGAAACCGTTGTGGATAGGAGAGCCGGAAGACCCGCAACTGAAGAAAACGTCAAGGCATGTCAACTCATAAATTCAAAAATAAAAGAGATAGATGGAGTTAAAGTTCAAGTTTTTCCGGGTGTCGAGCATAGGTTTGTTTTAAAATTGACAGGAGATGGTCTTGCAGACAACCTGACAGATGCCGATCCGCAAAAAGATGGAGAAAAAATGCTGTACACAACTGCAATAAATGAAGAATCACGAAAAACAGCTGAGATCATCAACAAGTTCATAAAACAGGTGGCAACGATCCTTAAAAATAACGGAAAAATAACAGGATGCTTGTTAAGAGGCTTTTCAAAACATCCCGTCATGCCTAAATTTCCTCAAATTTATAAGATGAGAAGCGCAGCCATAGCGACTTATCCCATGTACAGAGGACTTGCAAAACTCGTTGGAATGGATGTTTTAGAAGTTCCGCACGTGGATGATGAAGCGGGAAGTTTGCAATCAGAGATAAAAGTGTTAAAAGACAATTACGATAAATACGATTTCTTTTATTTTCACGTCAAGCATACGGATTCTTACGGCGAAGATTCAAATTTTCTCGCAAAAGTGGATGTCATAGAGATAGTCGATAGGGCAATTCCGCAAATTATGTCTCTAAAGCCAGACGTGCTTGCGGTTACCGGAGATCATTCTACACCTTCTTTGGTTGGCGGGCACAGTTGGCATCCAGTACCACTTTTGATTCATTCAAAATATTCAAGATATGGCCTTGCAGAGAAGTTTAGCGAAAAAACTTGTGCCACAGGAAGTATCGGAACAATTGAAGCCAAAAACATCATGACGTTGTTGATGGCCAATGCCATGAGACTCGAAAAGTACGGAGCGTGACGTATGGCATGCAAAAAAGTGATTAGACATTAGGCATTAGTGGAAAGAGCGCATAGCATGTAAAAAAGTGATTAGACATTAGGCATTAGACATTAGTGGAAAGAGCGTATAGCATATGGTGTGGAAAGGCAAATTCGTGACAGTTAATTGAAAAAGATAAAGGCAATTTAAGGTTTGATAATATACTAAATCTCTTTTATACTTGATCAACTTTAAATATGAAATATCGTTGGCTTCGGCATTCGCCTTTCGGTGTCTGTCCTCGCTGCGCAGCGTCGGCCACCTCTCGGCATCATGCCCTGCGCCGAACGTAAATGTTCATTTCACTTTTAAAAGAGATTTAGTATAAAAGTGAAATGAATGAACAGCACGTAGCACGTGGCTCATGGCAGGTGAGACGTAGAAAAAACAGTGAATAGTGAGAAGTAAGCGGTAAATGGCAAATACTTATTTGCTGTCACGAAAGGCGAATTAAGTATACAAAACTGTGAGGTGAGGTAAATGAAAAAGGTTTTTTTGGTTGTTTCGATTCTTTCCATCATGGTGTGGGGAACCATGATTGCAGAACAACAAAAAATTCCTCCAGAAGTTGAAGCACTTGCAGCCGCGAAACTTATAACCATAGAGCCTAACAACATCATAACGGTTGCCATGAACAAACCAAATGGGAGTGAGTACAAAAATGGCGAAAAAATATCTTTTACCGTCAAAATAGCAAAACCTGGTTATTTATACATAATAGACATGCCACAGTACGGGATGGTAACGCAGATATTTCCAAATTACTATCAACAAAATAATTTTTTCAATCCGGGAACTTACAAAATACCTTCCATCTCAAGTTATAATTTCACGGTTTCGAGCACAAGATCAGGCATAGAATTTGTGCAATTCATATTATCATCCAAACCTATAGATGTTTTGCAACAGTTTAAGGTTTCAAAAGATAATCCATTTCAGAATCTAAGCACTTCTCAAAAGGAGGATTTTACAAAGTTCAAAGAAAATCTTGTCAAATCAATCGTCGTGATCCCCGCTACCGAGAGGTGGACAGCATGGACATATTTCTACTTCAACGCAGGTGTCAAAACAACTTTGAATGTCCAGACTATCCCATCCGGAGCCAATGTTACGGTTGACAACGATTATTCGGCGATCACGCCGGCCCTCTTCGAGATTTCCCCCGGTTACCATGATGTGGTGATTTCTAAAAGTGGATATCAAACATGGAAAGGAAATGTGTTTGTTGGAATTGGAGAAAATAAATCGTTGAGCATACCGCTTGTTCCGCAGCAAAATCTCACTGGAGTACTTTCAATAGACGTTGTCCCAGCAAATGCTGCCGTTTACGTTGATAATCAATTTGTGGGAAACGGAGATCAGACTTTAACGTTAAGTGCCGGATATCATGCCGTTTCGGTCAGTTTGAGCGGATATGAAAGCTATTACAACGATTCTGTTTTGGTAAACGCAAATCAGACGAATTATCTTACCGTCAATCTTGTACCTTTGACAGGAAATCTTTACGTCTATTCTCAACCCTACATTCAAATTTACATTGACGGAACTTACGCCGGCGGTACAGGATACGCAGGATACACTTATATAACCGGAATTCCGGTGGGATACCATGTACTTACATTTTCAAAAGAATGGTACATTTCCCAAAAGATAAATTACAATCTGAACCCCGGTGATAATTACCTCTCTGTGAACTTGTCACAGGCCGGAATGCTCAAAGTCGATTCGAACGTTTATCCTCTTAAAATCAAAATAGACGGCCAAGATTATGGCCAGATCGACAAAACCGATAAAGGCATTTTCGTGCCTATCGGATCGCACAACGTCGAATTTTCAAGTCCACAATATTTGCCGTATGAAACTAACCTTAATTTTGCGTTTCAAAAAGTTACCGAAATTCCTGTTTCACTTGAATTAAAACCTTTAGAAATATCTTTAAATGCTTCACCGAATCCTTTCAGCCCGAATGGGGATTGGTTTGAAGACACGACGAATTTCTACGTGACCTTAAGCAGATCTGGGTACGTTCAAATAAGCGTTTATGCCTCTAACGATACCGTCGTTTGGTACAGAAACTACAATGCCCTTTACGGCAGATCAAGTGTAACATGGGATGGGAATGACTTAAATGGTAACCCTATGCCAAATGGAGTTTACAAAGTTGTGGCAACGGTTCAAAGTTACGGTCAAACCATGTCGGCCCAGACAAATGTCGTGATAGATCGAAGCCATTACACTTATTTGAAAGAGATAATTTTGGTTGGAGGAATATTAATTTTGGTAGGACTTGTTTTCTTGATCTTACAATAAATTTTCAAAAGGAGATGTTTTAAATGAAGTACGATGTAGTTGTAGTTGGTGGTGGAGCAGCAGGTCTTGGATTAGTTGCGACGGCACTTGCAACCTACCCCGGTAAACAGATATTGATGATCAAAAAAGAACAGGAAACACTGGTTCCGTGCGGTATTCCTTACACAATAACCACTTTGGGTTCCGTAGAAAGTGACATCATGTCAACGAAGTCAGTAGAATCTGCAGGTGCGCAGATACTCATCGATAAAGTGAACAAGATCGATCCAAAAACGAAAAAAGTTTTCACTGAATCGGGAAAAAGCTTTGAATATGATAAACTTGTCATCGCAACTGGATCTATGCCAATTGTTCCAAAACTGCCCGGAGTTGATCTTAAAAATGTCATGACGGTGCCAAAAGATATGAATGAAATCAAAAAATTAAAGACTTCTCTTACCAACATCAAGAAAGTCGTCGTAGTTGGGGCTGGATTCATAGGAATGGAAGTCAGCGATGAAATTCGTAAGGGCGGAAAAGATGTTACGATCATCGAAGCACTTGACAGAGTCCTGCCGGTTGCATTCGATCCCGAATTTTCAGAAGAAGCAAGAAAGATAATGGACAAAGAAGGCATAAAGGTTAAAACCTCGAGCAAAGTCAAAGAAATCGTCGGAAAAGATAAAGTTGAGGGTGTTTTGCTCGAATCTGGAGAAAAAATAGATGCCGATCTCGTTATTCTTTCAATAGGATACAGGGCAGAAACGACTCTTGCAAAAGATGCTGGACTTTCAATAGGCATAACAGGTGGAATATGGACGGATGAATACATGAGAACAAGCGTTAACGATATCTTTGCGATAGGAGATTGTGCCGAGCACAAGGATTTTTTTACAAGGCGAGCAAACAGGTTAATGCTTGCGTCAGTTGCAGCTTTTGATGCAAGAGTTGCGGGTGCAAATTTATTCGACATAAAATTGATCCGACAAGTTAAGGGAGATCTGAGCCTCTTTTCAACGTCAGTTGGAGGGACGATCTTTGCCGCTGCCGGTATAGATGAAGTGGATGCAAAAATCAGTGGTTTTGATGTTGAAATAGGAATTTCAAATTCCGTTGATAGACATCCTGGTACAATCCCCGATGCAAGTAAGGTCAAGACGAAATTGATCTTCTCAAAAAGCAGTGGAGTTTTGATAGGATGTCAGATGATGGGAGGCAAATCAGTCGGCGAAATGATAAACGTTGTCGGAACGGCAATTCAAAGTGGCATGTCGATAGTCGATCTTGTTGCTTTGCAAATAGGAACACATCCACTTGTGACGGCATCACCTGTTGTTTACCCGATCATCAGTGCGGCACTTGATGCTTACGCGAAATTGAATTGCGCTAAATCGTAAAATGAAAGCCATCATACTTTGTGCCGGAAAGGGAACGAGACTAAGACCTTTAACCTTTACAAGCGCCAAACAGTTAATTCCCGTTGCAAACAAACCTGTCATCCTTTACAGCATAGAGAAGATAAAAGAGATTGGAATATCGGATATAGGAATGATAGTTAACACGGAAAATGTCTCAGCTTTTCAAGATGCGCTTGGAGATGGTTCACAATTTGGTGTAAAACTATCCTACATAATTCAAACAGATCCCAAGGGACTTGCCGATGCGGTCAGCGTTGCAAAAGATTTTCTCGATGGAGAAGCCTTTTTGATGTATTTGGGTGACAATCTGATTCAAGAAGATCTCGTGAGTTTTACAAGGGATTTCGAACAAAAAAAGCTTAACGCATCAATTTTGCTTACGCCTGTGGATGATCCATCAAGATTTGGGGTCGCAGTCGTGAACGGCGACGCTGTCTTGAAAGTTGTTGAAAAACCCCAAAATCCGCCTTCCAATCTCGCCATAACAGGCGTTTATCTCTTTGATTCATCGATTTTTGAAGGAATTGCAAACATAAAACCGTCATGGAGAGGTGAACTTGAGATAACAGATGCGATCCAGTATTTGATAGAGAAAAGTTATAAAGTGCGCGGCCATGTGATATACGGATGGTGGAAAGATACTGGTAGGCCTGAAGATCTTCTCGAGGCAAACAGAAGAATTCTCGAAAATGTCAGACATTCAAGAAAAAATGGATCAATAAATGGTGGTTCGAAGATAGAAGGTCATGTCATAATAGAAGAAGGCGTTGAGATAATCAATTCGATAATACGGGGACCTGCCTCAATAGATAAAAATTCGACAATAATGAATTCTTACATAGGCCCTTATACGTCAATAGGACAGAATGTCACCATCGAGAATGCCGAAATAGAAAATTCAATTTTGCTTGAAAATTCAGTTGTAAGAGATGTTGACATCAGAATAGACTCAAGCATAATAGGGAAAAACGCGACAGTGTCAAGTATCGAGAAAAAGCCAAAGGTTCACAATCTTGTCATAGGAGATTACAGTTCGATAAAACTTGGATAAAAAAAGGTGGAGTTAAAACTCCACCTCTTATTTCTCTTGAACATTTTGATTTAAATCTTGATCTTCTTCCATTCCCATGAAAACTTTCAAATGCTTGCTTCTGCTTGGATGTCTCAATTTTCTCAAAGCCTTTACCTCTATTTGCCTTATCCTTTCACGAGTAACGTTGAAGTATTGCCCAACTTCTTCAAGCGTTTTTGCTTTTCCATCTATCAATCCATACCTCATCTTCAAAACCATCGCTTCTCTGGGGCTCAAAGTGTTAAGTACCTTATCGATCTGTTCGTGCAATATCATCTGTGCCGCCGCATCTTCAGGAGAAAGCACATTCGGATCTTCGACAAAATCTCCAACAGTCGATTCATCATCGTTTCCAACGGTCGATTCAAGTGAAATCGTTTCCCTTGCGGCCTTGAGTATCTCGTTTATCTTTTCTTTTGGCTTTCCCATTTCTCTTGCCAGATCGTCTATGTTTGGATAGGTGCCATATTCTTGCATGTAATTCCTTATGACTTTGTTCATCTTGTTTATCGTCTCAACCATGTGAACCGGTACCCTTATAGTTCTTGCCTGATCTGCTATTGCACGCGTTATTGCCTGTCTTATCCACCATGTTGCATAAGTTGAAAATTTATATCCCTTTTTCCAGTCAAATTTATCGACAGCCCTCAAAAGGCCTATGTTCCCTTCTTGGATCAGATCAAGAAAAGAAAGACCTCTACCCATGTACTTTTTTGCTATACTCACGACCAACCTCAAATTTGCAACAGATAGTTTTTGTTTTGCCTTTTCATCGCCGGTAGCGGCTTTTCTGGCAAGTTTTCTTTCTTCACTTGGAGACAAAAGTGGAATTCTGCCAATTTCCTTGAGATAAAGTTTCACAGGATCTTTCAAATTAGCGTTATCGTATATCGATGGTTGTTGTCCGTCGAGATAAAAAAGGTATTTCTTTACCTCAGAACTTTCCGTATCAACGTAAGTGTCTGGTTCTTCGGCAGTTTCATCGCCTTCATCGTGTATCTCGATGTTTTCTTTTTCAAGCATTTCATATATCTTTTCAAGAAGGCTCGAATCAAAATCTTCATCTGTCGGTATGGCGTTGTCTATGTCTGCGTAGGTTACGTATCCATCCTTTTTTCCTTTTACGATCAGTGCATCTATTTTTTTCTTCGTCAGGGCAGTATTGTTTTCAGTCATTTACCTCACCTCGCTTCCCTTTCAAAACGGCATAAAGAGAAAGCATTTTTCTCTGGAGATTCCTTTGCTTTTCAGGATCTTTCGTTGATTTCATCTCCTCTTCTAATTTTGAAATATCAGATCTTATTTTCTTTTCGTTTATCTTTTTAATCACGACTTTCAAAGCCTCGTCGAAGTCGTTTATGTTCATGTCCTTCGTTACTATCTTAAAAAATCTTTGGCCTTCATTCACGGTTAACAACCCAAGGATTTCTTGGGGATAAATGTGCCCTTCGCTCACAAGATTGAATACTTTCCTCGGAAACTCCGAAAGATAATCCGGACTGACGTTTTTCAAAATCTTATTCCGTATATCTTCATTTGCGAAAAGCAAATAAACGATCCAATCTTCAAAATTCATTCGCGATATTTTGACATCTTTTTCAAGCTTATTGTTCGATTTTTCTTCTGCTTCTATTTTTAACTCGTATAGCAATTCATTTTCTTCGATCATCAAATTTTTGGAAACTATCTTTACAAGATTGGATCGAAGAATCGGTGAATCTATCCATTTCGTTGCATCGGCAAATCTTTTGATTGCCTTTGACACGTCGGAAGTATCTTTGAGAATCATTCTGACGTAAAAATCCCAGTAATTGATGGCATTTAGCAAAAAATTTTTAAATTCTTTTTTGTCGTGCATTCTGAAGTACTCGTCTGGATCTTTTGCATCCGTAAATGTTAAAACTTTGACGTTGAGATCGTACTTTGAAAGCGTACGTGAAAGCTTTTCCATCGCGTTCAATCCTGCCTTGTCACTGTCAAGTACAAGAAGCAAGTTGTTTGTCAAAGATTTTATGCTTTCCAAATGCATCTGGGTAAGTCCAACGCCCAAAACGGCACAGGCATTTTCAAATCCGTTTTTGTGAAAGGCTATGGCATCCATATAACCTTCGCAAATTATCACAAAATCATTTTCCTTGATCTGTGCTTTTGCCTTATCAAAAAGGTAAAGTATCTTCGACTTCGAGAAATATTTATTTTCCGACGAATTGATGTATTTGGGTTCTCCTTCTCCCACCACTCTGCCACCTAAAGCCACTATTCTTCCGGAATTGTTCTTTATGGGAAAAATGATTCTGTCTCTGAAAAATTCGTAAATGGTTCCGTTCGTACTTCTCGATACCAAACCGTACTTAAGCAAATTTGCAACATCAAAGCCAACCTTGCTTGCAACGAAATTGACGATATTTGAATTTTTAGGTGCGTAACCTATTTCAAATTTCTTTAAAGTTTCGACATCCAATTTTCTATCTTTTACGAGGTAAGATAACGCTGCTTTGCCATTCGATGAAAAGAGCAATTCCGCATAAGATTTTACCAGTTTTTCCATGAAACTGCTATATTTGGAAAGTTCACCGTCTGAAGAGATCAAAGGAGAATCGATGTTACAAATATCTGCAACTTTCTGGACGGCTTCTGAAAAAGAGACGTTTTCTATTTTTTTTACAAATTCTATAACATCACCGCTTGCACCACATCCAAAGCAGTGAAAAAAGCCTTTAACTGGATTAACGTAAAAAGAAGGTGTTTTTTCTTCGTGAAAAGGACACAGTCCTTTGTAACTTGAACCTGCTTTCTCAAGAGCAACATAGTGCGACACAACTTTTACTATGTCGCACTGCGCTTTGAAATCTTCTAAACTTTTCACTTATTCGATCAGCGTTTCGAGTATTGAGGACTCTTTCTTGCTTTCCTTTTTCCGTATTTTTTGCGTTCGACCATTCTTGGATCTCTTGTAAGCAGATTATTGGCACGAAGAGGCGATCTCAAACTCTCGTTGAAATTCAACAGCGCTCTTGCTATCCCAAGTTGCAACGCACCAGACTGTCCTTCAAGTCCACCACCGTTTACCCTGCAAAAGATATCAAACTGGTTCAGAGTGTTTGTGACCACAAAAGGCAAATTCGTCTGAATTTCCAGTACACCGCTCTTGAGGTATTCTTTAAAAGATTGATAATCTTTTTCATTTATCTTTATTTTTCCGCTACCGGGTTTCAGATAAACCCTTGCAATCGCCGTTTTCCTTCTTCCGGTCCCATAAAAATCTGTATTTTCTGACATCTAATTCACTCTTCCTTTCAAAGATCAACTGACAAAGGCTGTGGCCTTTGAGCGATGTGTGGATGTTCAGAACCACGATATACTTTTAATTTTTTCAGCATATGCCTTCCAAGAACATTTTTGGGCATCATACCTTTTACCGTCAACTCAATCAATCTCTCCGGATGACTTGAAATCATTTCTTTTGCCTTTATCTCCTTCATGTTTCCGGGATAACCAGAATGTCTTCTGTAAATCTTGTCTTCCAACTTTTTGCCGGTTAGAAGGACTTTTTCAGCATTTATGACAACGACAAAATCTCCGGTATCAACATGAGGAGTGTAAGTTGGTTTGTTTTTTCCCATCAAGACTTTGGCTATATCAACAGCCAAACGACCGACGGGCTTATCGGTGGCATCAACAACATACCATTTTTTATTCATTTCGCCTGACTTAGCGAGGTAAGTTTTTTGATTCATATTTCTCCTCCACAATTCTTTTCTTTTCCCAATTTTCAATTTTGAAAAACATCGAGATCTTTTTGTAAACCACAAAAACAACTACACTATCCGCGATGGTTTTAAAAAGATTAAACAGGATTATGATCCAAAGGTAATTTTGAAGTATGAAAGCGTAAGAAACATGCAAATAAGGAGGATAAACCACCAAGTTAAGCAAAGCCATGCCGGCAGTGGTAAGTATGCTTGCTATTATCAAAGAGATGATTGCTCTCATTTTCGTTTTCCGTCTGACGTAAATCATTGAGGCCGTTCCAACGAAAATGATGCCTGCCGCAAGATTCATGATCAAACCAACCACATCAGTACCTCTTATAGCAAAATAAAGCAGGTCCTTGATGATTTCGGCCAGAATGCCAGCCCATGGCCCTATCATTAGCCCAACGATCAAAGTGGCAATTTCACTGCCATCATACTTAAAGCCAACAAGTTGTGGAATCGGGATTTCCAAAAGCATCAAAACAGTTGCAAGAGCGGAAAAAATCCCAATCACGGATATTTGTTTAGACTTACTCATCAATTGATCTCCTGAACATTTGCATATTTTCTTCCATTACGAACTTTAAAATGAACCTTTCCGTTTTTAAGCGCGAAAAGCGTGAAATCCTTTCCCAAGCCGACATTTTCACCCGGCCATATCTTGGTTCCACGCTGTCTGACGATTATATTTCCGCCTTTGACAATCTGGCCATCTCCAACTTTTGTCCCAAGATATTTAGGGTTGCTGTCTCTTCCATTTTTTCCCACGCCAGTACTTTTAGTGGCAAAAAGTTGAATTTCTATTTTCATTTTTAAACCTCCACTTCAGAGATCGATACATTTCGGGGATATTGTTTTGAAATCTGGACAAGTGTTTGATACAAAGTTTTCATCATAAACTGGGCGCATTCATTGTTATCCTTCAAATCACATCTTATCAAACCATCTTTTATTTCGTAGTTGAGATCGACTTTCATCACTTCATTCAAACCTATCAACGTCGATTGAGACACAGCACTTATCGCAGCACAAACAACATCTTTCCCTTTAACATCAAAACCAACATGACCTGTTATTTTGAATCCGTGAAAAATACCTTTACCGATCAAAAATTCACAGTGCGTCATGCTTCAATCTTATCAACTTTAAGCATAGAATACCACTGTCTGTGATTCTTAACGCGATGGTATCCTCTTCTCCTTCTGAACTTGACAGTTATGACTTTCTTGTATCTGCCATTTTCCAAAAGAGTTGCCTTTACCTTTGCGCCTTCAAGATAAGGAGATCCGACTTTTAAATCTTTATCATTTTTTACAGCAAGAATTTTATCAATTACTATTTGTTCTCCCGCTTTGACCCCTTTAACAAGTTCCGTTTTAAAAGATTCACCCTCTGAGAGCTTGTACTGCTTACCCCCAATTTCGAGTATGGCATACATCTTAACACCTCCTTTTTCTCAAAAAATCCACTCATCCAAGGTGTGGCCTTTGCCATCTTGATACCCGGATCATGTGTCTCAAAAGATTTTACCACAAATTTTGTTTATTTCAAAAAACAGTGAGCAGAAAAACAATTCCGGCTCGCACAGGTATCGATGCGCATGCCGGATCGTAAAAATTAACAACTACAACTGGCGGAGAGAGTGGGATTTGAACCCACGGAGCCTATTAAGCTCATACGCTCTCCAGGCGTACGCCTTTGACCACTCGGCCATCTCTCCACAATTAAATCCCTGTTTTTTCTCAGGGATTTGTTTACTTGACAACAATGTTAAAAAGTGATATAGTTTTATATGTGTAACATTTTTTTTACTTTGGTGGGCTCAGGTGGATTCGAACCATCGACCGCCCGGTTATGGGCCGGGAGCTCTACCTGCTGAGCTATGAGCCCGGGAACATTAGTCATTATAAAACATTTGCCCATGAAAGTCAAGTGAATAAAGGGGTGAAACGGATGCATTTTGAAAGCAGTGAAGGCCGTGTTGATCCCATAAAAATTTTGCTTTTGAAATACCCAAGGCTTTTAATAATCAAAGCAGCATTTGAAATTTTCAGTCAACACAAAAAAATAGATCTTTTTGAACTTGAGATCAACATAAAAAAAGAATTTGAAAGATCTAACTGTCAAAAGAGAGCCTGAACGGCTCTCTTTTTTCAAATCTGTTTTGTACGCTTGCGTGAAAGGTTGAAAGTACCTGTTTTATCATCATCGTTAACAAGTTTTAAATATCTGTTGGCCGCATCTTTGGCCATTCTTTCAATTATGGCTGGTAAATCACTCTCTTTCATGAGGTAGGCGAGACGAGGATCCTTTTTCATTTTTTCTGACATCTCATATTTCTGCTTACCAAGTGGAATGAGTTTCAAATCACTGACTTCATATTTCCCAAGTTCTTCAGTTATTTTTGAAAGCAAAGTCAATATACTCTTGGAAAATATTTCTTGAACTTCAGAAGGCTTCTTTGATTCGTTTAACCTGTCTCTGTAAGATTTTGAAATTTCTTTTTCAAGGTATGTGTAACTGTACATCACAATAGCACCCCCTTTAAAATTCTTATTCCACCTAAAGCAACTATCACTGCAGTTTCAACTCTCAAAGTTCTATCTGTGAGTTTTACCCTTTCAAAACCCATGGAATCGTATTTCTCCTTTTCCCTCTCTGTGAATCCGCCTTCTGGACCAAAAAGTAGCACAAAATCATCAGCATCTTTTATATCTTTGAATCTTTTATCGGTATCAAGATCGAAGAGGACCTTGCAAGCATTTTTGGGAAATTCAAACTCACTAAGATCCATCACTTTTGGCATATAAAGGTTTCCACTCTGCTTGACGGCATCTCTTACAACCATTGATACCTTCTTTAATTTTGACTCCGATTCTTTCCTCGTGGTTCTGTCCATGTTTGAAAGTACAATGGTTGAAGTTTCCAGTTCTGTCGCCTTCTCAGCGATAAAACGCATTCTTTCCCATTTAATCGGAGAAAGCATAACGTGAATCCTTATTTTTTGTGATGATCTGATCTCTACAACATCTTCAACACTTGCCAGACCTTTTTCGAGCACTTTGCCACGAAAGAGTTTACCTTTTCCATCGGTGAATAAAATTTGAGCACCAATTTTAATTCTCATAACTTTCATATGATTTACTTCATGATCATCAAACTCAACGATCTTATCTTTTATTTCTCCAAAAAATATTTCTGACACCTATATCTCCGTTTTTCCTCCCATATATGACCTTAACACTTTTGGAACCTCTATTTTCTCATCTTTTTTCTGATAATTTTCAAAGATCGCGACCAGAGTTCTACCCACGGCAAGTCCGGAACCATTGAGTGTGTGCGCAAATTCAAGATCACCACCGGCACGTCTTATTCTGACGTTAGAACGCCTTGCCTGAAAATCAGTGACATTGCTGCATGAAGATATTTCTTTGTAGTCGTTGTAAGATGGTAGCCATACTTCTATATCGTAAGTTCTTGATGACACAAAACCTATGTCTCCAGTACAAAGTTCAATGACCCTGTAAGGAAGTTCAAGATATTGAAGCACTTCTTCGGCATCATGAGTTAAACTTTCAAGTTCGTCGTAAGAATCTTCAGGTTTTGTATATTTGACAAGTTCAACCTTATCAAATTGGTGTTGCCTTACCATTCCTCTTACGTCTTTGCCGTAACTTCCCGCTTCCCTTCTGTAACATGGGGTATATGCAACGTATTTGAGTGGCAGATCCCTTTCATCTATTATTTCATCTTCGTGCATTGCGGATAAAGGCACTTCGGCAGTCGGTATCAGGAAAAGATCGTCAAGTGTTGTCGAATAAGATTCTTCCTCAAATTTTGGAAGTTTACCGGTATTGACCATAGTCTGTCTTAAAACAAGATGAGGCGGAAGAATTTCGGTGTAGCCATGTTTTGAAGTGTGAAGATCTATCATGAATGAAACAAGGGCTCTTTCCATCAAAGCGGCATCGCCTCTTAATATCGTAAAACGAGATCCGGAGATTTTAGAAGCCCTTTCAAAGTCCATCAATCCTCTTTTAGGTCCAAGATCCCAATGAGCTTGAGGCGCAAAATTGAATTTCGTCTGCTCTCCCCATCTCCTTATCTCAACGTTATCACGCTCGTCTTTTCCAAATGGAACTTTCTCGTAAGGAATGTTGGGGATAAAAAGCATGGACTCACTGAGTTTAGATTGAAGTTCTGAAAGTTTGTCTTCTTCAACCTTTATCTCATCTGAAAGTGATTTCCCCCGTTCAAGAATGCGATTAACTCCATTCTCATCCTTCGCAGATTTAAGTTTTGCGATTTCTTTGGATATGGAATTTCTCTCCGCACGCAATGAATTAAGATTTGTAAGTGTTTTTCTCATTTCTTCATCGATTTTCAAAATATTATCGATTTCAGATTCGCCAACACCTCTTCGCCCAAGGAGCATCTTTACCTTTTCAGGATCATCACGTATCAATTTTATATCAAGCATTAAATCCGCCTCTTTTCATGATTTATATCAATTTATAACGCTAATAGTACTATTTCCATAATTTGAAATGTATATCTCATCGTTGGGACCTATTGCGATTCCAAAAGGCTCCGTTCCAACGGATAGTTTCTTGACGATCGACCCAGTCTGGGCATTTATGAAGATCAAAGCATTGTCATTTGAATCAGTAACGTAGATCGCATTTACCAATGGATCGAAGGCTACGTTATCAACACCTTTGTTAAGATCTATGGTTTTTATGACATTAAATCCATCTATGACGCTTATCGTTCCCTCATAGATGTTCAACACATAAACCATACCATTCTCAGGGTTTATGGTTATGGCAGCGGGATTCATTCCCACTTTTAGGGTATTCATCACCATGCTTGTTGCGCCATTCAAGACACTTACCGTGTCATTTCCTGAATTTGTTATGTAGATGATATTATCCTTTTCATTCACGGCAATATCTGAAGGACTTCGCCCAACATTTACAGTTTCCAAAACCTGGTTTGTCTTTCCATCTATAACGCTTACAGTGTTATCAAGGTTATTTGCAACGTATATCATATCTGTTTTTTCATCAATCGCTATTCCTAATGGTTCATTGCCAACCTTTATGTTTGATACAACTTTATCACTTTTTTCATCGATAACGGTGATTGTGTTTCCGCCAAAATTTGAAACGTATATCTTTCCGTTGTTTTTATCAAGCACTATTCCCCATGGAGTCATTCCGACACTTATCTTGGATAAAATGTTGTAGTTGTTGAGATCGAAAACATCGACGGAATTTTCTCCCGAGACGGTTACATATCCTTTACCGTTTTGAGGATCTATCAAAATATCTCTTGGCTTTTGGCCAACAGGAAAAATCGTCATTACCCTTTGTTGAATTCCAAAAAAATCAACGTTACTTCGGTTTTCATTGACTGTAACGGGCGGTGTAAATCTCCATCCGGTCATGACAACACCTACCACGACTTTACCCTTAAGTCCACTTTTTACCCAGTAACCTTGATCATTCGTGTAAACAGAAGAATAATTACCACCGAAAACTATTTCGGCATTATTTATCGGTTGTCCGTTAAAATTCATTACGTAGCCTGAGACGGTATAGGTTTGCATGTAAAACCACCCCAAAATCAAGCCGGCGATGATTGCCAATCCTACCAAGGCGTATGTCAACAAATCATTCACAATTCATTTCCTCCAAAGGTGATCCATTCGCGGATCACCTCAACAGAACTTTGAAGCCGTTTTGTGAATCTCAACGAATTCCTCTAACTTAAGAGAAGCTCCTCCTATAAGTCCTCCATCAACATCCGGAAGCAGGAAAAGTTCCTGACAATTTTCTTTGTTCATACTTCCACCATAGAGACAAGACATACTATCCGCGATCTCCTTTGAATACATTTCACCAAGTGTTTTTCTCACGTAAGCCATCGCTTCTTCGGCCTGATAAGGCTGGGCAACGACTCCAGTTCCTATTGCCCAAACAGGTTCGTAGGCTATCACAAGTTTATCAGGATCTTCGACTTTAACATCTTCAAGGTCTTTGGCAAGTTGATCTTTTAAAACGTCAAAGGTCTTGCCATTTTTTCTTTCGTCAAGAGTTTCACCTATGCACAAAATAACTGTCATTCCTTCTGAAAGTGCAGTTTTAACCTTTTCGTTTATGAATTGATCTGTTTCTCCGAATACATGTCTTCTTTCCGAATGACCTATTATAACATGATCGATACCCATGTCTTTAAGCATTGGAACGCTTATTTCACCTGTAAAAGCACCTGATCTTTGAGAATGTACGTTTTGAGCGCCGGTCACAAATTCAGATCCTGTAAAAATCTCTTTTACAACGGAAAGAGACACAAAAGGTGGGAAAACCCATACTTTCGTGTCTCCGTTTAATTTTAAGTTTTTAAGCAATTCTCTTGCAAAAACACGTGCCTCAGACGGCACCTTGTTCATCTTCCAGTTACCAGCTACTATCAGCGGACGTTTTTTTTTGCGTCTGAAATTGAAGCAATTCCGGGTAATGCTTTTCCCTCCAAAAATTCAAGAGATGCTCCGCCACCCGTCGAAACGTGAGAAACTTTTTCAGAAAGGCCAAATTTGTCCATCGCAGAGGCGCTGTCTCCGCCGCCGACGACGGTAGTCGCGTTCTTCATTTCTGCAAGCGCTTCTGCTATTGCTTTGGTACCATTGGCAAAATCGTCTATTTCGAAAACACCCATCGGACCATTCCATACGACAGTCTTTGCACCACTCAATTTCGATTTGAAAAGTTCAATCGTTTTAGGCCCTATGTCAAGTCCCATCCATCCATTCGGAATGCCGTCAGATAAATTAAGCGTTTTCTTTTCAGTTCCGCTTTTCAGCTCTTTTGCGCAGATTACATCAAGAGGAAGCACAAAATCAACTTTTGCCTGCTTTGCATTTGAAAGAATTTCTTTTGCAACGTCGAGTTTATCATCTTCACATTTCGAAGCGCCGATCTTATAACCTTGAGCTTTCAAGAATGTGAACATCATGGCTCCACCTATTAGAATTTTATCTGCTTTTTTAAGTAAATTATCTATGACGCCTATTTTGTCTGACACTTTTGCGCCACCAAGTATGACAACATAAGGTTTTTCAGGAGAATAGGTGACTTTTGAAAGCATGTTGATCTCTTTTTCCATCAAAAAACCCGCAACAGACGGCAGATATTGTGCAACCCCGACGTTCGAAGCGTGAGCCCTGTGAGCAGTTCCGAAAGCATCGTTGACGTGAATGTCTCCCAATTTGGCAAAAGATTTCGAAAGTTCAGGATCGTTTTTCTCTTCGCCCGGGAAAAACCTTGTGTTTTCCATAAGCACCACATCACCGGATTTCATGGAATTGACAAGGCCTTCGGCCCTTGATCCTATTGTGTCATGACAAAATGTTACTTTTTTTCCAAGCAATTCTTCAAGTCTTTTTGCCACAGGTTCAAGGGAAAATTGTGGATCTGGCCCTCCTTTTGGCCTACCAAGGTGGGAAAGTAATATAACTTTCCCGCCCTTATCGATAACGTACTGGATTGTTGGCAACTCCGCTTTTATTCGGGTGTCATCCGTTATGACACCTTTTTCAATTGGAACGTTGAAATCAACACGCATCAAGACACGTTTATTCTTCAGATCAACATCCCTTATCGTTAATTTGCCCATAAAAACCACCATCAAAGAAGTTTCTGAACCATTTCTATCAAATCGACGGCCCTGTTTGTGTATCCATATTCGTTATCGTACCACCCAAAGACATTTACGAGTTCTCCGTTAACTTTTGTCAGAAGCGAGTCATACACACACGAATGTGTTTCACCTATTATATCTCTCGACACTATTTCATCTGTGCAGTAGAGTAAAGCCGCACCCATCGGACCTTCTGCCGCCTTTTTGAATGCAGCGTTGACCTCTTCAACAGTTGTTGGCCTCTTAAGTATAACCTTGAGATCGGTTATTGAACCTGTCGAAACCGGTACCCTCAAAGCCATACCATCCAATTTTCCCTTAACAGATGGTACAACAAGATGAATGGCCTTTGCCGCACCTGTCGTCGTTGGTATCGTGTTCATTGCGGCAGCCCTTGCACGTCTGAGATCTTTGTGTGGAAGATCAAGGATTCTCTGATCATTCGTGTAACCATGAACGGTTGTCATGAATCCTTTGACGATTCCAAAGTTATCTTCAAGCACTTTTACAAGAGGAGAAAGAGAATTGGTTGTACAAGATCCCGTCGATATTACAACATGGCTTTTCTTCAGTGCTTCATCGTTGACGTGAGGATTTATAGTAGAATCTGCTCCATCTGCTGGAGCTGAAATTATGACCTTTTCAGCACCCGCTTGAACATGGGCCATTGCCTTATCTTTGCTCGTGAAAAGTCCGGTAGATTCAACCGCAAGTCTCACACCAAGCGCCTTCCATGGAAGTTTGGCTGGATCCTTTTCCGCGAAAACCTTTATATCTTTACCGTCAATAATTATAGATGTATCTGTGTAAGATACGGTACCCTTGTATGTTCCATAATTTGAATCGTACTTGAAAAGATGCGCCAGTGTTTTTGTATCCGTTATATCGTTCACCGCAACGACATTGATGGGTCTTTTCTGCTCAAGAATAACACGAAGAATTTGTCTTCCGATCCTTCCAAACCCGTTAATTCCAACTTTTACTTCTGACATTTTAACAACCTCCTTGATTTGTTGAACTTTTAAAATCCAGGTATTTTCATGCCACCAGTGGCTTTTTCCATCTCTTCATTTGAACGCGCTTTCGCCAAATTCACGAATTCGTTGAAAGCACTTATGAGAAGGTCTTTAAGCATTTCCGGATCACCGAGCAAATCGTTCGAAATGTTTATCTCCTTCACTTCATAATCGCAATTACCCTTTAGCGTTACCGCTCCGCCACCGACCGTTGCACTTACCTCTATATTTTTAAGGTTTTCTTGAACTTGAGTTATTCTTTTCTGCATTTCCTGTGCTTGTTTCATTATGTTTCCCATGTTTCCACCAAAACCGAAATTTTTTGCCATTACTCTCCTCCTTCTGGAAGAATCTTTCCACCAAATAAACTCAGCATTTTTATGATGGGATCTCTAAGTTTATCGTTCATTGAATCTATCGGAATCTTGGAATACGCAAAAACAAATTTCACATCTCTTGAAGTTAAACTTTTGAAATCATCGGTTATCATCTTATCTTTTTCCTTCAGAATTTCGTTCTGCAATAAAGTATAAGAGACTACAAGTATTCTATCTCCCATGTCTTTCAAATCTGCCTCAGAAAGCGCAACGTAAACGGAAAGATCTTTCTTCGCATAAAGCTGAATTAGCCTTTCGACATCAGTCTTTATATCAGTCTTTATTTCTTGATCAACTTTTTCAACCTGTCTGACCTGATCTGCTAAAGGCCGAACATTTTCTGAAGAAATTTTTTTGTATTTTAAAGCCTCAAAGGCACTCATTACCTTGAAAAGATCGAATTGCTTTTCTTCATACCTTAAAATTTGAACAAGATCTCCTGCAAATTTTCCGATTGAAATCAAGCCATCATCTTTTATCCTGTCTGAAGAATATTCTACCACACTTCTGAGAAAATTCATGACGTCCGTTCCCTGATTTTTTATTGAATCAACGACATGGATTAAAGCGTCAACGTTACCATCAAGAATTGATGTGACGTAACTTTCAACTGTTTCTATCGGACTATCACCAAGCACAGAAAAAGTATCCGCCAACGTTATTTTTTCGTTTGAAAACCTCGCAATTTCTTCTAACATGCTTAAGGCATCTCTCATTCCACCTGCTGCCTCTTTTGAAATATGATCCAAGGCTGCGACCTCGTATTCAATATTTTCCGTTTTGCAAACATCTTCAAGTTTTGAACGTATGATATTTGGTGATATTCTTCTGAATTCGAGCACCTGACATCTTGATATGATTGTTTCAGGTACCTTTTGAATTTCCGTTGTTGCAAGTATGAAAATTGTTTTTTCTGGAGGTTCTTCAAGCGTTTTTAAAAGCGCGTTGAATGCCTCTCTCGTAAGCATATGAACTTCATCTATTATGTAAACTTTGTATTTGAGTTTTGAAGGCATGTAAAAAACACGATCTCTTATCGATCTTATCTCATCTATACCTCTATTCGAAGCGGCGTCCATTTCTATCACGTCAAGAGTTCTTCCCATGTCTATTTCAACACACGAATCACACACATTACATGGATCGTAGCCATCAACAGGATGATCACAATTCACACTTTTGGCAAGAATCCTTGCAACCGAAGTTTTCCCCGTTCCACGTGGGCCACTGAAAAGGTAGGAGTGTGAAACTTTTCCGCTTTTAACCGCATTGGAAAGCAACAATTTCACATGATCCTGTCCTAAAATCTCTTCAAAATTTTTAGGCCTGTATTTTAAGTAAAGTGTACCCATTCGTTTCACCCACTTTTATTTTAACACAAAAAATAAAAGTTAAGTTTTTTATTTGTGAAATCATTAACAACAAAGTTTTCAATTTCGGTTAAATTTTGTTTTATATATTAAATCCCTTTTAAAAGTGAAATGAACATTTGCGTTCGGCGCAGGGCATGATGCCTCGAGGTGGCCTTCGCAGCGCAGCGAGGACAGACACCGAAAGGCGAATGCCGGAGCCAACGATATTTCATATTTAAAGTTGATCAAGTATACTTCCCATAATGTGCGTGAATGTAACAACAAATGTTAAGTACAGACAGATTTAAAGTGCTTTGACAAGTAAGTTTTTATTGAAAAGCAGACCACATTGGAATTAGAATTGTGCATTCATGAAATATTTACGGACAAGTTCCAAGGCGATTTCGGCTCGCAGGCCGGAATGACAAAAAGAAATGATTAACAGCTGACGAATGTTAGAGTAAAGATCCGGAATCTAAATTTGGGTCTGTGTATTTCACATTTGAAGTTGATCAAACATGTAAAGAGAAAGATATATCAAAAGCCAAATTATTCCAAAAAAAGTTGACAATTCGATGATTTTAAAAAATTCAAAACCTTTGATGGTTGAAAATATGTTTAAAATTTCCCAACTGTTTAATCTCAAAAACCTTCCTACATAGATGCCAAACCCCGACATCATGGAAACAAAGATGACGAATATCCAGGACACGATTTTATTTCTATCATCAAAAATTCTGTGGATTATGAAAAGCGAAAAAAAACCGATGATTATTCCTGTAAATGTTATCAGAAGAAATTGGGCTAATTCAAGCCATGGAAGAAATTCAAAACTGTAAGCAAAAACATGATCTTTTAACACCACATAATCATTGGCTTGGATGTGAATTATGTCTGTCATAAGATAAGGGGCGTTTGGGTAGAAAAAAAGCCAAATGACCCCGAAAAGCACCATGAATGTTGATTTAAGAACAGGTCTTATTTTTGATTTATAAATGAAAAAAATCAAAAATGAAAGTAAAAGCGGAATCCATGCAAGAAAAAGATTTAAAAGTAGAAAAGATGTTTGCCAGTTGTTATAGAAAAACATTTCGTACGTTATAAGCAGAACAGTAACAACCGTCAGAGAAAATGGGATTAAAAATGTTTTTTTCAAGTTTTCATACCTTTCGTATTCGATCCGTTATTCCCAATATATACTTGATCAACTTTAAATATGAAATAGCGTTGGCTCCGGCATTCGCCTTTCATGACAGCAAATAAGTATTTGCCATTTACCGCTTACTTTTCACTATTCACTGCGTTTTCTACGCGCCACCTGCCATGAGCCACGTGCTACGTGCTGTTCATTCATTTCACTTTTAAAAGAGATTTAGTATATTATCAAACCTTAAATTGCCTTTATCTTTTTCAATTAACTGTCACGAATTTGCCTTTCCACTAATGTCTAATGACTTTTTTGCATGCTATACGCTTTTTCCACTAATTTCTAATCCCTTTTGTGCTATTTCAAATTAAGTTGATCAAGTATAGTATACCAAATCAACCTTAAAAATTGTTCGGAATCCAAACTTTTTTCAGTATATAAATCGATTTTACACCTTGTATGATATAATTTCACCGAAAGAAGGTATCTTTTATGATAGAAACTTTGAAAAAATTTTATGACAAATATCAAGAACTCAACAAAATGCTTTCCGATCCAGAAGTCATGAAATCTCCGGAAGCAGTTATAAAATATTCAAAAGCACTTTCAGAAGTCGAAGAACCGGCAAAGATTTATGAAAGTTATTTAAAAATAAAAAACGAGATTGAAGAATTGCAATCTCTTGATTCTAAAGATATTCACGATGAGATCGTCAAAGAAATTTCTCAAAAGAAATCTGAACTCGAACAAATCGAAAACATGTCCGGTGAATTCATAGAATCTCTTGATTCAGATGTTGGAAGAAACGTTATAGTCGAGATAAGAGGTGGCGTTGGAGGACAGGAAAGCGCTATTTTTGCAGGAGATCTGTTGAGAATGTATTTAAAATATGCCGAAAAACACAAACTTACCGCTGAAATTCTCGATTCACATGAGACAGAACTTGGCGGTTTCAAAGAAGTTATATTTTCTGTCTCAGGAAAGAATGCATATAAACTTTTAAAGTACGAAAGCGGGGTTCATAGGGTCCAGAGGGTGCCTGTAACAGAAGCATCGGGAAGAATCCACACATCTACGGCAACCGTTGCCGTACTTCCAGAAGCAACTGAAGTTGATGTTCAAATAAGTCCGGATGATTTGAGAATAGACACCTTTAGATCATCAGGAGCCGGTGGTCAGCACGTCAACAGAACCGAATCAGCCGTAAGAATAACTCATATTCCAACTGGAACGGTTGTCGTGTGCGAATCTGAAAGATCTCAGATTCAAAACAGAGTTATAGCGATGAAGATATTAAGAGCCAGACTTTTTGAGATCAAAAAGCGTGAGGAAGAAAGTAAAATGTCTGACATGAGAAGGACTCAAATAGGAATGGGTGAAAGAAGCGAAAAGATAAGAACTTACAATTTTCCGCAAAACAGGGTGACGGATCATAGAAATGGTTTTTCAGATCACAGACTTGAAGAGGTTATGAATGGTGATTTGGACGAAATAGTGAAATCTTTGACGGAATGGGAAATGCAAATGATGGCAAGGGAAGGGTGATTGGCGTGAAAAAAAGTTTCTTCTTTTTTGTGATCGTGTCAGCAGGTATTCTTATTTTGATACTTTCTGGGTGTTTTCAGATGCAAACTACAATTTCTTTTGATTCATACATTCAAACGACACCTTTTTCATCGATATCTCATATTTACATATTCATAAAATCTATAAATGCCAACAACAACAGTATAGGTGTTCCAAATTTAAACCAAGAATACGATCTTGTTCCTTTAATTAGCACCAACAATTTTTACACGGCAAATCAAATTCCAGGCCTTCAAAATCTTGCGTTCAGCGGAAATGGACCGTTTTCTATCAACTCAATTTCAATGAACATAGGGCCAGATGCGACCGTCATACTCGGAAACGGTACCAAATACGTTATACCGGTTGCAACGACGATAAATGTTCCATTTTACAATTACAGTAACCAATCGATGCAACAGGCACCATTGCAAATAAATGCAGGACAGAATAAGACGGCGTTGATCTTATGGAATCCTTCACAATTGTTTGGATCATCTCAATCTCCCATCACCTTAAGTGCGAGCGGTTTTGATATGTCCAATCTTATAACTTTCAAAATCATTTACAAAGCATCTAACGTTACTTTAAGCGATCCATCCCTTTATACAGGTTCCTCTCCGGCTTACAGATTTGCGGAGATCTATGACTCTTTGACTTATTCCAACAAAAGCTACAGTCTTACGGCTCAGGGATATTGGAATACGTTGACAGACGCTTATGATTTCACACTCTATCCATTTGCAGCACCAACACCGAATGGATACACGGCATCGTTTTCAATTAAAAGTGCGACGGAAACTTTTCTTCCAAGTGCGACAGTTACAAGTATTCAACATACCGTCACCATTTATGCAAGTAACATAACGATAACGCCAGAAGACTGATTCCATGAAGAAAAAGATACTCATCGTTGTGCTTTTGATAATCGCCGGATGGCTTGTGTATTTTGATATCACATCGTACATTTCTTACGTGAAAACCAAAAATGAATATGAAATTGTCCTTAAAAAATATCAAAGTACAAAAAATGAACTGGATTACATTCAACAAACTATGAAGGAGTTGCAATCTCAAATTGCGAATGGTAGTAACCACAGCCCATAAACCAGATCATCAACAGATAAATAGGGCAAAATCACTTTCTGCTCAGTTAGGATGTAAGTATATTCCAAGACGTCATTTCAGGTTTATCGAAGATGAAGTTGTCATAATAACGGAAAGAAACGGCATATCCGCCATGAAGGATGGGAAACATCTTTTTTTCCATCCTTCTTTGGCTGTTTTGAGAAAATCCAATTTTGAACTCGGTCAGAGAGATTATCTTATCGAATCACTTTCTCTTAAAGGAAATGAAAAGGTGCTTGATTGTACTTTAGGACTCGGAAGTGAGGCTATTTTGATAGCCCATTTTTTACCTGAAGGAAAGGTTAAATGCCTTGAAAGTTCAAAGATAGTGAAAATGATCGTCGAAAACGGTTTACAAGAAGAAAATTTACCAGACTGGGTAATCGATGCCTCTAAAAGGATTGAGATATCGGAAGATAATTACAAAGAGTTCATAAGAAAATCGAGAGAACAATTTGATTGCATCTACGTTGATCCGATGTTTGAACATCCTGAATTGAAATCCGCGGCAATGAACAGTTTAAGGCCTTTTGTCGATTATTCCGGATTAACAAATGAGGACTTGGAAATAATGAAAAAGATCGCAAAAAGGATCGTCGTCAAGGCAAGATGGAATGACTCGATCTTTGAAAAATACAAGTTTGATAGAGTGGTGGGCAGTTTAAAAAGCAACATAGGTTATGGAGTGATTGAACTTTGAAGATACCGCTGATAATGGGGCCTACTGCCGTTGGCAAAAGTGATTTCGCCGTTAAACTTGCAAAGATCATCGATGGAGAGATAATCTCAGTCGATTCGATGCAGATTTACAAATACATGGATATTGGGACTTCAAAGGTAGATATGGAAATAAGAAAAGTAATTCCGCATCATATGATAGACATCGTAAAACCTGATGAAGATTTTGACGTCAAACAATTCAGAGATGAGACGATAAAGGTAATTGATGAAATCATATCAAGAAACAAATATCCAATTCTGACAGGTGGTACAGGTTTTTATTTTGAGGCCTTAAAATATGGCATTTTTGAAGGCCCTTCCAAAAACAAAGAAATAAGGGAATCTCTTTTGAAAATAGAAAGAGAAAGCAACGGATCGCTTAGAAGGATACTTTCAAAGATCGATCCGATTGCTTTTGAAAAATTTGATGCCGGTGATCTCACAAGAATCGTCAGGGCGATAGAAGTTTACGTACTTACCGGAAGACCTATATCCGAACTCTGGAAAGAAAGATCCGAAGATGAAAGATTTACGATTTTTGTGCTTTACAGAGAAAGGAACGATCTTTACAGGCGAATAAACGAAAGAGTTGAAAGTATGTTTGATCATGGATTTGTTGAAGAAGTTCAAAATTTGCTGAAAATGGGATATTCTAAAGATTTGAAAGCCATGAGATCCATAGGATACAAAGAAGTGGTACAATATCTTGAAGGAGAGATTGACATCAACGAATGTGTTGAGATGGTTAAACTTGCCACACGTCATTATGCTAAAAGGCAATTGACATGGTTTAAAAGATATGAAGATGCTGTGTGGATAAATCTTTCGAATGGAGAGGAACTATCCTTGAACAAGGTGCTTAAAATCATTGAATGGGGGGCCGCCTAATGGTGGAAAAACAAAATTTACAGGACAGATTGTTGAACTATTTAAGAAAGCGGAAGATCGAAGCCAAAGTTTACCTCGTGAATGGATTCCAGGTGAAAGGACTTGTCAGATCCTTTGATAATTACACAGTTCTCATTGAAAGCGGAAGGCAACAAAACATGGTCTACAAACATGCCATAAGCACGATAATTCCCGCTGAATACGTTGAACTGGGCGAGGCCCTTGGCAAGGAAGTTTTGGAAGAGGAGGAAAACGAAGAACAAGGTTGAAAAAGGCGATATTGTTAGGTGCAACTTATTCAAAATGGCTTAATATAGAAAAAAGCCTTGATGAGCTTGCGCTGCTTTTAAACAGCATTGACATAGATCCGGTTATGAGTTTCTGGCAAGTTTTGAGAGCACCGCTTCCCTCTTATTTGGGAACTGGAAAGTTGAACGAAATAGCCCGTTACATAAAAATGTACGAAGCCGATGGAGTTGTAACAGATGATGAACTTAACTCTGTTCAAAGAACAAACCTTGAAAAAATCCTCAAAGTCGAGGTTTTAGACAGAACTCAGGTCATATTGAAAAACTTTTCAAGGAGTGCAACAACGCAAGAAGGAAAAATAGAGGTAGAACTCGCAACTTTGGAATACGATCTTTCCCATCTCATAAGGTCTAAAGACATGTCGCGTCTTGGCGGAGGTATAGGAACAGTTGGGCCGGGTGAATCCAAACTTGAAATGGATAGAAGAACTATAAAAAGAAAGATCTCTTTGTTAAAGGCAGAAATTGAAAAAATATCGAGAGATAAAATGACCAAAAAGAGCAAACGAATCTCTTCAATAATATCAAAAGTATCGATAGTGGGTTACACCAATGCTGGGAAATCGATGCTTCTGAAATCGTTGAGTGGATTTGAGATCAAAAGTGAAGATAGACTTTTTACAACTTTGGATCCTATAACAAGAAAAGTTTGGATAGGAGAAAATCTTTACGCCTTGTTTTCCGATACCGTCGGTTTCATATCAAAACTTCCAACTCAACTCGTTAAGGCTTTTAAGTCAACACTTGATGAGATAAAAGATGCCGATCTCATTTTACTCGTTATCGATGGATCTGATGATGATTTTGAAAAGAAAATGCAGGTATCGATAGACACGATATCCGAAATAGGTGCCAAAAATATACCGATTTTAAAAGTCATAAACAAAATAGACATTTGCGATTCGAATCGTTTATCCACTTTGTCAAGAGAATATCCCGATGCTACTTTTGTTTCAGCACTGAAAAGACTTTACCTTGATGAGTTGCTTTCAAAAATTCGAGAGGAATTGACGAAGCACTATATTCATCTCGAAACGGAATTTGACGCATCTCAATGGCAGAGGATCATCGGAATGGAAGGAATAAGAATAATGAATTTTAATTCATCTGACGGGAAAGTACACGCGGAACTTAAGATCAATCCAGTTATTTTGCCAAAAATAACGGAGGTTCAAAATGTGGTTTAACAAAAAGCCAAAGGGCAAAGGCCCCCTGTACTTTGAAAAAGATGGAATTTTCATGTACACGCAAAGCAAACAAGGCACTTTGTTTCGCACGATACTTAGAAAGGGATATGATTTCCAATCGAATTACGATGAAGGGCCAGCCATAATTTTGGATAAAGAACTTGTCGGCCAGCGATCAGACGATCTTTTGAGCGTTCATGTTGAATTAGATGAAAATTACAACGTTATATCTTCAGAGATAAACGGAGGTAAATTTCTGACTCCGGAAGAATATGAAGAACTTTCAAAGAAGGAGGAACCAAAGTGAAGAAACTTTTCACAAGCGAAAGTGTTACTGAAGGACATCCGGATAAGATAGCAGATCAGGTTTCGGATGCAATTTTGGATGAGGCAATAGCGCAGGATCCTGAAAGCAGAGTTGCCATTGAAACCTTTGTGGTCAGAGGAGAGGTTATGGTCGGAGGACAGATGACGACGAAAGCATACATAGATATTCCGTCTGTTGTGCGTAAGACCGTACTTGACATAGGATACACAAGGGCTAAATATGGCTTTGATGGTGAAACATGTGCGGTTGTAACGGCCATAGACGAACAATCACCTGATATAGCTTTGGGAGTAGATGAAGCCTTTGAAGTAAAAGAGGGAGAGAAAGTTTCAGATCCTCTTGAAAAACTTGGTGCGGGAGATCAGGGCATAATGTTTGGATATGCAAGCGATGAAACTCCTGAGTATATGCCTTTGAGCATATCACTTGCTCATAAACTTGCAAGAAGGCTTTCTGAAGTCAGAAAGACAAAAACTCTTGATTTTCTAAGGCCTGATGGTAAAACTCAGGTAACAGTCGAATTCGATGATGACGGAAAGCCCATCGCAATTGATGCCGTTATAATATCTGCCCAGCATGATCCGAATGTTTCGAGGATCGATCTTGAGAATGGAATACACGAAGAGGTTATAAACAAAATAATTCCTCATGAGTATTTCACAAAAGAAACAAAGATATACATAAATCCAACGGGACGATTTGTGATAGGTGGTCCTATGGGTGATACAGGACTGACGGGCAGAAAAATAATAGTCGATACCTACGGCGGAGTTGCGCCTCACGGCGGTGGTGCTTTCAGTGGGAAAGATCCGACCAAAGTTGACAGATCGGCATCTTACATGGCAAGATATGTCGCAAAAAATATAGTTGCCGCAAAACTTGCCCATAAATGTTTGATTCAGTTGGCCTATGCCATAGGCGTTGCAAGACCAGTTTCGATTTTTGTTGATACTTACGGAACCGGTGTCATTCCGGATATGGAATTGACGAAGATCGTGAATCAAATTTTTGATTTTAGACCCGGTGCCATAATAAAGAATTTGAATCTCAGAAAACCTATCTACAAGCAATTGGCCGCTTACGGTCATATTGGAAGGACAGATCTCGATCTTTCTTGGGAAAAGACGGATAAGGTTCAAAATTTAAAGGCAGCGGTGAAAGTTTGAATGGAAGAGTACGATGTAGTCGTAATAGGCGCAGGACATGCGGGGGTTGAAGCAGCCCTTGCAACCGCAAAGCAGGGTTTTAAGACCCTGCTTTTGGGTATAAATCTCGATAACGTTGCATGGACACCTTGTAATCCTGCTGTTGGAGGCCCTGCAAAGGGAATAATCGCAAGAGAAGTCGATGCGATGGGTGGTGCGATGGCAAAGATAACCGACGTGGCCATGATAAACATAAGAGTGCTAAACACCTCGAAAGGTCTTGCGGTTCAAGCGTTAAGGGCTCAAGTGGACAAATATCTTTACTCAAAAACGGCAAAACAAATTCTCATGGAACAGAAAAATTTAACTTTGCGTCAAGGAGTGGCAACTGATCTGATCGTCGAGAAAGGGAAGGTCGCCGCTGTCGGCACATCCCTTGGCATTTTGTACAAATGTAAAGTTGCGATAATCACCACTGGCACATTTCTTGGCGGAAAAATTTTCATAGGACCGAACTCAATGCCGGCAGGCCGTCTTGGAGAACCTCCCGCGGAAGGTTTAACAGAGAGTCTCAGAAAATATGGCATAAATATGAAAAGGTTTAAAACCGGTACGCCTCCGAGGGTTTTAAAATCATCGATTGACTTTTCAAACCTTGAAAAGCAAGAAACGGCAGACGAACCGTTGGCATTTTCATATTCAGATGATCCAAAAATTTTACCCAAAAATTATCCTTGCTTCATAACAAGAACAAGCAACGTAACTCACGACATAATAAGGGAAAACCTTCATTTCTCTCCAATGTACGGAGATGTCAAACTCATCCATTCGGTCGGACCACGTTATTGCCCTTCAATAGAGGATAAGGTCGTGAAATTTCCAAATAGAGATTCTCATCAACTTTTCGTCGAGCCAGAAGGAATAGATTCAATGGAATATTACATAAATGGCTTTAGCACATCTTTACCTTACGATGTTCAGGTAAGAATGCTCCACACACTTCCTGGCTTTGATCATGCTGTGATAATAAGACCTGCTTATGCAGTTGAATACGATTATGCCGATCCGACACAACTTTATCCAACCCTTGAATCTAAAATGGTTGAAAATCTTTACTTCGCAGGACAGGTTAACGGTACAAGTGGTTACGAAGAGGCCGCAGGACAGGGCATAATGGCAGGATTAAATGCTGGATTGAAGTTAAAAGGAGAAGATCAAATTGTGCTTGGACGTCATGAATCTTACACCGGCGTTATGATAGATGATCTTGTCTTCAAAGGTGTAGACGAGCCTTACAGAATGCTCACCTCAAGGGCTGAATACAGGTTGCTTTTAAGAGATGACAATGCGCATTTGAGACTTGCGAAGTACGGTTACAAAGGTGGCATAGTTGATAAAGATTTCTATGAAAGAGTTTTAAAAATCGAAAAAGGTGTAAATGAAGCGATTGAAAGATTCAAAACAGTTAAAATCAAAATATCAAAGGATTTCAAAAATTTGGACATTCAAAAAACGCTTTCACTTTTCGAACTTTTGAAAATTCCGGGCGTATCTTATTCTGACATAGTCGAATTCGATCCCCATCCCATTGCCGATGCAGAATTGATAAAAGAAGTTGAAATAGAAGTTCGCTATGGTGGATATATATCCAAAGAGATCCAGGAAGCACAAAAACTTTCAAAATTGGATAAGATAAGAATACCTCTGGATTTTGATTTTTCAAAAGTTGTTGGGATTTCAACAGAATCAAAACAAAAACTCATTAAAATGAAACCGATGACTCTCGGCCAGGCTGCAAGAATTCAAGGTGTAACTCCAAGCGATTTATTTCTTCTGAGCTCAAAGATAAAAGGGTAACAGGTGGGGCGTAGAAAACGCAGTGAATAGTGAGAAGTAAGCGGTAAATGGCAAATACTTATTTGCTGTCACGAAAGGCGAATGCCGGAGCCAACGATATTTCATATTTAAAGTTGATCAAGTATATTTCATGAATGCACATATTCTAATTCCAAT